>Ga0172368_10006996_pt1 | contig 11945 bp, 8 predicted proteins | sample Lak11m_FD_114540 | JGI IMG/M metagenome (GOLD analysis project Ga0172368, IMG submission 114540) | Freshwater microbial communities from Kabuno Bay, South-Kivu, Congo - kab_022012_11m | ecosystem: Environmental > Aquatic > Freshwater > Lake | place: Democratic Republic of the Congo: South-Kivu...
ACCGGGATTCTCGTTCCGCAAAATGACATAGTGGCAACAACTGAGGCTATATTAAGGATTGTCGGTGATCATGATTTGGCTTACAAGCTTGGCCAGAACGGCCTGAATCGGGCTAAGCAAATGACCTGGTTGAACCAGTCTAGGCAGTATGTTAATATTTTTGAAAATATATAGTTATGCAAATAGAAGAATTTAAAAGAAAAGCTAAACGGGTTTTCAGTATGCGGTTCGTACGCGATTTGATGGTTATGCAAACCGGCAGATTTTTTTCTACCAGCCTGTCAGCCATCGCCTCCATAGTTTATGCCAGGGTTTTGGGCGTTGAATCATATGCTGTCTATGCTTTGATTTTTGCTTTTGTCGGTCTTTGCGGAATTTTCATGAATGTTGGGGCCGGGATGACGGTTTTAACTTTAATGTCCGAAGCTTATGCCAAGAAAGATCGGGAAGAGATTAAGAATTTAGGCGGTTATTTCTTCCATGTCGGCCTTTTAATCTTCATGGTTATCGGCATAAGCCTTTTGGTGATTGCCCCCGCTATTACCGGCTGGTTTTATCATCGGAGCGATATCGGCCAATTAACCAGAGTTATTATTTTAGCCAATGGCTTAAATATAGTCTGGAATTTTTATACGATAGTTCTACAAGTCATCAGGCGAATCAAACGGTTAACGGTTATTGAGAATGTTAATAGCGTGGTCACTTTTATTTTTAATGTATTAGTGGTAATCGTCGGCTATGGGGTTGCTGGCATTGTTTGGGCTTATCTGATTTCCTCAATTTTGTTTTTTATTTATGCTATCTTAGCTTATTGGCGTTTAGAAAAACAGGAATCATTATTGCCGCCGATCAGTCAGATGCTATTTGCCTGGAATCAGAATAGATTCGTTTATTATTTTAAATTTGGCTTTTTGATTGCCATTGATAAGAATATCGGCAGCCTCTATAGCACCATACCAATTTTTTTGCTTGGTCGGTTTAACATCAGTTACGTTGCCTATCTGAAGGTTGCCTCGTCTTTTGCTCAAATTCCCCTCATGCTGATCGGACCGGTTTCTCGTTTATTGATGGTGCAATTGCCTCAATCCAAAATCTACAGTTATGTGATATTAAAGCGAGATTATATCCGATCTACAGTCGGTAGCGTGTTAATTTGCCTTGTTTTGGCAGTACCGTTGGCGATCATTGCGCCATATTTAATTACTTTAGTTTATGGTGATAACTTCCTTCCGGCAGTTTACCTATCGTGGCCGATGCTTGCCGGAACGGTTTTTGTTGCTTTCGGCGTTGGAGATGGACCAATTTACAGAACTCTGCATATTTTAAAGAAGGCTATTCTTATTAATTCACTGGTTATAATTATCGGCACCATTGTTATTTATAGTTTTATTAGATATTTACCTACCTATTGGTCTATTTTCCCCATTGCCGCTTTTTTGCCAACCGCTTCTGTATTAACATTTTCTTATGCCTTTTTTAGAATTAATAGATTAATTAAATTAGGGTCAGCTTAAATTTATGAAAATTCTTTTTATTCATCCGCCAGCTTCTAACATTACTGGACGTAGCAACACTAATAGTCCCGTATTGGGCGTTCTTTATTTAACGACTATTTTGAATGAAGCCGGTTATAATACTAGGATGCTGGATGCGGATAGATTGGAGATGACTTGGGAGGAATTGAAAAATAGATTATTGTGGGAAAAACCAGATGTTATCGGTTTAACCTCCACCACTCTGGGCATGGGTATTCTTTATAAGACAGCTGAGCTCTGTCGTGAGGCTTTACCGGAGGCGGTAATTATCGCTGGTGGCCATGGTCCAACATTGGAACCGGAAAAAACCCTTAAGGATTGCCCGGCGATCGATATCTTGGGTTTGAATGAATGCGAATTAGTCATTGTTGGCTTAATCAACTGTCTTGCAAATAAAGGAGATTTATCTTTAATAAAAGGCATTGCCTATCGGCCAGACAAACAATCCATCAAAATTAATGAATTAGAATCGGTCGTGACTGATTTGGATTCTTTGCCCATACCTAATTATGATCTAATGGAGCCGGCTTTTAGCCATTATGTTGGCGTGCATGGTTATTGGGAGGGTATTGAAATGCCTAATGCCGTCATGATGGGCTCCCGCGGTTGCCCGCATCGCTGTATTTTTTGTTGCAATGCCAATAAAACACCTAGATTTCGCAGTGCTAAAAACATCGTTGATGAAATAGAACACTATAAGAAAAAGTTTAATATAAAATCAGTACAATTGTATGATAATGAATTTGTTGGCATGACTGCGGCGCAGAATAAGTGGGTGATTGAGATTTGCGATGAAATTATAAGTCGCGGCTTGAATGATTTGGGTTATATCTGCCAAGGGCGTTGTAGCCGTTTTATTGAATCGGAAGTATTAAAGAAAATGTACGAAGCCGGTTTCCGTTGGATTTGGTGGGGCGTTGAATCTGGTTCGCAGAAAATTCTTGATAGGATCCAAAAAGATTTAAGGATTGAAGACGTAGTCAATACTTTTGCTATCACAAAAAAATCAGGTATCAAATCGTTAATGTTTATCATGACTGGCTTTCCCGATGAGACTAAAGAAGATTTTCGGGCTACTTGCCGTCTAATTGAACGAGTTAAACCCGATAAATTGCGCGTGCATATCACGACCCCTCTGCCAGGTTCTAAGCTTTATGCAGAATTATACAAAAATAATCAAATTGAAATTTTTGACTATTCTAAATATGATACCAGGGAAACCGTCATACATAGGACTAACGAGTCTTCTCGGAGTGAAATAAAGGCTCGATATCAGTATTTGCTGTTTCGTTACGAATTTGACCGTAAATATGTCATTAAACAAATTTTCAAATTAATATTCTCTATTGAAGGCTGGCAAAAATTATTATTAAAAATTAAAACCTTTTGGAAAAATACCATATGATAGGATCAAAAAGAAACAACCAGCTAATAGTTACTACTAGTTGGGATGATGGCCATGTATCGGATTTACGCGTCTTGAATTTGCTAGAAAAATATAATTTAGTTGGAACTTTTTATATTCCGAAATTTTTTCCGCTGATAAAATCATTAAGTGATGATGATGTCAGGTTGATTGCCCAAACTCAAGAAATCGGCGCCCATACGATTAATCATCATTATTTAGCTAAGTTGGATACGGAAACCGTTCGTCAAGAAATTTTCGAATCAAAAAAATATATTCAGCAATTAATAGGCCGAGAGCCAGAAATATTCGGTTATCCTGGGGGAAGTTTTGATGAACAAGCTAAAAATTTGGCCCAAGCCGCCGGCTTTATCGGAGCTAGAACGGTGACTGATATTAAGTTCATGGCCCCATTGAATAATTTTGAATTTGACTCAACTTTGCATGTTTATCCTTTTCCATTAAAAACCAAAGGTAAAAGTTTGAAATTAACCATCTATCAGTTATTTGCGCCGTTACAGCATCATAAGCTGGCTCGTTTGCGGGCTCTATCATTGCCGATATCGTCTTATTTCGGTTGGAAAAATTTAGCTAAATCGTTGTTTGATTTTTGTTTAAAAAATGGGGACTATTTTCATTTATGGGGGCATTCATTTGAACTTGATCGTTATAATATGTGGCGAGATTTAGAAGATGTTTTTAAATATATAAGTCATCGCCCGGATTGTTCATATAAGACTAATAGTGAAACTTTAAAAATATTAAAGAATAAATGAAAATAGTTTATCTAATTGACGATTTTTTGCCTCATTATCCGACCAGTCCGGCCTTATTGACTTTGCCAATAGCTAAGGAAATGCTTAGACGTGGCCACGATGTCTATATTATTTGCACCGTCCAAGATAAGAATTTAGCTGGCGCCAGTGATTTTGAGGGCTTAAAGATTCGGGCTATTTTTACTAACCGTAATATTCGTTGGCAGGCTTATTTTTGTTTATATAATCCTGATACCGTTGGTTTGGTTAAGAAATTTTTGAATGAAATTAAGCCCGATGTTTGCCATTTTCACAATGTGCACGGCCGCCTTTCTTATTATTGTTTGCTATTGGCTAAAAAAGCCGGGAGCAAGGTTTTTATTACTTGCCATGATGTCATGGCTTTTAATTACGGCAAGCTGATTGATTTTATTGATCCTAATGATTTATCCGTTAAAGATAAATTCAATTACAGAGTGAGTTGGTTTTCTTTGATTAAAACCGCTCGTAAACGTTATAATCCGTTAAGGAATATTTTTACTAGATTCTGCTTGCGTTATGCTGATAAAATTTTTGCGGTTAGCGGCGCCCTAAGGGAAGCGCTTAATCAGAATAAGATTCTTAATGTCGATGTATTAAATAATGCTTTAAATTTAGAGGCTTGGACTAAAATTAAACCAGAAAGACTATTCGCCTTCAAGTCAAAATTTAATTTGGAAAATCGGCCGATAATTTTTTTCGGCGGTCGTTTGAGCGGCGCTAAGGGCGGCGGACAATTAGCAGAAGCTTTTTTAAAAGTAAAGGAAATAATAACCGGGGCAGTCCTGTTGGTTGTCGGGGCAAGAAATAACTATTCAGAAGCTTTGATGCGAACAGTTAATGACAAAAACTTAGCAGGCAGCATTATTTTCACTGATTGGCTTGGCGACGACGATTTAAAAGCCGCTTATGCGGCCAGTAATTTAGCGGTAGTGCCATCAGTTTGTTTTGATTCTTTCCCCACTATCAATTTGGAAGCGATGGCTTATGGCAAGCCGGTAATCGCTACTTGTTTCGGCGGCAGCCGTGAAGCAGTTATTGATGGCCAAACCGGCTTTATTGTCAATCCTTATGATATTGAAATTTTAGCCGATAAAATTGTCTTATTATTGAATGATAATGAATTATCCGGAGAGTTTGGCAAACGTGGCCAGGAGAGAGTTTATGAATTTTTCAATTTACCGGATCATGTCGATTTATTGCAAAAATATTATCAAATGTAAAACAAAAAGAATACGAATATATTCCCTTATGTTGTCTATCAATAAATTAAAAAAAACAATTCACGAATTTATATTGAAAAATTATTTAATAATTATAATCTTATTTTTGGGGTTGATTGTGCGGTTATGGGGAATTACCAGTGATTTGCCGATGGTTTCGACGGTGGGGGATGAATTGCCAACGGTATCCGGCAGTATTGGCATGTTGGCTCGGCTTAGTTTTATTCCAGAAGCGGCTGCCGGTACTTATTTCCCAATGATTTATTATATAAATATAGTTGCCTTTCTACCGTATTTGCTATGGTTGTTTATTATTAATGGATTTAGTATTTTAGCGGTAAAGCAGTCTGTAATATTCGATTTATCCGGCTTATTATTAATGGCTAGGCTAGCATCTTTAATAATGGGTTTGGCTACTGTTGGTTTGGTTTATTTGATTGGTCAGAGGATTTTTAGCAGGAAGTTGCCGGCTTGTCTAGCTGCCCTTTTTTTTGCTTTAGATCCGCTTAATGTTTCATTAAGCCATTTTGCCAGGGTCTGGGGGGCGCAGACTTTTTTTATTTTCTTGTCTTTATATTTTTCTTTGCGGTATTTCGGCGATCGTAATCGTAGGATTTTGTTGGCTGATTATATTATTACTGCCATATTTATCTTATTGTCAATTGGAGTAAACTTAGTCGGCTTATTGGCGTATTTCCTATGGTTTATAATTATAGTTGTTTATCGTTTTGATTTCGATTATAAAAAAATATTTAATTTTCTATTCAGCCGGCGGTCAATGCTATTTCATGGGATATTATTTTTCGGGGGGGTATTCATATTGTATTTAGGCCGTGATTCTTGGGCAATTTATAATCAAATTTATTTGGAATTTTTTTCTAAGAATAATTCTATCTCTTTATCTGGGGGATTGCTAGAAATCTATACGTTATGGCAGAAAATCACCATGTCTTTTGTCGCTTTGTGGCAGTATCAAAGTTCTTGTTTTTTATTAATTGCCCCTGCTTTCTATTTGCTATATAAGAAGGACAGAAGATTATTTTATTTTTTATTGGCGTCATTAATTATTTTTTTCATGTTCTTGAATCCGCCATTGATAAATTCTGCCAGGCCTCGTTATTTGGCAATTATGATCCCTTTTATTATTCTGCCGGCGGCTTGGCTATCAGCCTTGATTATTGCAGAGTTAAAAAAAATAAACATTCATTTATCTGGTTTATTCATTATTGCAATCTTAGCGCCAATTTTTTTATTATCCCTCAGGAATGATTATTTATTGGCAAAAAGTAGTACTAATCTGGAGGCTTATAATTGGTTGAAGGAAAATATAAATGATGAACAAACATTGGTGGTTGGCAGTTACTTATCGCAAGATTTGCTTCCGAATCGTAAGATAATTACGCAGATCAAGGAATATGCTCCTGAGTATTATTCATCACGATTGAAATATTTTACAGATAACTGGTCTGGTGGCTATAATTTGTATAGCGATGTATTTTTATGTCGTTTTCCGTTGGAATTGATAGAGAAAATTAAATTCAGATATTTGGCAATCTATGGGAATTCTACTTCAAGAATAAATCTGTCTGAATTTAAAATTTGCGGGCTAATTCCTATTGATCTATCCAAGATTAAGCCAATATTTTATCGCGATACCTCTCCCTTTGAAAATTATTCGCTTCTTAACCATACTTTAACAGGTGATTTATTGGGAGCGAGCTATAAACCCTTATTATCAACTAATCAATTTGGATCAAGAATAATGATCTATAAAATAAATTGATATTTATTTTTCTAAAATAGGTATAGGTTTTTTCAACCAAAAAATCAAGCCAATTATGGCCATAGAAAAAACAATGTAGAGTTGTAAAATACTTAATGCCATAGACTTTTCTGGCGTCACGCCAATAAAGCTCAAAAAGAAAATAAAAATAGCGTCGCGCGTGCCTAAACCATTAATGCTAATCGGAAGCAAATCGGCGGCATTGGCTGCTGCCGTCATTGGCAGTAAAAATAAAAAATTCAAAGATATATTTAATGATAATGCCAGTAGATAAACTTGAGCTAAATAAATAAACCAAACCATTAAGGTTAGGATCAAGCCAAATATGTAACTTGATATTGTATAGGCTCGAAAATCTTGAAAAAAAATCCTCGTATTATTGGCTAAAGAATCATGATATTTACGCGGCAAAATTAATTGGAATATTAACAAATATCCCTTAGTTTTAATAAGTAAAAAAAATAAAATCAGAATAAGAAATAAAATCACTAATATATAAATTAATTCCCATAGAAAAAAATTCAGGAAAAACGCAAGCCCCAAAAAAATCAATGCTATTAAGACCAATAGGTCCATTAGACGATCCATAACTATTGAAACCAGGGAGCGAGTTAGAGGTTGATTATCTCGGAGTAAATAAAAAATTTTGGCCAGTTCTCCCATTTTTCCTGGTGTGGCCAGGCTCAAAAAAACCGTTGCTGAATAAATTGCCAAACATGATTTAAATGAATAATTAATATTTTGTTTTTTCATTAAAATCTGCCAACGCCAGGATTTGATTATCAAGATTAATAGGCTAAGAATAAAAACCGGAATTAAGTACAAAAAATTAATCTGGCTAATGGTTAGCCATAATTTCTGAGGATTGAGATAAAAAAATAATATAAAAATAAAAAGCAGCAAGCCCAACCAAGGAAAAATTTTTTTGTAGTAAAAATATCTATTCATTTAAATGCGAAATATTCTTAAGCCCGCCTTTAGTTTGTAAATTAGTTCTTTGAAAGAAGAAATTTTACTTAATCTTTTTAAAAGATATTGCGGCCGGAAATAAAAAGTCCAATAAGCTTTTTTAATCATTTGTGTCAGTTCTTTTTGGCTTAATTTTTCTTCCCAAACTGGCGGAAAAAAATTTTGAGTCGGATTTTGAGCAAATTTAAGCCAGTAATCGGATGTTAAAACTCCACTATCTAACCCCATTTGATAGAGCGGCGTAGACGGGTAGGGGGTTGTAATAGAAAAACTAACAAAGTCTGGTTTTATGGCGAGGGCTAGTTTGATTGTTTCGGCAATGTCTTCTTTGGTTTCTTCGGGTGAACCGATCATAAAATATGCCAAAGTCATGATGCCTAATTTTTGCGTATTAGCAAAGGTATTGATAACTTTTTCAATAGTAATTCCTTTGCGTAGGACGTTAAGAATTTTTTGCGTTCCAGCTTCAACGCCATAATGAATACGCACGCAGCCAGCTTGTTTCATTAGAGTTAAAAGCTCTAAGTCAACCGTATCCACACGTGCTCGAATATCCCAATTTATATTTATTCCTCGCGATATAATCTTTTGGCAAATATCGACTACTCGCTGGCGATTGACCGTGAAGGTATCATCATAAATAAAAATTTCTTTAATACCCATTTGCGCGCAAGTTTCCATTTCTTTTACTACATTTGATGCCGAACGGCAACGGAAGTTTTTTCCTAGATGTGGCCGGTCACAAAACAGACAGTTAAAAGGACAACCACGGCTAGTGAACATCGTGGTTACTGGGTATTTTTCTGAGAGTGCCGAATGATAACGCTCATAGGGCAGCAGTTCTCTTGCTGGAAACGGCAATTCATCTAAATCAGCTATCGCTGGCCTTAAGCCGGTATTCACGATTTCTTTCCCGTCTTTAAAAACTAAACCTTTGATTTGACGCAAAACAGCTGGCTCGTATAAGTTATCTAAAAGTTCTTTGAAGGTAATTTCTCCCTCGCCTAAAACTAAAAAGTCAATACCGGGTAAATTAATAGTTTCCTTTGGATAAATGAAAACATGTGGCCCACCCAAAACCGTCTTAATCGCTGGATCAATTTCTTTTATTAAATCTACTAGACTCAAAACAGCAGGTAATGTGAAGGTCATGGTCGTAATGCCTACCACATCTGGTTTTTCGTTGATTAAAATTTCTCGTAATTGTTCATGATTAATTTTTTCCAGTTCACAATCAATGATTTTGACTGAGTGTGTAGAATTTTTTAATAAGTAACTAGCTAAATACATCAATCCAAGTGGTGGCATGGGGTCTTCTTCGGATTGTAACACTGAGGGCAGGCTTGGATCAATAATTCTAATAACTGGTGGAACTAATAATATGATTTTCATATCAGCGGAGTTTAGGAATTTTATTAATCGCATTAATAGTATCTAATAAATCCAAATTTAGCACTTGGCAATACCAAGCTAGTGATTGCCAGCGTGGCTGATTTTCTTCTTGTGCTAAGGATAAAGCCTGATCTCGTGTAATGTGGCCTTCGCGGATCTGATTACTGCGAAAAGTGTCATTTTCAGTGAAGCCGGCTATCGTGCCATAAATATAATTATAAAAAGCAGTCGTACCGTCTCCAATGCGCCAGCTAGACTTTGTATCCTCGGCTAGCTCCCAATCATATTGATCGATTAGGGTGCTAATAATTTTATTTTCTTCCCAGGGTATATATTGGAAAAAGAATAAAAAATTATGTGGCAATAAATAATGCGATAAAAAACCGCCAAAAGTATCAAATAAAGAATCATTTAAGTATCCTGGATTAGTTGCAAATTGCCGCGAATAATGCCAGGCTAAACGACCCGTGGACCAAAAAGGCAATCGATGGATATTACCATTAATCCTGGCTGGAGGCACGCCGCAAAAACCGGATTTAAAATCAGTGCGTTCCAGTGGATTCTCAGAATAAATCGCCAGTCCACCTTTTATTCTTTTTGCTAATTTGTTGATGTAGTAAAAATACTGTTTGTCGCCAGCCATAAATAATGGCACCATACCCAAATCTGGTTTTTTTAGCCAGGCGACCACGTTTTTTCTAATATTATGGCGTTTACGATTAATATCAGCGGAAATTAAAATATGCTCTATGCCTAAATGACCGCAGATTCTCGCTTGATTGCGCCGCGCTAAATCCGTCACCATGCCCCAATCGTAAGAATAAGCAATCGGATTCATGCCCATGACTGTTTTAATGTAATGCAAAGCGTAACTGCTGTCTCGGCCGCCGCTAAAAGGGAATAAGCAATTGGGAGCGTCGTTAGTTCGGTGATATGTAGATAAAACCCGCCTTAAAGACTCTTCTCCTTGAAAAATTATTTTTTGATGATTATGGCAATAATTGCAAACTCCAGCTTCGTCGAACTCGATAAAAGGCATAGTTTCTGGCAAAATGCAGCGTGTGCAGCGCCGTAAATAATTTGGTGGAGCGTAATCAGGAAAAACCGATGGCGACTTAATTTCAAAGGTTGAAATTAGTGAATTGACAGATGTGGAAGTTGATATTTTGCTTTCAAGTGAATGATTTATGATTTGTCGATTAATTTGGGGCAAATTTTTTTCTAATTTAGTGTTCTCTAGCGCCAAAGAAAATTCTTCTAAGGTCAAAGTGGCTGGATCAACCAAGCAGCCACGCCTCGGTTTCAAAGAATAAATTTCACTTGATTCAAAATTAGTTAATAAGTCATTTTTTAACAAGTCATGCAAAATTTGAAATTCCGAGGCAAAAATCAATAATTTTCCCGGCCACAGGCAATAATGCAAAGAACCATTATTGGTTGCCAAAATTAAAGGCGTAAAGTCATTTCCTAACATTGCGATCGAAGCTGTACCCTTAATGGTCTGGAAAACTTTAGCAGTAGCCGCCTTTAAGGAACCACTCTCATGCCAAAAAAATCTAAATAAACTCAAAAGAACTTCTGTATCTACTTGATATTGCCTTTGTAAAGATGGAAAATCATTCCAAATATTTTGCTCATTAACAATTATACCGTTGTGAACGCCGACTAAGCCATCCTTAATTACCGGCTGATTATTATGTAAAAAAGATTGGCCGCCATTAGTTACTAGGCGGGTATGACCAATCAGTGTTAGCGGCTGATTAATTTGAGTTAAATTTTTATTGGTTGACGAATAAGAGGCGGCGGTTAATATTTCATTCAGTACATTTTTGTAAGGCTCTGATTTTATTAATTTTGAGGATGCAATCGGCTGTTTATAAATAATTATTTGATTAGCTATTGCTGCTGCCAAACCAGCCGCTTCTTTACCGCGCGATTCTGATAAAATAAAAAGTCGCGTTGTAATTTTTTGAAAAACAGGCAAGGACAAATCGGAATTTTGATTGGCGACAATGCCAAAAATACCACACATATTTATTGAAATTTATTTTTAATAATAATCCAAAAGCCTCGGCCATAATTTTTGAGCGCTTGAAAGGAATTGATTTGTCGAAATAACTTGAAAAATGTTATTGGTCGCAAATAAAAAGAAACCAGGGCTTTTTTTTGCAATTTTTTCAGTTCTGCTAGGGTTCGGCCAGCCGGTATATATGGTGGCTCTCGATCAGTCCAGCCCGCCCAAGTATTGTAACAACTCCAATCAAAATTTTTTATCTCACCTTGGCCGCGCAATTGCTCAAACATAGGCGTGCCCGGATAAGGCACGGTCAGTGTGAATTGTGCCCAAAGCGGATTAAGTTTTTTCGCAAAATTAATAGTTTGCCAACTTTCCTCCGATGTCTCTGTGGGTAATCCCAACATAAAAAAGGCCCTAATAGCGATTCCAAATTTTTTCGTCAGATTAAAAACCCTCTCAATGTCTTCCAATTTTTCTTTTTTATCTATTAAATCCAAAAGCCTTTGAACGCCACTTTCCACGCCATAACTAATTTGCCAGCAACCGGCCTGTTTCATGGCGCACAACTTTTCTTCGTCAATGGTGTCAATTCTACTTTCGCAAGTCCATTTAACTTTTTGGCTAATACCTGTTTCTGTTAATGCGCGACATAAAGATAAAAGAAAATTTTTATCGACCGTCAAAGTATCAGCCTCCAAATTAATTTGTTCAATTTGATAATCAGCGATTAATTTTTTAATTTCTGTTATAATTCTGTCTACAGAATGATGCCGGAAAGTTCTGCCCATGGGATGCGAACAATAAGAACAATTAAAAGGACAGCCTCG
>Ga0172368_10006997_pt1 | contig 11944 bp, 10 predicted proteins | sample Lak11m_FD_114540 | JGI IMG/M metagenome (GOLD analysis project Ga0172368, IMG submission 114540) | Freshwater microbial communities from Kabuno Bay, South-Kivu, Congo - kab_022012_11m | ecosystem: Environmental > Aquatic > Freshwater > Lake | place: Democratic Republic of the Congo: South-Kivu...
CCAACGTCTTCTGAATCAATAGGTATTCCTAATTCTTCCAATTTTTCCCTGGCCGTTCTTTCATTTTCTTTGCCGATGCTAGTTAATTTCTTTTTAAAAATATTAAACATTTCAGCACCGCCAATAATTTTAGCTTTTAATTTTTCTTTTTTACCTCCTATTTTTCTAATTTCTACAATTAGACCTTCAATTGCTTCGTCAACAAATTTATAATTATTTTTTCCAATCATAGTATTGCCCTGATTAAATACTGAATTTTTTTTTCTCCTGGATGGTAACATAGCATGTGCCATACCTCCTATTTTTTCATCAGCATCATATAAACATATTACTAAACAAGATCCTATCCCGGACGTTTCTATGACTAAATTATTTTTTCCCACTGCGTATTCTGCGATATTTATGTTTATTATTTTACCCATTTTATTAATTTATATTATTTTTTCTCTTTTAGTTTTTTTCTTGTCATATTTAAAATCTTACCAGTAAATCCTGGGGCCATTAAAAAATAAAGCTCTGTTTCAATATTTTCATCCCTAATTATTAATTTAATTTTAAAAGTCAGCACTACATCTGAAAAACTCCCAACCTCACCCATAATAGAATTTACTATTGAACTTAAAGTATCGGTTACAATTTCTGATATTGAATGAACTACAGTTATACCTGCAAATTTTGAAAATACCGACAAAAAAGATCCCGCCAAAATATTACCTATTTCATTTAGAGCTGAACGGTCAAAAGACGTCAAATATTCAACTTTATTTTTTGATTTAGTTAATAGCCTAGCAAGTTTATAGCTATTATTGCCATGTAAAAGAAAAAATATTATACCGGTTGCGCCCCCGAATACTTTCATTATTATGGTTGTAGAAATTTTTTCTTTTCCTGAATAAAGACTAAAAGCATTTTCTACCCGATTAATATCTACTTTAGTAATTGTAATATTTACTCTTTTTCCTGTTAGTTGATTTAATGCAGTTGAAGCATGGCTAGCACCAATGTTTATCAGTTCTTTAAGTTCATCAGTTTCCATCTTGGTTAATTTATAGTCCATATATTTAATTTATTATTTAAGACAAATTTATAACATCTATTATTAAAGCGACCCTACCATCACCTAGTATAGTTGAACCAGAAAAATTTTTAAATCCTCTTAATATGGGTGCTAGCGGCTTTACAATTATTTCTTTTTCACCTAAGACATTATCAATAACTAAACCAATAGTATCATTACCTTTTTTTACTAATACTACTTCCTCAGATTCTTCAATATTTTTATTTTTTTTAACTACATTATTTAAATTAAATATCTTGTTTAGCCTAAAAAGTGGAATATCTATATCATCCACAACCGCAACTTCATTGTCAGCCATTTTGTTAATATTTTCCTTAAAAATATTTATTGTTTTATCTACATTAGAAAAAGGTATTGCATAAATATTTTCAGAAACTTCTACTAATAATGAATTTATTATTGCAATACTTAATGGAAGTTTTAAAATAAATTTTACAGATTTTTCATTATTTTCAATCAATACTTTTCCCCCGACAGAATCTGTAAAATTTTTAACAACACTTAATCCAACCCCTCGGCCCGAAAGCTCAGTTATATTTTCTTTTGTAGATAAATTTGGGTTAAAAATTAAGTCTATTGCTTGTTCTTTATTTAATTTATTTAAATCATCTTTGCTAATAATACTTCTTTTCACCGCAGCTTGCTTAATTTTATCGATATTTAATCCTTGGCAATCATTTTCTACAAAAATTAATACAAAATTTTTATCTCTTATAGCTCCTAAATTTATAGTTCCTTCTTTGATTATTCCATGATCAAGCGCGTTTCTTAATAAATGGACTAATGGTTCAAAAAGTTTATCTACTATAGCTCGATCTATTTCAACTTCTCCTCCAGAAATATTAAATTCTATTGTTTTTTGTAATTTTTTCGATATATCTCTTATCATCCTCGGAAATCTTGAAAATATCTGATCTAGGGGAACAAGCCTTGATTGCATTATTTGATATTGAACATTAGATATCAATACATTAATATGATCATATAAATCTTTTAATTCCGGTAACCTATCTCTTAATCTTTCTAATTTCATTCTATCAATTATTAATTCTTCAATTAGATCAAGCATCAAATCAAGTCTTTTAACAGGAACTTTAATATAATCAATTTTAAAATCTTCATTATTATCATTTTTTAGACTAACTTCATTTTTATTTTTATTATTTTTTTCTACTAATAACTCTTTATTATTACTATTTTCGTTTAAAAAAATTTTTTTAATAATTTTATTTTCTAATTCATAATCAAGCTCACTATTATTTTTTTTAATATTTTCTATAGATTTTGTTAAACCATCAACTAAAATAAAAAAATTATTTATTATTTCGGAATTTAAAATAATCTTTCCATTCCTGGCTTCATCAATTTTATCTTCTAGGGCATGAGTAATATTTGAGGTTTTCATATAACCCATCGAAGCAGATGAACTTTTTAATGTATGAAATGACCTCATTATATTATTTAATATATTATTCTTTTCAGCTTTTTTATTTTTTTCATTATAAATTTTTTCCAAAATCAATAAATCAGAATTTAATTTCTGCACTAAATCCTCTGCTTCATCCAAAAAGGCGTCTTTAAATTTTGATAAATCAGTCATAGATATTATTTATATCTTGCCACATATCTCAATAATTGTTTCAACCATTTCCTGGGGTTTTAAAATATAATCGGCCTGACCAGAATCAATAATTATTTTTGGCATCGAAGGTATTATGGCTGTATCTAGTGATTGTGAGATTATAGTTCCTCCCATATTCTTAATTGTTATAACACCATCAAGCCCGTCACTACCCATACCTGTCAAAATTAAACCAATAGTTTTATCTTTAAAAATTTTTGAGACTGAAACCATAGAAACATCAATAGACGGCCTAAATCCTTTTTTTTTCTGATCTTTTGATAGTAAAATAATTATTTTTTCTTTTTTATTATTGTCTACCTGTTTAATTTTCATATGCCACCCACCAGGCGCAACAAAGCACATTCCGCCCTTAACTTCATCATTTGTTTTTGCTTCTTTTACTTTATATGAAGAATATTTGTCTAAATGCTCGGAAAATCCATTAGTAAATTTTTTATCCATATGTTGAATAATAAAAATTACTAAATTTAAATATGATGGTATTTCTTTCATTAATTCCGTAATTAATGAAGGTCCACCGGTTGATGCTCCTATAACTAAGGCTTTTAAAGTTTTGCTGTAATCATATTTGTTTTCTGCAAAAGATTTTTTTATATTTTTATATTTATATAGATTGGCTTCAGCCACAATCTTTATTTTTCTAATAATTTCTCTCTCAATATTTTTAATATCAAAAGATAGTTCACCTGATGGTTTAGCAATAAAATCAACCGCTCCGGCATTTAAACATTTCATTGTAATTTCTGCTCCTTCTTTTGTACTGGCAGAAAGCATAATAATAGCAGGAACATATTCATTGTTTTCCATTATTTTTTTCGTTGCTTCCTCACCATTTAACTTTGGCAAATTATAATCCATTAGTATAACATCAGGATGAAATTTATTTGCATATTTTATAGCTTCTAATCCATCATGCGCTTCACCTATAATATTAATTGATTCATCAGCGGCTAAAATCTCCCTTATTAATTTCCTCATAAAAAAACTGTCATCAACAACTATAACCTTAATTTTTCTCAAATTCATATTTAAATTAATTTTATATATATCCTAATACTTTTTTTACTTCTTCTAAAACTTTTTCTTGGTCAAAAGGTTTAACTATATATCCAAGAGCTCCGTTGTCTTTAGCTTCTTTAATTATACTTTCTTGACCAATAGCACTTATCATAAGTACTTTTTCTAATTTGCCTATTTTCTTTAATGTTTCAATACCATCTACTTCGGGCATAACAATATCTAAGAGGACTAAATCCGGTGCTTCTGCTTTTACTTTTTCAATTGCTTCGCGGCCATTTTCTGCCTCTATAATATTTGTAATACCTCCCTCTCTTAGAATGTCACTTAAGACTTTTCTCATGAACGCACTATCGTCCACAATTAAAATTTTTGCATTTAAATTTGACATATAAAATTTTTTAAAATAATAAGCTTCTAAAATATTGCCTATTATTTTCTATATAAATTATTTATTAATTGCATCTTCAACGGTTTTATTTAAACCCAGAAGTTCTTTTTCCTCTAGCATTTTTTTAAGATCAATAATTATAATGAGTCTGGATTTTTGATTACTGCTTATATCTTTTTCTTCTTTTTCCGGAGCAATAGGAACAACTCCTAAAAAATAATCTTTTTTAATTTTTGGCGAAAGAAGATCCGGGGCTGGTTGAATTAGTCTTATTGGCACATCAATTATCTCTTTTACTTTGTCAACAATTATTCCATAGTTATTTTTTTCAATTTCCGAAATCATTACAATTTTTTTATTATTGATAGTTTCTCTGACTAAATTAAATTTTTTTTCTAAATCAACAACAACAATAATTTTACCCCTTAAATTAAATATGCCTGTAATAAAATTTGGTACATTAGGAACAAAAGTTACTTCGGGTAGCCTTACTATCTCCTGAACATATTTTATATCTGCTGCATATTCCTCATTATCTAATAAAAAAATTACTAACTTTTGTTTTTCTTCTTTAATCTCTTGCTTAGGCTTTGTTTCGTTAGCAATTTTTTTAATTAAATCTTTTGAACTTATCATATTTCTATTATTTTCTCTTAGCTATTATTTTAACTTTATTTTTTTCGTTAACTTTTTTGCTACTATCAAACTTAATATCTGTTAATGCCTCTTCAGTAACTTTAAATCTACTTGCTAAATTATTTAAACCTTCAGCAACGACCGATAACTGCTGTGCGGCGCTTGAAACTTGCTGCATGGCGGAAGTTACTTGTTGTACCGTAGAATTTAGCATCGATGCTTCAGAAGTATTTTCTTCAGCAATTGATATTATTTTATTAATATTTAAATTTACATTATCTACTAATACTGGAATGATCTCAAAAGATTTTAAGGCATCTTGGATGGAATTTGAACCTTCAACAACCTGCGTTGAACTCTTGCTCATACTATTAACTGACAAATTAATATCGTTTTTAATGGTTGAAATTAAGTTGGCAATTTCTTCTGTAGCCTTACTTGATTCTTCTGCTAATTTTCTTACTTCTCCAGCAACGACTGCAAAACCTCTCCCAGCCTCTCCAGCTCTAGCAGCTTCAATAGCAGCATTTAAAGCTAGTAGGTTTGTCTGTTCTGAAATACTATTTATAGTATCAATAATTTCACTTATTTGGCTTGATCTTTTATCTAAAGCTGAGATCCTTTCTGAGCCTTCCTTAGTGGTTAAATTAATTGTTTTCATTTTTTCAATAACAAGCTGGGCTGCTCTTCCTCCTTTTTCAGCACTTTCGCTTGTAGATTTTGATGCTTCCTTGATTTCATCAATTCCTTTGGAAACTTTAATTGCACCGCTGGCAACAGCTTCAATCGTTGCGGAAAACTGCTGCATTGAAGCATTAACCTGCTGAGCTGAGGCAGATAATTGTTCAGCAGAGGCTGCTGTTGTAGAAATATTTATTTTAAGTTCGCTTACTAAACTTTTTAAATTATCTACCATCTTATAAAATGAATGGGCGAGCCTGCCGATTTCTCCCATACTATTTAATAAAAAATGATCAATTTTTACATCTAGATCGCCGCTATCTACTTGATGAAATAATTTTTCTAGCTTGGTTATTGGACGTGTAAAAAATATTGAAAAAAGAATTAATATTATAATTCCTCCAATTGATGATAAAAATGCAATTAAAATAATTTTTGCATCCAGTTTTTTAAAATTTCCCATTAAATCATTTTTAAATATTTTTGAAATAACAGTCCATTTTAATTCAGGAATATAAGAATATCCAATCATTTGTTCATCTTCACTTAATAATTGAAGCTTACTATCAATATCACTAGTTTTAATGAAAGAAGACTTTGAAGGTGCAAGTTTAGGAGCATCAGCTAAAACTATTTCTATAATTTTGCTATTATCAATTTCTTTAACATTTTTACCATTATAAATATTATTTTTACTTAATAGGTACTCGCCATTATTATTTATAATTGAAAACTCTCCGTTATTTTCTATTTCATTATTTAAAAAATTAGTATTAATTGTTTCTAAAAAATTATTTAATTCATCAGAAAGGCAAATAGCTCCAATTATATTATTATTTACATCATTAATCGAACTACAGGTTGAATAATAATTTTTACCATCCAAAGTAATTATACCTCTAAAATTTTCTTCTTTAATTATTTTTTCATATACTGCTAAAGGTAAAATATTATCAACAATTTTTGTTCCATCAGACCTTTCAATCGCGCTTGATACAGAGTAAAAAGCATTATTTAAATTCCAGGCTATGGAATTTTTATCATTTGCTTTTTCGCCTCTAAAATTACTTAATGCATATATAGAAAAATATTTCCCAGTTAGCTGTTTTAAAATTTGGTTAAGTGTAAAATTATTATTTATTATCAAACTATTGTCTTTATTGTCGTTTTTATTTAATTTTAAACCTAAATTTCTATTAGAATCCTGATATATAGTTCCATATGATAAAAATAAATATTTTGATGTATTAAAATCATTTTCAACCTGTTTTTTAAATATTTCAAAGTTAGATTGAATATTTTTTGATAATAAAAGCGCTTCTTTTTCTAACCTTTCTTTCCCCTTTGCTAAAATATCCGCTTTACCAGATGAGTAATAAGTATCATTTCTATAAGTTACTGACATTACCGGAACAATAACTAATATAAAAACAACAACACACAACTGCCATTTTACACTTAAATTTTTTATTTTAAAAAATTTCATATTATTAAAATTTCGAAATAAAAATAAAAATTATTTATATATATAGTATAACATAATTTTAAATTTGTATCCATATTTTCTATTAAAAAATAATTAAATAATAATATTTTAAAAAATAAATTTTGTTTTGCTATTTAGGGTTCATTTTGATATAATAAATTAATAAGATTAACAATATGATTAGAGTAAAAAAAGAAGGCATTATATTATGTCCGACAAAAAATAGATTTGAAAAAAAGTCTGTTTTAAACCCCGCTATTTATCAAGACGGTGATGATGTGCATATGATCTATAGAGCTATTGATAATAATTTTGTATCTTGTCTAGGATATGCGAAATTTTCAGGGCCTAAAAAATTAGTTCAAAGATGGAAAAAACCCTTCCTTTATCCAAGGTTTAATAATGAGAAACAGGGCATTGAAGACCCCAGAATAGTAAAATTAAATGATATATTTTATTTAACTTATGTTATTCATGATGGCAAAAATGCCATAACATCTTATTCTTTGGGAAAAAATATTTTTAATCTAAAGCGTGGCGGTATAATAAGCCCAAAAATTATGTACCGCGAGGCTGGAAAAATATTTTCTTATTCAAAATTAAAAGACGATTATTATTTTTTTGAGTCATTTTATCAAAAATATGGCGGAAAAAACGTTTTAATTTGGCACAAAGATGTTTTTTTATTTCCTGAAAAAATTAATAATCGATATATATTAATTCACCGCATTTTACCAGATGTACAAATTCTGCAATTTGATGACTTCAATCAGCTTAAAGATAAATATTTTTGGGTAATGTATTTATCTAATCTTTCAAAAAATGTAATTATTGAAGGTAAACATGGTTTTGAATCTAGACATGTCGGCGGAGGAGCACCTCCTATTAAAACAAAACATGGCTGGCTTATGATTTATCATGGCTCAGAAGAATCAAACAACCGAAAACTTTATCATGCTGGGGCCATATTAACTGATTTAAAAAATCCTAAAAAAATAATAGGGCGCTTGCCTTATCCTTTGTTTTCACCGACTGAAGATTATGAAATTAAAGGCATGGTAAATAATGTAGTATTCCCAACAGGTACGGCAATTTTTAAAAATAGGCTTTATATATATTATGGCGCTGCTGATACTTATATTGCATTAGCTAGCGTAAATATAGATAATCTAATTAAAGAACTCTTAAAATATAAGAATAAATAATTATGAGACTTCGGAAACAGCCAGTAATTCTTTATTTATCTTCCTTTCCTCCACGGCAATGTGGGATAGCTACCTTTACGCAAGATCTCACAAATGCCATGGACAAGGAACTTAATCCTGGAATTAAAAATAAAATACTAGCAATAAATGATAATGGCACCTCAATTTATAATTACCCCAAAAAGGTAATAATGCAGATATACGAAACAAAAATGGAAGACTATTTAAATACAGCTAATGAAATAAATAAAAACCGAGCTATAAAATTAGTTAATATACAACATGAGTACGGGCTCTATGGAGGCGACTGGGGAGATTATATTCTCCCCTTTTTGGAAATTATTAATAAACCAATTATTACTACATTTCATACAGTATTACCAAAACCTAAGGAGAGATTAATAAAATTAACTAAATTAATCTCAGAAAAATCTAAGGCAATAATAGTAATGACTGAAAATGCTAAAAGAATTTTAGTAAAAAATTATAATATAAATAAAAATAAAATATCAGTTATACCTCATGGTGTGCATCATATTCCCTTTCCCTCTAAATCAAAAGCAAAAAATAAAATTAACCTTTCGGGGCATATTATTTTATCAACTTTTGGCATGTTAAACAAAGATAAAGGAATAGAATATGCTATTGAAGCTTTACCTGAAATTATTAAAGACCACCCTAACATACTTTACTTAATTATTGGTGCAACCCATCCAGTTGTTAGAAAAGAAGAAGGTGAAGCATATCGCAATAAGCTAAAAAAATTAGTTAATAAATTAAATTTAAAAGATAATGTTAAATTTTATGATAAATACCTTGAGCTTCATGAACTAATCGATTATCTTAAAGCTACTGATATTTATATATCGCCAAGCTTAAATCCTGAGCAAGCAGTTAGCGGAACAATTTCTTATGCTCTTTCCTGCGCCTGTCCAATAGTTTCCACAAATAACCAATACGCAAAAGATGTTATTAATGATGAGCGCGGTATTTTAGTTAAATTTAAAAATTCATTAGAAATTAAGAATGCTTTATTGACTTTAATAAATAATAAGAAGCTTAGAAACGAAATGAAAAAAAATTCATACTTTTATTCTAGGCATATGACTTGGCAGAATGTTGCCTTATCTTATTTCAATAATTTTAATGAATATGCAAAAATTGTGCCACGGGAAATAGGAAAATGGCCACCAATAAATTTAACACATATTAAAAAACTTACTGATGACTATGGAATTATTCAATTTGCAATACATACAAAGCCAGACATACATTCAGGCTACTGCCTAGATGATAATGCCAGAGCTTTGCTTGCTTGTGCAATTTATTATGATTTTAAAACAAGTGATAATATTTTAAATTTAATTAAAATATATTTAAATTTTATAAAATCAACACAAAAAATAAATGGTAAATTTTATAATTTTATAGGCTATAATAAAAATATTTTAGAGCATGGGGAAAGCAGTGAAGATTCTTACGGTCGGGCGATCTGGGCTTTGGGCTATATTATATACCAAAAAAAATTGCCAGATGAAATTAAAAGAAAAGCTGAAAAAATTTTTATTAAAGCTCTTCCCCATTCAAAAAATTTAATATCACCCAGAGCAATTGCTTTTACAATTTTAGGCCTTTACTATATTGTAAAAAATAGCGGAGAAAAAAAATATAACGAAATTATTATTAAGTTGTCAAATAAATTAATTAAAAAATATTTGGAATCAAATAAAATTGATAAAAAGTGGAATTGGTTTGAAGACTTTCTAACTTATTCAAATTATAAAATGCCAGAATGTTTATTCAGAGCATATGAATTAACAAAAAATAAAATATATTTAAATATTGCTAAAAATTCTATAAATTTTTTAAACTCTATAACTTTTGAAAAAAAATATTTTTCACCTATTGGCCAAGATGGCTGGTATTTTAGAAATGGTAAAAGAGCCTATTTTGATCAACAGCCAGAAGATTCTGCTTCTGCTGTTGAGGGATTAATTTCGGCTTATGAGATAACTAAAAATAAAACATATTTAGATAAAGCTAATATTGCCTATGAATGGTTTTTGGGGAAAAATCATTTAAATCAGATGGTTTATGATGAAGCAACTGGAGGTAGCTATGATGGACTCGGTAAAAATTCAATTAACTTTAACCAGGGTGCTGAATCAACTCTGTCATATTTATTAGCCCGATTAGCTATGGAAAGAATAAAAAAATAATATAATTTATATGAAAATAACCGAGCTAGCTTACAAAAAAGCAATTGAGGTTTTAAAAAAATGTAAACATGATAATGGATTTTTTGCATCCGGCTTAAAAGGTGGCTACGAAGCTGTTTGGGCCAGAGACTCTATAATTACTTCTTTAGGAGCTAGTTTAATATCTAATGATTTTAAAAAAACTATTTTTCAAAGCATTGATATTTTATTAAAAAATCAAGGAGAAATGGGCCAGATACCTAATTGTGTTGGCTCATATAATACTGATAGACAATCAGATGTGACTTTCAATAGTATTGATTCATCTCTCTGGTTTATTATAGGAAATTTTATTTATGCTAAAAAATTTCATGATAAAAATATTTTGAAAAAAAATAAACTATATTTAAATAAGACTCTTTGGTGGCTTAGTGCCCAGGATCCTGATAATTTAGGTTTACTTGCACAACAACCTACTAATGACTGGCAAGATGCTTTTCCGCATAAATACGGTTATGTCATCCATGATTTGGCATTATATTATTCAGCTCTAAATTTTATGGATAAAAAAACAAAAGCAACCAATCTTAAAAAAATAATAAATGGAGAATTTAAAAAATATTCATCACTATATTCTAAAAAATTAGGTTATTATTATCCATGGGGCTGGAAAAATCATGACAATATACGCGAACATGAAGAATGGTTTGATACTGCTGGCAATCTTTTAGCAATTATTACAGGCTTAGCAACAAAAAAAATTTCTAAAAATATTATAAAATATATAGAAAAAAATAAAATAAATAAACCTTACCCTTGTAAAGCAATTTGGCCACCAATTAAAAAAAGTGACAAGGAATGGCATAATTATTTTAATTTATGTGATGCCCGTAAACCTTTTCAATATTTAAACGCCGGGGTTTGGCCATTTATTGGTAGCTTATACATTGTAGCCCTAGTTAAAATTAATGAATTTAAAAAAGCGGAAATAGAACTCAATAATTTAGCTAAAGCTAATATGAAAAAATTAAATATTGGCAAAAAGGAAGGAAGAAATATTATAGGTGAATATGAATTTAATGAATGGCTTGATGGAAAAACAGGCAAACCTATGGGCGAACCATATCAAGCCTGGTCAGCAGGTACATATTTGTATGCTTATGAATGTGTTAAAAGAAAAAGTTTAATTTACTTTTAACTATTTTCAAATATTTTAATATTTTATATTAGAATTGATGCTATCTTATATTAATGATATAATTTATTATATTAATTATTTGGTAAATTGCCATTAATAAATCTAATATATGGAAAATTTACAAAAAAATATTGCATCTATGCAAGACAAAATTGAAAAAAGAAAGTGCCCTTTTTTAAAATTTATATTAAAATCAATAATGTATATAATTTTAATAATTATATCATTTATCTGTTTTTTTTATTTTGCCATTGCGGGAAATAAATTAAGATATGCGGTTGATAAGATTCATGAAAAATATATCCATAATTATCAGCAAAAATATCTTAACAGCCGTTCAGTAAGATAACATTATGACTACATTATTAGTTTATTATTCACGCACTGGAACAACAAAAAAGGTAGCAGA
>Ga0172368_10006998_pt1 | contig 11944 bp, 10 predicted proteins | sample Lak11m_FD_114540 | JGI IMG/M metagenome (GOLD analysis project Ga0172368, IMG submission 114540) | Freshwater microbial communities from Kabuno Bay, South-Kivu, Congo - kab_022012_11m | ecosystem: Environmental > Aquatic > Freshwater > Lake | place: Democratic Republic of the Congo: South-Kivu...
AATTTCGAATTTCGAATTTCGAATTTCGAATTTCCTCGCATTATATAGGCGAGGTAGTACCAGCACGATCCAGCCCATTGCGGCATGGTATTAGTTTCCCGTTTGGCAGAACCATTGCATTTGGGACATTTGGTATTCACCCACTCGGTAATTTTCGCTAGTGGTGATTCGCCTGTTTCGGCCGTTTCGTAGCTTTCCACTTCGGGAAGTTTCAGCGGCAATTCGCTTTCAGGCAGTGCCACTGTTCCGCATTTTTCGCAATGAACAATCGGAATCGGCTCGCCCCAATAACGTTGCCTGGAAAAAACCCAGTCGCGCATTTTGTAATTGATTTTGCCCTTTCCGATTTTTTCTTTCTCCAGCCACTTGGTCATTTTCTGCCGGGCTTCTTCGGAAGTCAGTCCCGAATATTTTTCTGAATTTACTAAAATTCCATCATTAACCGTTGCCTCATAAGCATCCTTCCAATCAAGCTGTTCTTTTTTAATATTAATACCTAATCCATATTTATAAGCATCTTGATATTCAATTCCATCACTCCAATCAAAAATCCTGCTTTTTTCTTTTTTATAAAATAATATTTTCTTAATTGGCCCTTCACTATGAATATACCACGGTTCTCCAACAAAATTTTCAACTGCTAAATTAAATATCTTATCAATCTCTTCTGAATAAATTTTTACCAACCCATCATTTTCAATCATTTGAGAAAACTTTTTTACTTCATTATAGAACTCGTCTCTCAGCGACCTTTTGATTGTTATTACATAAGTTCGAGCAGAATCAATTGATTTAGTTATTTCCAAATTGTATTTTTTGGCAAACTCAAAATCGCGTTCATCATGCGCTGGCACTGCCATTACTGCCCCCGTGCCGTAAAATCCCAAAACATAATCCGCCACAAACAACGGAATTTCTTCGTTGTTAAAAGGATTAATAGCTTTGATGCCTTTAATTTCCACGCCGGTTTTTTCTTTTTGTAGTTCCGTTCTTTCCAATTCAGTCTTGTTCTGCGCCTGGATGATATATTTTTCAACTTCGGCAAAGTTTGAGATTTGAGATTTTAGATTTGAGATTATCGGATGTTCCGGCGCAACTACGCAATAAGTACAACCGAAAATAGTATCTAATCTAGTTGTGTAAGTCTCTATAAAATAATCTTCCTTATCTTTTAAATTTTCACTTTTAACTTTAAACTTAACTATTGCGCCTTCTGAGCGGCCGATCCAATTCCTTTGCTGTTCCTTGATCAATTCTTCCCAATCCAAGTCATTGCTGTCCAAATCATAAAGCAACCGGTCAGCATAATCGGTCATTCTCAAAACCCATTGTTTAAGTTTCCTTTGCACTATCTGGCTGCCGCATCTTTCGCAGAGCCCTTTTTCCAAATCTTCATTGGCTAAGACTGTTTTGCATTTTGGGCACCAATTGACCAGCTCTTCTGATTCATAGGCCAATCCTTTTTCAAACATCTTTAAAAATATCCACTGCGTCCATTTATAATATTCCGGGTCGGTCGTATTGATTTCCCGGTCCCAATCATAAGTAAAGCCAAATTTTTTGAGCTGTTCTTTAAAAGTCGCGATATTTTTCTCAACGGCAATCCGGGGATGGATTTTATTTTTGATGGCGTAATTTTCCGCCGGCAGCCCAAAAGCGTCCCAGCCCATTGGATGTAGGACACTATAGCCTTGAAGCATTTTAAAACGCGCCACGACATCGGTTGCAATATAACCCTTGGGATGACCCACATGAAGGCCGGCCCCTGAAGGGTACGGAAACATATCCAAGGCATAAAACTTCTTGTTTTTGGAATAATCTTTATAAATGCCTGATTTCAGCCATTTTTCTTGCCATTTTTCCTCAATCTCTTTTGGACTATATTTATCCATATGACTAAGTTTATCTCATTTTTGAGTTTTATTCAAGAAAAAGGCCGCGGTGGTGTGCGCGGCCTCTTGTCCTTAATTGCCATGTTTGGGTAACCTCGGACTCTTCGTGCTTAAGTTTAAGCTGGGGAATTTTACAAATCGCCAAAATAGATAAATCTTGAGGGTCTCCTTTCTTTAATAATTAATTGTTCTCCATGCATAGTGGCTGAACAATTTTGGGCAGGATTGAAACCCTTAGGACATTTTCCTTTTGCCCTTTTTTTATTGCAGCGTGAATGTTTAGGCCAGCGATTACAGTCTTTTTTGGATCTTTCCATAAAACATCCTCCTTTCTTGAACGACTGCTAAAAATTGTTTTTAAATTCACCCCCACACCAATCAAAGATAATTAATAAAATTTGAAAAGTGTAACGAGGTTAGTTCCTATTGATTTATATTTATTTTTTAAACAACTAACAACCTTGAGAAAATCTTTAATTGGTGTGGGGGAAAAACTAAAAAACCCAGGTTTTTCACTGAGTTGCCTTTGATTAAATTTATCCTATTTGTCTAATTCAGTCTTTTTTGGCCCAGCGAAAAACCTCTCTTGAATAAAAATAGTAGAGACAACAGGTTTAAATTTTTCGCTGAATACTGATTCATACAATTAATATATCAGATTAAAAAAAATACGTCAAATCAAAATTATTATGAAAAAAGCGATCCGGCTGGACCGCTTTTATTTATATGCATGCTACCCAAAAGACTACTGCTTTTTTCAAATAAAACGGGGGCTGCTTGGTGACAACCCCCGGACCCCTCAATCTGCCATGTTTGGACAGTGAGGAGCAAAAACTTAGATTCAACTGGTATAACCACTGTAAACTCCGGCCACATTGATTATCTTTTTCTGCTGACCCAATTCACCCACCACGCCCTGTTTTTTTCTGGCGGTTATTGTTCCTAGGCAACCTGAGGGAAATTCATAACCTTTGGGACATTTTCCGCTCTGAATTTTTTTGACACATTGGCTGCTGTAAGGCATGCGGTTACATTTTGGTTTTTCGATCTGCTCTTTCGGTAATTCTTGGCTATGCATGATTTCTACCTCCCTAAAAAATTTTATAAAAATACTAAAAAGAACTAAAAACAAAAAATCCCGGTTTTTCGCCGGGGTTGCTTCTGAAGTCTGTTTTGATTATTACTTATGCAGAATTCTTACCCAGCGAAAAACCTCTCATAATAATGAGCACTAGCGCCAGAATAATGGTAGCTATATTTTTCGCTGAATACTGATTCATACAATTAATATATCAGATTAAAAAAAATACGTCAAATCAAAATTATTATGAAAAAAGCGATCCGGCTGGACCGCTTTTATAAACAAACTGCTTAAAAGAATGTTACTTTTTACTTTTTTTACGCTTTTTATGGAGGATTACGAGCCCCTTGTTGTAATCAACTACTTCCTTGTTAAACTCGGTATTGTGGGGAGAAACCATCGGCAGAGCATCGGCCATTTCCTGATTATTTACCACCATGCCATCAGCCACAAATCTTCTTTCGGCAATGGTAACTCCATTAACAATGGCGCCGATTCCGATGTAGCAATTCCTGCCTATTTTCGAATTATGGATAATAGCTTTAAACCCGACAAATGTTTTCTTACAGATAAGGGTCGGCCCGTGTATCAATGCACCATGGGCAATTGAGCTGTGCGACCCGATGTAGATGGAATATTTTTCCTCGCCGACTTCAATAAATTTATTAAACAAGCCGTGCATTTGCACTCCATCCTGGATATTGCAACCTTTGCAAATCCTGAAAGGTGCGCCTTCATCCGCTCTGATTGAAGCTGTCGGCGCGACAATAACATCTTTTTCGATAATAACCCGGCCGATTATCGAAGTGTTATCGCACACAAAACTGGCTGGGTTAATTTCCGGATTACCAAAAACACCGTCATTGAATCTTCTAGCCATAGCTCATACCCTCCTTATCGGTTAACTGTTAAAAAACAAAAATCCACATTTGTGAACCGATAAAGCTTAACAATAAAATTAATTTATGTCAATTGAAAAAAATAAAAGAGGGGAAAGAAGATTTTCATCCTTCCCCTCTTCGGTCATTGGTAGCCCGCCAGATAGCTACTTGTTATTTTTCTTATTGTGGCTTCGATTGCCGGAATTGTTCGACCGCTGCGGTTGCTGACGTGGCTGCTGCTGGCGTTGCTCAACCCGCTGCTGCCGTTGTTGCTGGCGCTGTTCAAACCGCTGCTGCCGTTGTTGCTGACGTGGCTGCTGCTGGCGTTGCTCAACCCGCTGCTGACGTGGCAACTGGTTCTTCCTGTTCTTGTTCAACTGACCCGGCTGATTCCGCTGGACATTTTTCTGATTCCTAATTCCAGGCTGATTTTTTTTCTGCTGATTAAAGACGCCCTGATTCCGCTTGCCAGCCTGCTGGCCAACCTTCTGCTGGAAAACTTTATTCTGCATCAGACTTTTATTATCTCGTTTTCCAAATATTGGATTCTTCCCAGCGTTATCTCTGCCGGAAAAATTGCCTTTTTTCTGGAAAGCGTTTCGCTTGCCGCTGGCAAAATTTCCGAGCCGAGCTGGCTGGCCTTTATTGAAGCGCCCGCCGCCCATCCGGTTACCAAATGATTTATCAGGCTTAAAGTTGGCCGCTCTGGCTGAAGACCGGAAACGATCTCTGCCAAAACCCCGGCTGCTCAAGCGTCCAGCTCGCAGATTGGCGAACCGACTGTGGTCGGCTAAACGTACACCATGATAACCGCTGAAAGAGTGATACAAGTCGTGCCGTCCTACAAATGTCCCGTAACCGTGACCATAATAATTATAGTTATTTATGCTTATATGGTTATAGCCGTAACCGTAACCGTATCCGTATCTGTAATAATCAGGATAGGGATAATAACCGTGGTGGTATCCATAATACCCATAATACCGGTCCCAGTAAGGGCTATAATAGGGCTCGCTGTAAGCCAACGGTACCCAGCCGACATAATCTCCATAATCAGCCCAAGCGACTCTGCCCGGATACCAGGTGTCGTAAATAGGCAAATATGGACTACCTACCACGTAGTGCTCCACGGGAGGCGCCCACACCCAGGATCCGTTGATATTGACCCAGTTGCCGTAGTGATGCGTGACATAGCCGAAAGATTCGTTAGGTACCCAGACATTATCACCGCCATATTCCACCCAGCGGCCGTTTACATAAGGTTGCCACCCAGGTGCAACATTGGTCGGTTGCCAGAAAGTCCGATTTTGCCCTTCATACTGGGCACTGACCCATTTGCCGTTTTCTTCCAGCGAAGCGGCTTCCTGATGCAGGCTTTTGGGCAAGTATTTTCTGGATGCGGCACCCTTAATCATTCTGGTATTCCATAAATTGTCCTGCTGATTGTTCCAGTTTATCCAGTCGGCATCACTTCTGGGAGTCCCGGCAGTTACCATGTCTCTACTCGCCAAAATCGGTACCTGGCCGGCGATTACATCATATTTGTTATTGTCTTTGTAAAATCCGACTGAACCGTTTACGGCAATAACTTCGGCCGTGTCTTCTCCGACTTTGACATCAAAGGTTGAACTAGGCCCGCTCAGAATATAGCCCATAGGGGTTTCGCATTTAACAGTTGCGCTGCCCAGGTTATAAAAGCGGGCAGTGCCGGCACCCAGATAGGTTTCCACAGTCTCTGCATCCAACTTGAGCATCTGCATCAGGACATTGTCACCGATTCTCACAATCACATTATTGGGGAAAGTGGCGACGGCTTTAGTTCCTGGCGCAGAAGCGATTGCATCACCGATTCCGAACGGAGTGTCTTTATCAATAGGCACCCAGTCCTTTTCTTCCGCGACCAGCCGTTGCAGCTCGCCGCTGGAAATTTCATTTATCCGGCCGACAATAACTGCTTTTTCCTGTTGCTGTTGCGGTTCAGCCGGCAGTTTTACCGGAGCCACATTGGCTGGCTGTACCGGTTGAACTTGCACGGTCGGCTGTACCGGTTGTACTTGAGACGCTGGTGCTGCCGGTGCCGGAGCGACTGGTTGAGATGGCTGTACGGGTGCTGGCTGCGGCACCTGAACTGTAGGTGCAGCAGGTGGCACGGCTGGCGGAATCTGTAATGGCGGTGGCAGCTGTTGCGTCTGTTCTTCGGATGCCAGCGGCGATGTTTGAATTTGTTTCTGAATAGTCTGCGCTGGTAGTGCCTGCGTTACTGCTGGCACTGGCTGCGCAGGAAGTACTGTTGGCGCCAGTACTTTTGCTGGCACTTGATCCGGTTGTTGCGTTGGCTGCTGTACCGGCGATGGCAATCCAAGCTGATCAACATTCGAAATGTTTGGATTCGGTGCCATCGTAGCAGAAGGTGTTGGAGACTCAGTTGTTGGTAAAACTACTGGTGATGCCGGAGGCGCTGGCGCTGCAGAAGCAGCCGGCGCGGGAGCAACTGCTGCCGGTATCTGAGCTGGTGCAGTAACAGTAGGCGCTAACGGCGCTGTTTGTTGCTGCGCAATTGATGCCACCGGCACCAATGCAATCAAGAAGATAGACAAGCTGGCGAAAATAATAACCTTGCGTTTCACATTCCCTCTCTTCCTTGGCTTTCCTTGCCAGAGTTGGGTTGATAAAAAATAAAAACATTAGCCTCTGCTTTGGACAACAGATCTCCCTCCTTTCTTTTTCTTTAAAGTTCTGTTTATCAGTTTGTGACCTTCCAACCTTTATTTTATATGGTTAAAGCAAATAACAATGCTTAATTTTTAAATAACAAAAGCTTGCTCAACATAGGCAAGCAAGCCTCGCTATGCGAACTAATTAATTTAACAAACTTCTAATAAATTGTCAAAAAATCAATGGTGTTCGCATTATCTATAATTTTGACGTAAGCCAAGATAACTTCTTTATCCGGAAATTGGGCTTGAATTTTGGCTTTGGCTTTTTTGAGTTCCTCTTCGTGGAATTTTTGCTCGGCTTCGGTATCACCATTAAATTTTACCGAACCGCCATAGGCGCCGCAATCAGCATGATTAATAATAACGATTTTTTTGACGTGATGAAGATCGCAGGGAACCTGTAGGCACTTGGTCGCGATATCCTCGTCCGCGCATTCATTGATGGCTTTGGCTGCTCCCGGCAGTGACGGGAAATCAAAACTTTTGATTCCCAATTCTTCTTCCACAAATTTGACCGTTTCCTGCCAAAAGCGAAAATCAATACAGCTCAAAACTACCGCTTCGCAAGCATGGACATTTTTGTAATTAAATGGATACTTCATAAAATTTCTAATTAAGAATTAAGAATTTCTAACTAATGTCTAATTAATAAATTTCTAAATTGGGATTTGATTATAAATTAGATATTAGGAATTAGAAATTAATCTAACTTTAGGCCCTTTTTACTCCGATGTTTTTTGGCGACTTTGATGCGTGCGAATTCTTTTTCTACCGCCGCGGCGATACGGGACGCTTCGGCCTCATCAACAAATTTTTCTTTTTTGATCTCTTCCGCTTTCTTTCTGGCTTCTTCGGCGCGGGCAATATCAATTTCTTCCGCATGTTCAGCCGTGTCAGCCAGAACTACCAAAGTATTTTTATCAAATTCCAAAAACCCGCCGGAAATAGCCATGTTGATTTCTTCCTTGCCGGCTTTGAGCATTATTTCTCCGGCTTTTAGCGAAGCGATATATGACCGATGGTTCGGCAAAATCGTCACTTCCCCGTCAGTTACGGGCAGTGTCGCTTGGTCAACTTCGTTTTCATAAACGGTGCGTTCGGGAGTAACTATTTTGAAATGAATTTTATTCATTTAAATTTCTAATTAAGAATTAAGAATTTCTAATCAATTACTAATGTTTTAATTTCTAATTTTTATTAATTGGGATTTGATTCGAAATTAGATATTAGAAATTAGAAATTCCGAAATCAAAAACTACTTTTTGATTTCTGATATATCTCCCTTCATATAGAAATCCTGTTCCGCCACGCCGTCATATTCGCCGTCCAAAATCATCTTGAATCCCTTGATAGTATCGGAGAGTTTCACGTATTTGCCTGGCGTACCGGTAAATTGTTCGGCTACGAAAAACGGCTGGGACAAAAATTTCTGGATCTTTCTGGCGCGGGCCACGGTGATTTTATCTTCATCGGAAAGTTCTTCCATACCCAAAATAGCAATGATATCCTGTAAATCTTTATATCTTTGCAAAACTTTCTGCACACCCCGAGCCACAGCATAATGTTCTTCGCCGACGATTTTTGGATCTAAAATAGTTGAGCTGGAATCCAATGGATCAACCGCCGGATAAATTCCCAATTCTGTTAATCCTCGCGACAATACCACGGTTGAATCCAAATGTCCGAAAGTGGTTGCTGGCGCCGGATCGGTAAGGTCGTCAGCCGGCACATAAACCGCCTGCACGGAAGTTATGGAACCTTTGTCGGTGGAAGTAATCCTTTCCTGGAGCCGTCCCATTTCTTCGGCCAATGTCGGCTGGTAACCTACCGCTGACGGAATGCGGCCCAAAAGTGCCGATACTTCCGAACCGGCCTGGGTGAAACGGAATATGTTATCAATGAATAAAAGCACATCTTTATTTTCGTCGTCGCGAAAATATTCAGCCATAGTCAATGCCGACAGGGCTACTCTTTGCCTGGCTCCCGGCGGTTCATTCATCTGGCCGAAAACCAAAGAAGTTTTGTCCAAAACGCCAGATTCCTTCATTTCGTGATACAGGTCATTGCCTTCACGGGTCCTTTCGCCGACACCGGCAAAAATGGAATAACCGCCGTGTTCCTGGGCAATATTCCGAATTAATTCTTGTATAACTACGGTTTTCCCTACTCCCGCGCCGCCGAACAAACCGACTTTACCACCTTTAATGAATGGACAAATCAAATCGATAACCTTAATACCGGTTTCAAAAATTTCGGTTTTGGTGGATTGTTCAGAAAATTCAGGCGCCTCGCGGTGGATCGGATCGTGACGTTCCACTTTCGCTTCCTCTTTAATGCCGTCGATCGGTTCGCCGAGTAGGTTAAACATCCGCCCCAGCGTGCCTTTGCCGACCGGCACTTTTATAGCCTCCCCGGTATCATGGACTTCCATCCCACGCTGAAGGCCGTCGGTAGAACCCATGGCGACGGTTCGGACTTTATTCCCGCCCAAATGCTGAGCAGTTTCCAAAACAAGCTTGCTTGTTTTGTCCCGAGCGGAGTCGAGGGATATTTCCAAAGCATTATAGATCTTTGGAAGCTCGTCTATAAATTCCACATCCACAACTGGCCCGATGACTTGTGTAATTTTTCCTACTTTTTTCATAAAAATATAAAATTATAATTAAATTTTTTTATCTCTTTCTTCTATGAATTTTTTAACTTCATCATACTTCATGTTTTTTGGCCACAACAAATTTCCATCTGTATCATAAATAGGCAAAAGCATATTCCCTTTTTCATGGTGATAGTTTTTTATCATTTCATTAACTATAAAGTTAAGCAGTCTCTTATCCACATCCTTTATAACAACCCCCCTAAACCTATCCTGTTCAATAGATCCAAATGAAATAAAGCCATATTCTGTAAATGGATTTGCACGACCCATTTCATCAATATATCCATTCTTTTTCATCTCCTCAAACTTTGGATGATTTTTTATTTCAGACTCACCTCGTGGAACTTCACCAAAAGTTTTTTCTATAATTCCCGGTAAATATGCTGGTTCTAATTGATATTTTCCAATACAGTCGCTGCTTTTAATTTCTTCTACTTCTTCAGAATCTTTTATATCAATAATAAAAACAATATTTGAAACTTTTTCATCAAACCAAAAACTATTTTTTATCTCCATGCCTCGTATTCTTCTATTTTCTAGCCTTACCGATTCAACTGACCTTCCAACGATATTAAAATAGTTAGTTCCACCACGCGGATTAAAACCTTCTTCTAATATATGTTTTAATATAGACTTACTCATATTTCTTTCATATGAACCCCTATCAATTACCGTATACGCCGTTCCTTTTCCATTAATGTCTTGAACTTTGTCCATTATTTTTTCTATTATTTCTGGAGAAAATTCAAACTCAAATTCTTGCCATTCTGGGTCTGGGTCTTGTTTTTCATATTCAATTTTCATTTCAGCATCGGAATAACTTTCAGCCTCGCCACTTTTAACTTTATCCTTAATTTTTTCGGATTCATCCCAAGCCTTATCATGACCATACTGTTCAAATTTTTCTGGCATAAATTAAAATTAATTCTCGAGTGCTGCCCTGCCTGCGGAAATTTCCGCTATTTCTTGCGTAATTCTTACATAAGTATATAGGCTGAGACCGGACCTTTTCCAATTTGTTTAATTATTTTTATATTCTTCAATTTCTGAAGATGCAGCTGGGCGGTTCTTTTGGGAAAATCAAGAATGTCCATTGCGTCTCGAATGGTGATTTTTCCCATTTCTTCAATAAATTCAATTATTTTTATCTGATCTTGGTCCAGAAAAATTTGCGAATCGGCGCTTTCATCAACTTTCCGGCGGGAAAGTGAAATAACTTTTGTTTTTACATCATCAATTTCCTCTTTGAATCCCTTGACGAAATATTCCAACCACTTAGTCAGGTCGCTTTCTTTTTCCGAATAATTGCGTCCCGTATTTATGGCGGAATAATATTTTGAACGGTCGCGATTATAATGATCTTCCAAAGCAAACAACCGCCGGAAATCATATCCGCGCTGATAAAGAACAAGGGTGGCAAGTGCGCGAGCCGTTCTTCCGTTGCCGTCAGCAAAAGGGTGGATTGCGACAATTTCCTGATGGACAATTCCGGCCGCAATAATTGGATTAATATCTTCATTCTCTGTCTCTTTTATCCAGGCAATCAAATCCACCATCAGTTCCTGAACCTTTTTCGCATTCGGCGCGGTATAAACAATCTCCTGCGGCTGGCCGAGTTTTCTTCGAACAACATAAACTGCCCCCTGCCGGTAATATCCAGCTTGATCTTCTGGCAATGTTTTATTGGTTACCAGCTTATGGATTTTCAAAATCACTTTTTCCGACAAAGGCTGCTTTTTTTCAACCAACTGACTGATATAACGGATGGCTTTCAGGTAATTCTCCACTTCATAAATATCCCGAATAGGGGCATCTATTTTTTTGTGCTGTGCCACCGCTTCCACTTGATGGATATTCAAAATGTTACCTTCGATGCCCGTGGAGGCATGGGACATCCTTATTAAGGCCTGCCTGCGCAAACGCAATTCCTGTTTTGGCAAAAGTTTGGCGCGCTCAATAACAGCTTTAGCCTCGGCAATAGAAGTAAGCAAATTTACGATTTTGTCGGTTAATTTGTACTGGGGATTGAACATATTTACATTATATCACTGATTTGTAAATCGCGCAATAATCGCGCAATAAATCGCGCAAAGTATTAATCCTTTTAAATCTTCGGTAGATTTTCTTCAAATTCCACATCCACGACTGGCCCGATGACTTGTGTAATTTTTCCTATATTTTTCATATTATTATATAGAATTATAATTTAAGATTTTTCTTGTTTATCTTTTTTCTTAAATACCATAAAATTATCCCAAATTTTATCAGATTTATAAACTACATCACACACGTCGCTACCTGGATAAGTAATTCCATCATTATAAATAAAAAAACCTTTTTCATGCAACGGTCTGTTCCGCTTCATTATAATCTTTGACTTCACCACTTTTAACCTTCTCTTCCATTTTTAAGGCTTCCTCTCTTGCTTGTTCTGAATTGTATCTTTCAAAATTTTCTGGCATAAATTTATTCTTAATTTATTGTCATTCCGAGCGAAGCCGAGGAATCTACTTTTTATTTATTAGATCCTTCGACTACGCTCAGGATAACACTACGTGTCAATTTTCCAATGCTGCCCTGCCTGCGGAAATTTCCGCGATTTCTTGCGTAATCTTCATCTGTCTAATTTGGTTATAGGCGAATGTCAGGTCGTCCGCCATTTCATTGGCCGCTTCGGTGGCGTTTTTCATCGCCACCATCTGCGCCGACTGGTTGGA
>Ga0172368_10007000_pt1 | contig 11942 bp, 8 predicted proteins | sample Lak11m_FD_114540 | JGI IMG/M metagenome (GOLD analysis project Ga0172368, IMG submission 114540) | Freshwater microbial communities from Kabuno Bay, South-Kivu, Congo - kab_022012_11m | ecosystem: Environmental > Aquatic > Freshwater > Lake | place: Democratic Republic of the Congo: South-Kivu...
GGGCTGGGACAGTCCCTGAGGGGGTAGACATTATGGGCAACAATGGCAAATTACATACGGCGCCGCGCGATACGATGCCGATCGTCATCGTCGGACATGTGGACCACGGTAAATCCACGCTGGTCGGGCGGCTGTTTTACGATACGGGCAGCCTGCCGGAGGGGAAGTATGAGGCGGTGGCGCGGGTGTGCGAGGCGACGGGCAAGCCGTTCGAGTTCGCCTTCCTGCTCGATGCGCTGGAAGAGGAGCGCGACCAGGGCGTGACTATCGACACGGCGCAGGCGTGCTTTCACACGGCGGCGCGCGATTACGTGCTCATCGACGCACCGGGGCACAAGGAGTTCTTGAAGAATATGGTCACCGGCGCCTCTTCCGCGGAGGCGGCGCTGCTGCTCATCGACGCGGCGGAAGGCGTGCAGGAGCAGTCGCGCCGGCACGGCTACCTGCTGCAGTTGCTCGGCATCTCGCAGGTGACGGTGGTCATCAACAAGATGGACCTGGCCGGGTATTCGCAGGAGGTGTTCGTGTCGATCAAGGAGGAATACCTGGTCTTCCTGCGCGAACTGGGCGTCATCCCCGATTCGGTCATCCCCGTCTCGGCGCGCGAAGGGGACAACATCGCTCACCGCAGCGAGCATATGCCCTGGTATGACGGTCCGACCATCGCAGAGGCGCTCGATCGTTTCACCGTGCGACCGCCCAAAGAGCACCAGCCGTTGCGCTTTCCGGTACAGGACGTGTATAAGTTCGACCAGCGACGCATCCTCGCCGGGCGCGTGGAGTCCGGCACACTGGCGGAGGGCGACGAGATCGTCTTCACGCCCTCCGGGCGCCGCGGCGTGGTGAAGACCATCGAGCGGTGGCACAGCCTGAAGACCGGTCCCGCCTCCGCCGGCGAGTCGATCGGCATCACGCTGACCGAGCAGCTCTTCATCGAGCGTGGGGAGGTCATCTCGCATGCCGACCAGGCGCCGTCGATGGGCGAGCAACTGCTGGCAAACATCTTCTGGCTGGGCGATCGCCACCTGGCCGCCGGGCGTCCCTGCGTGCTAAAGCTGGCGACCGCGGAGATACCCGTGCAGATCGAGAGCATCATCTCGGTGATCGATACCTCCACGTTGTCGACGGCCGACAGCCGCCGCGAAGTGGCAAAGAACGAGGTAGCGACCGTCATCCTGGCGCTGAAGCGGCCGGTCGCCTTCGACGTCTTCACCGAGATCGTGGAAACCGGTCGCTTCGTGCTGGTGGACGGATTCGACGTCGCCGGCGGCGGCATCATCCTGCAGCCGGTGGAAGCGAGCTACGAGATTTGACGTGACGGGGTATTTATACGCCCCATTTCTGAAGTGAGGGACATACCAATGAAGATACCACTGGATGAAAGCGATATACAACTGCAGCGGTATACAGATATACGGGAACTCATCGGCAATCTCAACAACCCGACGCCAATGGTCAGGCTCAACCGCGTTATCATGAAGAGTGCCGGATCGGTCTACCTCAAGCTGGAATGGTTCAATCCCTTTGGCTCGATCAAGGATCGGACCGCTTTTTATTTACTGAAAGGCCTGGCCGAGCGTGGGGAATTGGCGGGGAAACAGCTCGTCGAACCGACCAGCGGGAACACCGGTATCGCACTGGCTGCCCTGGCTGCGATCATAGGGGTGCATATCACCATCACCATTCCCGATGGGGTACCGAGCGAGACGATCACACTGCTGCGGATGCTCGGGGCGGAAGTCTGGCCGACCCCGGACGATCTGTGTCCGATCAACCATCCCAAGGATGGGGCGATTGCACTGGCCTATTCCTTTGTCGACAGTGAGGCGAACAAGGGGCGATACGTGATGCCGAATCAATATGAGAACCCGGACAACGTGCGAGCGCATTACGAGACCACCGGACCGGAGATCTGGCGGCAAACGGAAGGCCGGGTGCGCTACCTCTTTGCCGGTTTCGGCACGTGCGGCACAATCACCGGCATCGGTAAGTACTTGAAAGAGCAGGATCCGAGCATCCAGGTGATTGCCATCGAGCCGGACAAGGGGCATCATATCCCGGGCCTGAAAAATTTTGTGGAATCCAAGGAACCGGGGATTCTTGACCGGCAGGTCATCGACCATGTGCTGCGTGTGGATGACACGGCGGCATATACGATGACCAAACGACTCTTCCGTGAAGAGGGTCTGATCGTGGGACCATCGACGGGTGCCTTTGTGCACGCCGCTACACAGTTTTTACACGATGCCGATGGACTGGCGGTTGTCATCTCCCCGGACGGGGGCTTTAAGTATGCCAGCTTCTATGCGGACATCCTTGGCGATGAAGGTCTTCCCCAGGGGTGATGACGCATCGCATGAAAGAGAGTGGAGGAGTTCAGATGAGTACCATCTCCAGTGTGTATCGCCTACCCGCCTCCCAGCAGGACGATCTCGCACAACTGCGCCGGATGATCGAACAATTCAAGGTCGGGGACATTCCAGCAGCCCGGTTTCAAGCCTTTCGCGTGCCGCAAGGCATCTACGAACAGCGGGAAAACGGCACCTACATGCTGCGTGTGCGCCTGCCGGCCGGGATGCTGCTGCCGGAGCAGATGCGCGTCCTCGCGTCGGTGGCACGGCAATACGGTAATGGAGAGCTGCACCTGACCAGCCGGCAGGATATCCAGGTTCACCGCGTGGAGGTAGAGCAGATCTATCCCGCGCTGGTGGAGCTGGCGGAAGCCGGCTTATCCACCAAGGGCGGCGGCGGCAACACCGTGCGCAATATCGCTGCGTGCCCGTATGCCGGCATCTGCCCCGACGAAGTGTTTGATGTCACGCCGCATGTCGTCAGCCTGACGGAATTCCTGGTGCCCGACCCGCTGTCGTCCCAATTGCCGCGGAAATATAAGATCGCCTTCTCCGGCTGTGGGAAGGATTGCGCGGCGGCCACGGTCAGTGATCTGGGCTTCATCAGCAAGCGGCGTGACGGCGTGGAAGGCTTCACCGTCTACGTCGGCGGCGGCATGGGCGCCAACAGCCGCGCAGGCGTACTGTTGGAAGAGTTCATTCCCACCACGGAGGCTGCCCGCGTCGCGGAGGCGATCAAGCGCGTCTTCGACCAGCATGGCAATCGCAAAAACCGGCACCGGGCGCGCCTGCGGTTCCTGGTCGAGGAAATCGGCCTTGACGCGTTTAAGGCGCTCTATCACACGGAACGGGAGGCGCTGCTGATCACTCCTTCGACTCCGGCGGCAACCATGGTCCCCTCCCTGGCGACCGGTCAGGCGCCGGTGGAGCCAGTGGCCGGATATGACGGCTGGCTGGCAACCCACGTCAGCCCGCAGAAGCAGAGCGGATATGTCACGGTGGAAATTGCGCCCAGCCTGGGGGTGATGCATGCCGAAGAACTCGCGGCGTTGGCCAATGTCATTGACCAGTACGGCGAGCGGATGCTGCGCGCCACCAACTGGCAGGGAGCGCTGCTCCGCTGGGTACCGGAAAATCAACTGCCGGCCCTGCAGGCGGAATTATCCGGAATCGGCCTGGGCACCGCGCAACCGGCATTGCTGCGCCGCCTGGTGGCCTGCGCCGGCGCCTCTACCTGCCGATTGGGCATCTGCCTGGCGCGCGGGCTGGCGAAAGGTATTGCGTCGCATCTGGAAAAGAGCGATCTGGATCTTTTCGACGGCACCGGCGATGTGACGCTGCATATCAGTGGCTGCCCCAACGCCTGCGGTCGCCATCCGGTCGGGCAAATCGGTTTCGCCGGTGCAGCGCGCCGTGTGAATGGGCGCCTGGTCCCGCATTACGTGCTGCAATTAGGCGGCAAGGTGGAGGAAGGGCAAACGACGCTGGCGTCCGGCGCGGTCATCCTTCCCGCGCATAACATCCCGGCGTTCCTGGAAGAGTTCCTGCGGGCGTTTCAGGCATCACCCCGGCATCCGGACTTCGACGCCTTCCTGACCGCGGGGGGACGGCAGATCGCGGAGCAGATCGCCGCGCGGCACCTGGACGTGCCCACATTCGACGAGGATAAGAACCCCTATTATGACTGGGGAGCACACGAGCTCTTCTCACTGGCCGGCCGCGGTCCGGGCGAATGCGGCGCCGGCGTCTTTGACTTGATCGAGGTAGATCTGGCCAGCGCCGGCGAGGCGCTGGACGCCGGCAAGCGCTTTGCCGCCGTGGCCTTGACGGCGCGCGCCTTGCTGGTGACCCGCGGCGAGCAGGCGGATACCCACCAGCAGGCGTTGGCATTGTTCCGCAAGCATTTCGTCGAGCAGGCGTTGATCCCGGCGGCACTCAACCTGCTGATCGACGGCGCGCTCCGCGCGGTCGACACAGCCGATCCGGAGTCCGCCTTCACCGCGTCAACCGCGGAGGTGGGCAACCTGTTGGCGGAGGTGCGCAAGCTCTACGAAGGCATGGGCCCGTCTCTGCGTGTTGCCCCCCCGGCATCCTGCGGAGTGACACCGGTCGCCACGGCGCCGGTGGTGACGGTTATCGCCGACCAATCGGTCGATTTCCGTGGGGTATCCTGCCCGCTCAATTATGTGAAAACCAAAATGGTACTGGCAAAGCTGGCGACCGGGCAGATTCTCGCGGTACTGCTCGACGGCGAAGGGGCGAAGAACGTCCCGACCAGCGCGGCAAACGACGGGCATGAAGTCGTCGCCATGGAACAGGACACCAGCCACTGGCGTGTACTGATTCGGAAGAAATTATGATGGATAAGGAGAAAACCATGACTAGCGACACGCGTACGCTGCACTTCGAGACGCTGGCCATCCACGCGGGACAGGCGCCCGATCCGGCCTACGGCGCGGTGATGCCGCCCATCTACCAGACATCGACCTTTGCCTTCAAAGGCGTGAACGCGCCGGGACCGTTCGACTACTCGCGCAGCGGCAACCCGACGCGCAAGGCGCTGGAAGACTGCCTGGCGGCGCTGGAGGGCGGCACCCACGGCTTCGCCTTCGCCACTGGGCAGGCCGCCGAAGCCACCACCCTCGCGCTGTTCAAGCCTGGCGATCACCTCATCGTTCACGACGACCTGTATGGCGGCTCCTACCGGCTGATCGTCAACCAGCTTCGCGAGAAGGGCACGGACGTTGACTTCGTCAACCTGCGCAACCTGGGCGCGCTGACTGATGCCATCCGGGTCAATACGCGCGCCATCTGGACGGAGACGCCGACCAACCCGCTGATGAACCTGCTCGACCTGGCGGCCATCGCCGCCATCGCGCGGGCGCGCGGCATCGTCACCATCTGCGACAACACCTTCCTCTCACCGTATTTCCAGCGGCCGCTCGATATCGGCATCGACATCGTGCTGCATTCGACCACCAAGTACATCAACGGCCACTCCGATGTGGTGGGCGGCGCGGTGATCACGCGCGACGCGGCGCTGACCGAGCGCATCGGCTTCTACCAGAACGCCATGGGCACCTGCGCGGGGCCGCATGACTGCTTCCTGGTGCTGCGTGGGGTCAAGACGCTGGCGCTGCGCATGGAAGCGCATAATCGCAACGCGCTGGCGCTGGCTCGCTGGCTGGAAGGCCACCCGAAGGTCGCCCGGGTGCTGCATCCTGGCCTGGAGAGCCACCCGCAGCATGCATTGGCACAACAGCAGATGACCGGCTACGGCGGCACCTTCTCCTTCCGCGTGAAAGGCGGACAGGAGGAGGCCTTCCGCCTGCTCAGCAATGTGAAGATCTTCACGCTAGCGGAGTCACTGGGTGGCGTCGAATCGCTCATTGAGCATCCCTGGACGATGACGCATGTCTCCATGCCCGCGGATGTCCGCCGCGCCGTCGGCATCACCGAGAACCTGATCCGCGTGTCAACCGGCATCGAGCATATCGACGACCTGACCGCCGACCTGGCACAGGCCTTCGCGCAAGTCTGATCTCTGTAAGAGTATTTCTGTTTGCAAATATTCTACCGCACAAGTTATATTTAAGCAAGCCCACTTTTGGAGTGCGGCGTAAAGCGCCGCTTTCACTTTACGTAAGGTGAGCGGGATAGCATTACGATGGGTCTATCGAGCTGGTGGTGGAAACGGGTGGATAGACCCGGCATGATGTCAGGGTGTTCACCTTACGCAAAAGTGAAAGCGGCGTCTTTGGCCACCGCACTCCAAAAGTGGGCTTGCGCGAATATGGAAAGGGGTTACAATAAGGGCGGGGGAACCGGTATGTACGGCCAGGATACCGACCACGTTGCGAAGAAGCCCCGTCCCCGGCGCCGTCTGGGCCTGCTGATCGGGCTGCTGATTGTGGCCGTCCTCGCTGCCCTCTTCGCCTGGGAGGTAAGCCGGCGGCCGAAAACCTACCACCAGGTCGGCGCGTATCCATTGCTGAGGGATATGGGCGGCATCAGCGCGAGTGAAATGCTGCTCGGGATCGGGATCACGCCGTGCCGGACCGGTTTCTGCGTGCGCGAGAAAGCCTTCGACTTCACGCTCCATGACTGGGTGACCGGCAAGCCGCGCTGGCAGGTGTCCACCGCCGTCCCCTACGCCGATCCGAAAAAGTCGAAAATCGCCTGGATCGACGACTATCATGCCGCCGTCTCACCCGATGGGCATATCTTCACCGCCGCCTGCGCCGCGGATACACGTTTGCGCGTGCAAACCTGGCAGGACGGCAAGCCGCGAGAGGACATTGCCATCGAACTGCCGCCGGTCACCCGAGGCGCGCGAGGCCGGGTTTATGAACTGCGGACCAATATCACGGACGATGGACGCTGCTTCGTCATACTCGTTCTCGCGGAGGGCGCCAGAATCGTCACTCATGTCGTCGTCGTCGAGGGGAACCGCGTCATCGCGCAATATACCGGCAAATACACCCCGCAATTTTTGCCGGATGGCCAAACCGCGATCTATCGCGGCAAACCGGTGAAAGTGGCGATCACGGGCAAAACGCTGCATTTCACCAATCCGGTGAAAGCGCCCACCGCTATCCCGAAGGGCTTCATCTCTCACTCCGTCACCACCGATGGGCGGTATGCCCTCCTCCGCAAAGATCTGGTGCTGCGCGCCGTGGACCAGTTAACCGGGGCATACTGGGAGATCACCGTGCCGGGGAAGAATGACGGCGGCGACGCCACCATGGATGGCCGGCATATTCTCGCCAGTTTTCTCACCCTACCTGACAGCCTGACCGGCAAGGTGCGCAGCGCCATCGGGGCGGAAAGCCACTTCATCGTGCTCTATGAGCGCCCGGGCCGCCCGCGCGCCTGGATGTGCGTCGATCACCTGCAGGCTACTTCCTGGTGGCCTTCGCCCGATGGCCGCTCTGTCGCCTTTTCCACGAAAGACCACTGCCTGCTGTACCGGTGGTAGCGATACCACTCACACATCCACCAACAGGGGTGTTCACTTTTCGCACTTATGCTGTCGGGGAGTGGGAGGCACTTTCGCACTCCGGGTGCCGGAGTCCCGCCTGCCGCTTTTCCGGAGGCGAGGGGCACAATTTTCCTACTCGGTATGGTAAGATAGATGCCGGATGAGAAGGGAACTCATTATGTACGATCAGGACAGCTATCCCGTCGCGCAGAAGCCCCGCCCACGGCGCCGCCGGGGGTGGGTGGCAGGCCTGCTGATCCTGGTCGCCCTCATCGCCCTCTTCGCCTGGGGCGCGAACCGGCGGCCCAAAACCTATCACAAGGTCGGCGTATACGATCTGCACATGGAGGTGAACGCCCTTGCTTCCTTCATGGGCGCGGACGACGATATGCTGTTTGATCGGGGCATTATGCCGTGCCTGACCGGCTTTTGCGTGCGCGAAGATGCCTTCGTCTTCACGCTGCACGATTGGGAGACCGGCAAGCCGCGCTGGCAGGTGCCCACCGCCGTCCCCTACGCCGACCCCAAGAAGACCCAGATTGCCTGGACCGAGGAATACCATGCCGCCGTCTCGCCCGACGGGCATATCTTCGTTGCCGTGTCGTCCGATAACGACAATCTGCACGTGCAAACCTGGCGGGACGGCGCCGCGCAAGGCGATCTGGAGATCCCCCTGCCGCCGCTGCTCCCTCCCGGCTTTGTGGGCATGCCCTCGTCGAAACAACTGGATGAAGTGGTCGATTTGCGCGCCGCCGTGACCGATGCAGGCCGCTGCTTCCTAATTCTGGGCTGGAAATTATCGCCCATGCCGTCTCGCGCTTTTGTGATCGAAGGCGATCGCATCGTCGCGCGTTATGCCGGCGCCGAGGCGATCAGACAGTTCTCGCCGGACGGTATGGCGATGCTGTTCTCTTCCGGCAAGCTGGCACGGGTGGCGATTGAAGGCAAGACGCTGCGCTTCACCGATCCGCTGAAGCTGCCCATTATGGATGGCGTACTGCTCGGTGCCGGCGGTACGGCCGTCACCCGTGACGGCACCATCTACCGCCTCGCCGGCCAACCCGTCACCGCGAAAGGCTTCACCTGCGACACTATCACCGCCAATGGCCGGTATGCCATACTGTATAAGGATAAAGTCACGCGCACCGTGGATCTGCAAACCGGCAGCTCCTGGGAGATCGCCGTGCCGCAGGAGAACGACGGCGGCGACGCCACCACGGATGGCCGGCACATCCTCGCCAGTTTCTCCGGCAAACCCGGCGGGCTGACCGGCCTGCTGCGGAATATGGTCGGTGCGCAGAATCACTTCATTGTACTCTGCGAGCGCCCGGGCCGCCAACGCGCCTGGATGCGCATCGACCGCCTGCAGCCCACCTCCTGGTGGCCCTCCCCCGATGGCCGCGCGGTGGCCTTCACTACCTTCGATAAGTGCCTGCTGTACCGGTGGTAGCCGGCCCGCGACGGTTCCGGGGCTACCCACCTTCTTAACGTAAATTTAATCTATATTCACCTATCACATGTTTGAATTAGCTAATATATGGGTATACCCAGCATGCCGTGAAACACTGACATAACATATAAGCGACTCATCCTTTCCCTCGACCAGGATTGCCTTCCGGGGACTGTCCCCGCATTTAATGCCCGTCGGTTAAAGACCAGTGCCGCTGCAGGGACTGTCCCCTTCGGCATCCGCTTCCGAATATAGCCGTGAATTGGAAAACCTCTCGGAAAGTGTTCGCAACGATACCTGTTTTCGTGTCCCAGCCGTCGGGCGCTTGCCCAGTTCCCCTTGAGCGCCGGCAGCTTGTTCAATAAAAGACCGTTTTTCGACTCATCTGGACTCATAGAGGTTCCGGCGCAGCCGGATCCCCGTGAACAGTAAATAACCTCATTACGCATTACTCCAACTGCCGGTTACCGCTCACACAATCACCAACACGTATGTTCACTTTCCGTACCTATACTGTCGGAGAATGGCGCTTGACGTATCATCACACCCCTGGTTTGCTGTAACTATGATACCTGGAGAAAGAAGGTATGTGATGATTGTGGGACGGATCGCCCGTGCGTGTGCGCTCGTCCTCCTGTTCGCCTGGTCGCTGGCACTGCCGGAGATTGGGCTGGCCCAGAAGGTCACGCCGGCTGCAGCATTCCGTGTGCGCACATTCAACTGGCAGGGGTACAAAATCGATCAGGTGGTCGCGCCCGGCAGGCCGCCGAAGTATCGCGTCGCGGCCGTAAACTTGCGGGAAGCCCGCGCGACGGGCGCCGTGCTGCTGCCAAACGTGCCGGCTTTCGACTGGAGCTACGGCTGTTCCGCCACCGCGGGGGCCATGCTGGCGGGGTATTACGACGGCGCCGCCTACCCGGCGATGTATACCGGGCCGACCAATGGCGGGCTGTGCCCGCCGACCAATGCGGTGTGGGGGACCGGCGAGTGCCCACTGAGCGCCACTCACCAGGGTTACGACAACCGTGGCAGCCGCGGCCACGTGGACGACTACTGGGTCGAATACGACAGCACCGCTACCGACCCCTACCAGACCGGCGGCTGGGCCGAGCATGCGCAGGCCGACTGCACCGGCGATTTCATGGGCACCAACCAGGACAAATATGGCAACTCTGACAGCTCGACGGCCTTTTATTTCATGGGCAGCGGCCAGCCGCTGGTAGACTATACGGGGTCGGAACCCAATGGCCGCGACGGCTGCCATGGCCTGCGCCTGTTCGTTGAATCCCGCGACTACCGCATCACGACCAACTTCAACCAGTATATCCAGGGCTATAACGGCAATACGGCGGGCTTCACCTTTGAAGACTATATGGCGGAAATCGACGCCGGACGGCCCGTGGTAATCCAGGTGGCCGGGCACTCTATGCTCGGCTTCGGCTATAATACCAGCGGCAATCTCGTCTACCTGCATGACACCTGGGACTATGCCGACCATGAGATGATCTGGGGCGACAGCTACGCCGGCATGCAGCATTTCGGCGTCACCGTATTGCGCCTGCAGCCCGTCGCCAATCGTTCGCCGGCGGCCAACAACCTGGCAATCGCCACCGATGAGAATGCCCCGGTGAACATCACCCTCACCGGCACGGATCCGGACGGGGATCCCCTCACCTTTACAGTGACCTTCCAGCCGGAGAACGGCGTGCTGACCGGCACGGCGCCCTACCTGACTTACTCGCCGGATGCGGGGTATGCCGGTCCGGATGGCTTCACCTTTCGGGTCTCCGATGGGCGCGGCGGCGCCGACACCGGCACAGTGAACATCACCGTCACGCCACTGAGCAATCCACGGGTCGCCCTGGACGACACCTACCGTATGGTCTGGCGCAACAGGCTGGTCATCTCCGCGCCGGGGGTGCTGGAGAATGACGCGGACATCGCCGGCCTGGCGGTGATCCTGGTTGACGGCGCCCATTATGGCCGGCTGCGGCTGAATGCCAACGGCTCCTTCACCTACACGCCGGGGCGCATGTTTCTCGGCACCGATTACTTCACCTATCAGGTGACCGACGGTCAGGACTTCTCCAACGTCGCCGTCGTCTATATCCAGGTGAATCCGCGGTAATCCCTGGGATCGCAGGCGTCCCGCGCCTGCGATCCCAGGGAAATTACCAACCAATCGCATCCAATGTTGCCATGTCCTCATCATCCAGCGTGAAGTCGAATACCGCGGCGTTCTCGCGGATGCGCTCCGGGTGGGCGGATTTCGGGATGGTGATCACTTCGTGCTGCAGCGCCCAGCGAATCAGCACCTGCGCGGGCGTTTTGCCGTGCTTCTCCGCGATGGCGGCCAGCCGCGGATCCCCGATATGCTGGCGGTGCGTTAGCGGGCTGTAGCCCTCCAGCCGAATGCCGTGCTCATGGCAATAGTCGAGCAGCGCCTTCTGATACTCGAACGGGTGGAACGGCACCTGGTTCACCATCGGCGCAATCGGCGAGAAGCCGCGCAGTTGCTCCAGGTGGTGAATCTCGAAGTTGCTCACCCCGATGGCGCGGCACTGCCCGCCGTCCAGCAGTTGCAGCATGGCGCGCCAGGCATCCGGCCAGCGGTCGGTGGCCGGCCAGTGGATCAGGTAGAGATCGATGTAGTCCAGACCCAGCCGTTCCAGGCTGTCCCGGAAGGCGGCCAGCGCCGACTCGTATCCCTGCTCGGTATTCGCCAGCTTGGTGGTGACGAAAACCTCCTCCCGCGAGATGCCGCTCTCCCGTATTGCCGCGCCCACGCTCCGCTCGTTTTCGTAGGCCGCCGCCGTGTCGAGCAGGCGGTAGCCGATCTGCAGCGCGTATGCCACCGCCCGCCGGGCTTCCTCGCCCTCCCCGAGTTGCCAGGTGCCCAGCCCGAACAGCGGTATCGCCACCCCGTTGTTAAGCGTGACGGTGCTGTCAATCGTCAAAGCCATCGCAAGCCCTCCCCGTCGATATTATCGCACACCGCTGCCATGCTTCCAATCGTTTCCGAAATACAAACAGGCCGGTATGTAGTAAGTTACCGATGAACCATATGGGTTCACCTCAGGGCATGAAAATGGTAAGCTATCCGCCGGTTGCAGTCAACGTCCGAGAGCGTTGTTGTGTTCAGTGCTACGAGCCTGCAGTA
>Ga0172368_10007001_pt1 | contig 11942 bp, 8 predicted proteins | sample Lak11m_FD_114540 | JGI IMG/M metagenome (GOLD analysis project Ga0172368, IMG submission 114540) | Freshwater microbial communities from Kabuno Bay, South-Kivu, Congo - kab_022012_11m | ecosystem: Environmental > Aquatic > Freshwater > Lake | place: Democratic Republic of the Congo: South-Kivu...
GATCTATCAATTGTTTTCATCAACCCGAATTCTTTGAGCCTGTTTTCTGTCCGTGGATGACAGGGAAATATCACTGTTTCACCTATGTCGCACAATGCACTTACGATATCTGAAAGTTTTTCATAACAATCTACTGTTTCTGCCCGATGGAGGGTTAGCAGAAAATAGTCCCCGGCATGAAGAGGCGAGGATGTTCTCAGCTTGGCCTTTTCCGCGTTTATCAGGAATGCGTCATAGGTTATGTCGCCGGAAAAAAATATTTTTTCGCTGTCAATATTCTCTTTTCGTAAATTATCGACGGCCCGCTCCAGCGGGCAAAAACAGAAATCCGAACAATGGTCCGCCATCTTCTTGTTCATTTCTTCCGGCCGCCAAATATTTTCTCTCATTCCCGCTTCCACATGAGCCACGGGAATTTTCAACTTGTATCCGGCGAGAGCTCCTGCCAGCGTGGTGTTTGTATCTCCATATACTACCACCACGTCGGGCTTTCCCTCTAAAAGGATAGGGTCCAGTCTCATTAACATCTTACCCGTTTGGATTCCGTGGGTTGCCGAACCCACTTCGAGAGAATAATCCGGTTTTGGTATTTCAAGGTCTTCAAAAAATACCTCGGACATTTCATAATCATAGTGTTGACCGGAATGAACTATAATGTTCTGGATAGCAGGGACTTCTCGAGTGGTGCGCAGAAAAGGTGCAAGTTTAATGAATTGGGGCCTGTTGCCGACTATGTGGAAAAGTTTCATTAATCCTCCGCTTCAGTTTCGGTTAACATGAACAAGATGTTGCAAATAAGTTCCTGTATAGCTTCAGCAGTCTGTTGCCTTCTATCTCCCAGTTATATTTCTCCAGGACCGCCTTTTTTCCGTTTTCGCCCATTTGTTTTCGCAGTGCAGGATTGTTTATGAAGAATTCTATTTCCGCGGCGATTTTGCCGGGGTCTCTTTCATCAACGCAGATGCCGCACTGATTGTTCTTCACCACGCTTCTCAGCCCCGGCAAATCTGAACACAACACCGGCAGTCCGGCAGCCATATATTCGAAAACCTTCGTGGGCAGGGAATACTCGCTATTGGGCGTGCGCGGAAAACATTCAATACCAAGGTCACTGCGAGCGAGTTCCCGCATCACAACGGAATGCGGTGCTTTCCCCAGATGCTCCACCCGGCTCCAACCGCGATGAGATTTCAGAAAATCCCCATATGCCTGAGAAATAAATTCGCCAATGAGGACCAGAAGAAGATCGTGGTTTTTCAAAAGCTCAATAGCTTTCAGAACATTGGAAAGCCCTCCCTCTTCGCCAAAGAAGCGGCCGCAGAAAATGATAGTGAACGCCTTCCTGCGCTCTCCTTTCTCAATGACCGCATCGCCGGAAAAATGGGCGTAATTATGAATGCATACCGTTTTCCCCGCCTCAAACCGCTCTTGTATTGATTCGGTTGCCGCCACGATATTGTCGAAACAGCGTGCACATAACTTCTCAAAAATATCGAACGTATATGATACGAGTTTTTTGAAAGCCTGATGCATGTACTCCCGCGAAAGAATGGCTTTATGGTAATCTTCGTGGACGTCATAGACCACTTTTTTGCCCAGGAGCTTTAGTATAACACCTAAGGGCAGCAAATCGGGGTCATGAAAATGATATACCCGGGCTTTCTGTCTTAACGCTACAGACAGTGTCTTACAGGTTGTCCCCAGAACCCGCATAAATCGGTTTTTTGGCTTTGAAATGGCTACTATCTCGACTCCGTCAACCGTCTCATTCATGGTATGAGGGCCCAACAGTGTCACATGGTAACCAGCACCGGCCAAAGTCTTTGCCTCTTTTTGAAAAATTCTAGAATCAAAGACAGGATGGACTGAAGTCAAAATACAGATTTTATTATTTGTAATTTCCATTTTTGGCAAAACAGCAGTTCAACAAAGCGCTATCCGGATTATCTCTCGAAGAGCAGGTCTTTTACCGGTATCCTGCCGTGAAAGCCCGCTTTGTAAGCAGGGATAAAACGGCAGGTATCTAAGAAAATAGTTACTTGCCGGGAAGCCCCGTCCTGTGGGCGGGGAGCTTCACTTTTTCTCGGAACCCCGCACCGTCACAGTTCCTTCAGGAATTTTGATATCTTTTTGAAATCTCCAGTTTCAGCGCGCATTAATTGCTGCCAGTGAGTCAACAGAACAGCTTGTATTCTGCACAGCCAGCTTTTTTCGTATTCCTTGAACTTATCAGCGTACTGAAGAAATTCCATCCTGCCCGAAATATCATACAAAACTTTTAGCTGTACTATATGCAGGGCATGGTACGTGCGACTCGCAAGATTTCCCCCAAAAATTCTGCTTGGAGGAATTGGATTGAGATCATAGTAGGACCAGAAGCCCGTATCATACAAAGGCAATTTTTCAGCAAAGGAGTCTACCATTATTTTGCAGTATTGTTCGTATCGGACCGACTTGGTAACTCTATAAAGATCATACAGTCCGAAAAAGCTGAAGATTGCCCCATTGAGTATGTTGGGAGGCTTTTCCCTGGTTATATACTCCTGAGGAAAAATATGATTATTCCCGATCACGACACTGCACCCCCCCTTGGAAATGTCATGAAGGACCGGCTCCAAAGCACGTTGCGCAGCCTGCAAATATTTTTCATCCCTGGTTTCACAATAGGCCCTTACAAGGACCGATACTCCCTCTCCCTGCGCCATGGCCGACGGCCAGGGGATCCCGTACAAGCCATCGGGATAGTCAATGGGAATGTCATACAGCCAATAATCAAACCCCTGAAATTTTTTCAGGTTGCTTAACAGCCAGTCGGCACATCGTATAAACGACTGTTTTGCCAGCGTATCTCCGGATTTCAAATAAACTTCATAGGCGCCCAGAGCATACTGTGCAATGTATACAGGATGGGAAGAACGGGGTATGGGGAACAATGGTACGGCATCGTCGTGAAACACGAGACTTTTTTCAGTATATTTTTTTGCCAGGTTAACGTAATAGTTTTTAGGATTCCCATCAAGGATGTCAACCGGGAAGTATGTCCATGGGTGTAATTTGTACAGGGACACCTCCCAGCCTATGAACAGGACAAAAATTAAAAATAGTGCCGCTGCGGTATACTGAAAAGACTTTCTCGTTAGAACCCTAAATTGACTCTTAAAATGCATAGCCATCCTAAATTATATATACTTTCGTATATGTGCCAGATTCTTTGCGCCGCCGAATCAAAAACGAATCAGGCGCTGAATTCAATCGATTCAATCCTTGGGGCTGATACTTCTCAAGCAGCCCGGAAACGCATTTGTGTGTTGAAGTATCTTTTATAGTCTAACAGACTTAGCATGTCCGGAGAAGATATAGTCTCTGGAATTTTTGCAGCAGTAGCGGCTGCAACCTGATGTCAGCAGAATAATGCCCGGTAACTGATACCGGCACATACTCAGCGTAACGGAGAAATACCTATAAATTCAGGGGCATAGTACATCAGCGCGGGATTTCTTCAAGCGGTTGTTGCCCTGAAAAATATGGCATCAAATCAGTTCAGCTCTTAGATTGCTGCATGAGGGCTTTTTTATTGTGCAAAATGATTCTCGCCGGCATTTTTGTTTATCCTGGCACGAACCGCTGACTATTTATTAATGCAACCCATGGAAATGTCAAGATAATCTTTGAAAAACTATTGATCTTCTGCCCCCTGTTTTTTGAGCTGCCGCACTCATCGAATAATCGGCCTGATTGTACCGATACAAAATTTATTTTTTGTGCATTAAAAGGCCAATGGCTTTTTTTATTAATTTAGTGATTGGCGAGCCGACAATCAGGGGTTTCCAGACATACCAGAAAATAAAATACGACAGATCATACATCATTAATTCGAACCGGTTGAGCTTCTGGTATTCTTTCTGATAGTATCGATTGGAATTGTAGCGATGCTTTGTCGTAACATCTGATATATCCAAAGTTTTTTCAGTGACATAATGCTCATGAAATACCCTGACTTTATTGTAATAGTAAATCCTGAAACCTGTTTTTTTCATCCTTGCAGCAAGGATCGGCTCCTCGCAATAGAGAAACGTATTGGTGTCAAACATTCCCGCTTTTAAAAAAGCAGAGGTGCGTGCCAAAAAAAACGCCCCACTGAAGATATCACAGTCCCCCTCAACATCTTCACCAATTTGTGAGCCGGGATTTTTACCCATGGATCGGAGAAAGCCGAACAGCGGATAGAACAAATTCGGAAGTATCTCGGTCTTCCAGGCAAGCATTTCAGTGACAGGACTCAGCCGCACTCCCGAAAAGGTGACCAGGCACGGCCCGATAATACCTATATCCGGGGTAGTGTTCATTTTTACAATCAGCCTGTCAACGACCTGGGAGTCAATGAAATATAAATCACAGTTGGAGAACAACAGGTAATCCAATTGAAAGTGTCGCAGGAGAAATTCAACACCGGCATTATTGCCCTTTGCAAAACCGAGGTTTTCGGCGATTCCCAGTACAAACACCTGTGATTGGGGGTCTACCGCATCAGGAGCAGAGACCACAACCCCCCTGCATCCCTCTGCCAGTTTCACGTTGCTCTGCTCGACGGCGGCATTGTTGACAATAACAATTTTATGGTCCGCAGCGATTTTTGGAATCTCTTCAGTTACATACTTAATGACCCGGTCATCGGTTTTATAATTGACTATAATTATTCCAAACATTCCTCAACCGTTTGCATGAATTATAATTGTATAAATCAAGATAGAGCGCCGCAATTTAAATCTGCGTCAAAAACAGTCTGTACAGAGAATAAAAATAGAGAATTAGTTTTCATCAAAATAGCAGAAGACCACGGGTTCACGCCCGTGGACTTCTGCTATTCAAATTTAAACGGCGTGGTTGATAAGTTTGCACAAGAAATCAGAAAATTCAGAATGGTTCTTTGCTGCATTAAATGTTTCCGCCCACATACTCAAGCTTGCTCTCCGGTGATTTTCATTTGGCAGCCCAATCTGCTTGAGATAGCTTGCCAGTTGTTCACTACCCCAACTCACTGGCACCAACCAGCCATTCTCCGAATTAACGGATTCTGGTATTCCTCCCACAGATGTGGCAAATACCGGTATGCCGAATGAAATCGCCTCCATGATAGAAACCGGTATTCCTTCGTCACTGCTCAACGTAATAAATAAATCTACCGGGTTTTCTAGATAAAACGCTAAAATTTCTTCCCGCACCAATGGTCCTCGCAATACGCACCGTAAGTTCTCTGGAGCAATAGTTGAAACATGCGCCCGTATGGCCGGCAGCGAGGGCCCATCGCCGATGTGGGTCCATTCAATCTGAAGGTCAGGAGAACTGCGTGCAAATTCAGAGAACGCATCCAGGATCAGGGCAACTCGTTTACGCTCATTTGCTTCCGAACAAGACACGATCCTAAATATTCCGTCCGCAGATGGCTGGTTTTTTAAGGCCTGAGCTTCAACGGCCAGACGAAAAACAACAACGCGGTCAGATGAAACGCCATATTCAGAAAGTATATACTTCTGGCCATGGAGAGAAATCGGGATAGTGTAATCCAGAAAATCAAAGATAAATTTCCTGCAGGGAAGATAATTCAAGGGAGGATAAAGATCTGCATACAAGTCGCCGCGGTGAGCCCGGGATACAGCTTTTGTTCCGATTTTTTTTTTGCACAAGGCGCCACAAATTGCCCCGCCCGAAAGCCAATAGCTATACACTACTATCTGTTCCGGTGCACACCCCCTTTTGCGAATGATTTTACCTATGAGATCGCTTGCGGCCTCTGCGCGACCAATTGTCATGATGGTCAGCAACAATGTCGGAACATAGAAAAGCAGTTTTGGAACACGAAACAAGTCGCTCCAAAAAAGATTTGAAAATAAACCTCGTACAGCGGTCTTTATTATTACGCTTATTTTTTTAGCGTAGACTTCCTGGGCAAGGGAATTATCACAAGAACAGTTTTCAGGAACAGCAACTTTTTCAGTTGTGGTTTTTTCCGGTAGAATCAGAATGTGATCAAATCGCGATGATAATTCATCGATTTCAGGAACCAGGAAATTCACTTCTGCGGCTCCGCGCTTCCTGAATGGAAACCATGCCGTAAGCAGAATTAAAACTTTTTTTTGAGAATTATTCATAATTATCAAGGATTATAATTGAGGCAGAGCAAACCCTGTGCTCTTCTGAAGCAATTGAGTTTCTAATCTTTCACAACTGCATAATTTACGATTGAAAGAAGTCAATTTTGGGTTGGCAAAGTATAGGCCGGTAATGATCGTATGTCAATAATAAAGGCTACCTCTAAAAATGTCATTCCCGTGAAAACGGGAATCTATAATCAATTGAAATTACTGGACTCCCGCTTTCGTGGGAGTGACAGATGAGGAATTATTAGAGGTTCTCTAAAACCGTCGCAGGATACAGGCGGGAGTTGATCAAACAAAAACCTCAGAGGATTTACCCGGGCCGGCGCAGTCATTGACGGGGTTTGGGATAATAAGCAATAGCTACAGATTCACCATCATCTCTACCGTCTCGGCTGACAACAGCCTGTCGGCCTTTAAAACGCGCAGAACAAATCGTCTGTCAGCCTCGTTCATGTACAGCTTATATACCACGATACAATACAGTGCTGAAAACAGAACGCCATAGCCGCACAATCCGGGAAGACCTTGTATGCCGAGATAAGCCGCTGCTCCCAGGATAATCGCGGTAAAAATCACTGCGGGCATGCAGCCCCTTATGAGCTGGTTCCATATTTTCCAGGGATTGAACTTCAGCAGCCTTGACAGATATATGACATTAAACAGAACAACCTTGCTGAATACAGTGATTATCGTCGCAATGCCGGCGCCGTATATACCGAGCGGGGTGTATTTTATTAATATCACCTCAAAAAAGATATTAAACACGCCCGCAGACAATGTAACATAGCCGGGTATTTTAAGGGTATTCAGGCCCCTGAAAACAGAAAAAATATTCCCCATGGAATAGGGCATTATCTGTCCCAGAACAAGCAATATCATCAGTTTGTACAGGCCGACAAACTCAGGGCCAAGCCACCGCAACAGCAGAGGTTTTGAAAAACCGCATATCAGGCAGATGGGAAGCCCGATTATCAAGCCGAGTAATTTAGTCAGCCTGAATAAATTAGATTTTAGGGCATCATAATCCTCTTTTGCAATAAGTTCCATTACAACCGGGTCAAACTGCCGCATTACTATGGCGGCAACCGTTCGTATCAGGACGGCCCATTGGATAAACGGGCCATATTGCCCCGTGGCCGTACTTCCTAAAAGAATATTGATGACTATCAAATCAGAATTGAGATACAGCAGGGCCCCGAACTGATTGATGATTACACCATACCCCATCGAGGCCATTTCCAGGCATGCTTTCCGATCAAACTTACGATAGTCTATCCTCAATTCCGGTATTAAATAATAATCAAGTACTACCATTAGCAGCAATGCACATAAGGCAGCTGCAGCAGCGCCCCACCCCACAAAGACAAGAGAAGCAGACACATACCTGAAACCCAGGACAATGACCACCACCTGAAGCACCTTTGATATTATATTAAAAATGTCCGACCAATAGAACTTATGCAGGATAAATAATGACACACCATACGTGCTGTTTATCGCAGACAGCAGAGTTGAACAGACAATCAGGATAAAAAGCCAGCGGGTTTGGTTTTCATAACCTGATGGTATGTTAAAAACGTTATTCAGAAAAAATGAAAAGACCAGAGACCCCAGAAACACAATCGCCGATAGCCCTATCAATCCCCAGAAAGAACTGGCCAGATACGTTTTGGCACTTTGAATATCCCCCTTGTAATAACTCAAGGAGACAAACCGGCTGACCGCAGAGGCTAATACCGTTGTAATAAGACTCAGATAAACCATTGAGGAGGTGAACAACGGCACAACACCATATACTTCCACCCCGAGTCTGCCAATCAGGTAAGGAGTCAGCCACAGGGCTATCGCAGAAGACGCAACCAGAGAAATCATATTGGTTGTAAAGTTCAAGAATGCATTTTCAACAGCACTTTTCATGAATAATGAACTTTCTTCTTAAAAATGCACAAGCTGGAAATTACGAATCTATTTTATTATTGATGGTTATTTTGATTGTTGGATTAGCATCCTCTTTGCCCACCTTAGAAATGGTCCTGCAGGTGAGTTGCTGATGGACCGCCTTGCTCGTATGCTTAGAGGTGCTGGAGGTATCAAGCGAGAGTCAAGCTCGTCATCTGACCAATGTTTTGCGATGACATCTTTCTTGCTGCTTTTACCATAGAGGCCCATATAATAACATGGAAGAAATATTCCCTCTTTTGCGGCTTTCTCGTCGATCTCAATAACCTTTTCTATCTGTATTTCAGTTCCATCTGCAACACAAACTAGAAATGGAAAATAGATGCCTCCAAAACCAACCGATTGTTTGCATGAATCTCCAAACTGATTCTGAACAAGTTCGAGAATTTCTTCTGACCTAATAGCTTCAAATCCATTTATGCTCCACAATGGTAAACATTGAAATTTATGTTTGGGAAACATTTTATTGAGAAAATCAAGCCGTTGTTCTGAGAATTGAAATCTATTGTCGCCTACATACTCATATAGCAGGAAAAGCCCATCTTTCTTAAGCGCAAGATTGATCACTGAAAGAACGTGTTCGAGGTTGATCAGGTGATGAAGAACACAGTGACAAAGTATAAAATCATATGATTCCGGCTGTAATTCCATAAAATTTATATCTGCAACTTGTGCTTCAATTTTTGCATGTTTCAGTTTAACAGATTCGTTGGCATCTGCGCACAGTTCAAGAGTTTCCAGCTTTTCAGCGAAACCTATCTTTGCCAGATATTTCTCAACTCGTCCGACTCCTGATCCCAAACTTAAACATCGCTTGCGAGGACCGAAATCTTTTAATAGGAAATGTGTCCAATCAGCATACTCCTCGACTGGGCCGCTTTGTCCCATCATCTTTTTTCTGTAAGCAAGAATTTTAGGCTGATTAATATGTAAATTGTTAAGTGACTCTTCATCCACATTACTCCATATAGCAATCTCATCACGAAGAGTTTTTACATAGGATTTCCTCTTCGCTTGTTCCCGGGAGATGGTATAATCCGATTGCGATTGCATTATTTCGTTACTCACAAACTTCTCCTCTAATTGAAGATGAATAGCAAAAATAGTTATAGAATTTAATGCAAATTAAATGAAATTCCTAAATTAATTTAGTAAGCTTAAAAGATATTTGTTCAATTAATTCTTTCTTGTAATTTTCGAGGTCTTGCAGTCTTTGCAGCATTTGGGCTTTTATGTTCCCAAGACCATTTAAAAAATCTGCAATCCCGGAAAATGTTTTTTGGCTCGTATCTTCCGTAAGGTCTGAGAGATAGGGGTAACCTAATTTATCGGCAAAAAGACCTTTGAATTTTCTGCTGTAAGCGAGGGGAAAAACAGGCACGCCGCTGGAATAGGCGGCGATACAGCAGTGCATTCTCGATCCAATCAGCACATCAAGGCCCGAAACATACGATTTGGCTTCTATGGGGCTATAAAAAAACGGGCCGACCTTACAGGCCGGAAACTCTTTTTGCAGAAGTTTACATATATAGTAATCATCTTCAATGTTTCCTGCATTGGGGCCGATTATATCGTGGCCTATTAATTCAACGGTCACGTTATCGATTGAAAGTAGATATTTAATTATCTCTCTGATAATAGTTTTATAGTCCTCTTTAAGGCCGAACTGATTCTGCCCGACATAGCCGCCTTTCCAGAGAAGCCCGGAGGGATTCAGCCCGACGACCAGTCCCTGATTGCCTGCGACCTGCCGTTTCCGGTAGGGCATAAACATGGCAACATCAATCGCTTCGAATACATCAATATCCGGCGCCAGTTCTCTGACGCATTGAACGCTGAGCGGGTCCCGGGCAAAAACAGCGGCGGCTTTTTTGAGTATTTCGCGAGCCTGCCCTCGGACTCTTTCCGACGTGAACGGCCCTATGGTTTGCGGCAGCAATATCAGCGGCTTGTCCCTTTTCAGGGCATACTTAAAGTGACGTAAAACCGATTCAAAACGGGCCGGACCATAGATATCGCTGAAGCTGTCCCCCCATGCGGTATCAGCGAAAAAATCCGTTGTATCAAGCGCATCCGCAGAGCGCTTGACCTGCTGATAGTTCCGGTAATACGCGCAGCGAAGCAGACCCTTGACGCCAAGGTCAGGCAATTGATCAACAAAATGGATGTGATGCGATTTCAGCTCCGGGGGGATAATCCCGTTTGCGGGGTTGCCCACGAGATAAAACTCAAACTCAGTACCAATTTTTCGGGCCGCCTCTGACAATACCCCCACAGAGCCATAGGTCATGGCGTTGCATCCCATATTGTTAGAGAAAATGGTGCCGGATAATAAGGCCAATGTATAGCATTTCTTCATCTTCAGGCTTCCCGCTATATTAATCTATTTTTCCGCTTATCATGGAGACAATCCAGCACGCACTTGCGTTTAGGGACTATCGGAGGCTGGCGGTCCGGCCGTCCGATGCAAACCAGCCCCACCGGCAGCAGCCATGCCTTAAGGCCGAATCTCGTATTGAATGCCGCATCATGCTTGTTCCAGAACATCCAGCACGATCCAAGGCCGAGTGCGTGAGCCGTCAGCAGGATATTCTGGATGGCTGCTCCGCCCTCCAGATACGCCATGTGCCGCTGATGCGGCAGCGCATACGCCCTGGGGTCTATCAACACCACGACATTGAGCGCAGCCTCACGCGGAAAGGCATAGAACTCACCCGCATACTTCTGGCAGAAGAGCACGTCTTCCTCGCCGTCAACCGCAAGGTATTCCACCGGCTGCCGGTTGCATCCGGTCGGCGCCCAGAGACCAGCCTCAAGTATATCTTTCAGTTGCGCCTCATCAATTCCGCCGGCCTGATATGACCGCACTGACCGTCTCGTCCTGATGGCGGCAGAGATGATTTCAGCCGCTTCATGCGGCAGGGCAGGGCTTCCGGCCTGCTTACCGTTCTCAGGGGCTCTGTAGTGGCTGAGTATCTCTGCGGCCCACTCACAGGTAATGCGGTCGCTTTCGGTTTGGACCGGGAAGTCCTTCAGCCTCGCCTCCACCTGCGCGGCCGTGTTCGCCCGGTTGACCTTGTTGCTCAGCGTGAATATCTTGTCCACCTGGTGAGTCAGCAGCCTGATTCGTTTGGCCAGATATTCCGTATCCTGGTAGGTCTGACTGCGGATATCCTCAAAAAAAGATAATTCGTCCTGATATGCTTTCGGGAGCAGGCCTTTAACGATTTTGGCCTTCAAAAGCACAGAAATCCTCGTGCCGGTATGTGTAACAGCGTAGTAGAATGGCCGGATTATTTTTTTTAGTAATTTTTTCACAGCGCCCGTCGACTGCTGTTTTTTGATTAGATGATAAGATTTCGGATGTCAGAGAAAAAAAGTTAGGATTACGAAGATAAAAAGGATGTCAGTTCATAATATGCTCTTGACCTGACCGTCCTGTTAAAGCTTCACATTCCTGCTCCCGCCGTAATACATCTCCGTTTTTGCACAGATATCGTTGCGCTGACGGTTTCTGATCAATAAGCTTGTATCTCCCTGGGTGTTGACCCAGTAGAGCAAAAGCTAAGGCAGTCGGCGCTGGACGGAAACGCTTTCCAGCAAGGGGAGACTTTCATTAAAATCTCACAGCCCAGCACGCCTGCCGGCTTGAACGCATTGTCGAGATACCGCCGAAGGGCAACGTTTATTAATAACGTTAATTGCTAACTTTGCAATGAAAGCGTACCCCTTAAGGACTTTGTTATAAAAGCGTACCGAAAAAAATCTTTTGGTTTTGTTCATAGTTATAATACAAAACAGAAATAACAATCTTATGTGACAGTA
>Ga0172368_10007002_pt1 | contig 11941 bp, 10 predicted proteins | sample Lak11m_FD_114540 | JGI IMG/M metagenome (GOLD analysis project Ga0172368, IMG submission 114540) | Freshwater microbial communities from Kabuno Bay, South-Kivu, Congo - kab_022012_11m | ecosystem: Environmental > Aquatic > Freshwater > Lake | place: Democratic Republic of the Congo: South-Kivu...
ACCTCTCCGCCCCCATCGAATGGAGCCTTCTGACCGGTGACATAAACTCCTGGAAGAACTGGTGGGCAGATCCTGCTGCAAAGCAGTTCCATTTCATTGGCAAGGACAATATTTTCTTCCATACATCCTTATGGCCGGCTGAATTGATGGGGGTTGGGGAAAAATTCGCTGAAATTTTCAACGGCGAAAAGGGTGTCAAGCTGACCCTGCCTTATGATGTTCCCGCCAACCAGTTTATGAATCTTGAAGGTCAAAAAATCAGTGGTTCGCGCAACTGGGCCGTCTGGGGCCAGGATTTCCTTTCGCGCTACGATCCTGATGCCCTGCGCTTTTATCTAACCGTCAATATGCCTGAGAATAAGGATAGTGACTGGGATTGGAGCGAATTTGTCGCTTTGAATAATAACCAGCTTGTGGCTACCTGGGGCAACCTTGCCAATCGCATGCTATCCTTTTCGTATAAAAACTGGGATGGCCATGTTCCGGATATTGACATATCCCAACTGCGTGAAGCAGACTTGGCCTTGCTCGCAACCATCGAGAATGGATTTGATAGCGTCGGCAAAGAATTGGATACTGTTCACCTCCGTGCCGCTTTGGCTGAAGCCATGAGGCTATCCACGGAAGTCAACCGGTATATTGATGCCAATGCCCCCTGGACAAGTATAAAAGCAGATCGAAATTCCGCAGCACTTACGGTGTATACCGCATTGAGAGCTATCGACTCACTCAAGCTCCTTTTTGCACCGGTTTTACCTTTTTCGAGCGAGAAATTGCACACCACCCTCGGTTATGAAACACCTTTATTCGGTCGCCAATTCGTACAAACCGTTCAGGACGATCTTGGCGAACACGATGTTCTACGCTATCAACCCGTGGAAGGCGGTGCGCCAGGCACAAATTTATGGAAACCAAGCGAAATAAAACCTGGTCAGAAATTGAACCAACCCCTGCCGCTTTTCAAAAAACTTGATGAGATCGTGGCAGAGCAGGAACGCGCAAAGTTGGGCAATTAACGCCGGAAAGGCCTCGGTGTGTTTCCAATCATAAATTTTCCAAAAAAAAACGCCGCGGCTTTGAACCGCGGCGTTTTCAATGTCCTAACTTTCAACCTTTTTCTTCACCCAACCAAGAGCAATTCGCCCTCGCTCTTTTTCAATTTTCATGATGGCAATATCGATAATGTCCCCCACCTTCAACACGGTGCCGAATGGCATTTGCGTGCGGTGCAGCAAACCATCCTGCTTTACGCCAATATCGATAAAAGCGCCAAAATCCACCACATTCCGCACCGTACCTTTTAATTCCATTCCTTCCACCAGGTCTTCCATCTTCAATACATCCGAGCGCAAAATCGGACTCTGGGCTTCTTCACGAGGGTCCCTGCCCGGGCGGACAAGCTGCTCAAGAATATCCTTCAAAGTGGGAATACCGCAGCCGAGTTCAGTGGCAAGTTTTTCAACGGAATTTTGGGCCAGAAGTGCTTCCAGCGCCGGCTTGCGCCCAACCAAAGGCGCTGCCGGGTCGATTCCGGCTCGTTTAAGGACAACTCTCGCGGTTGGGTAACTCTCGGGGTGGATCGCGCTTGCATCCAGGGGCTCAATACCACTGCGAATGCGCATAAAACCCGCTGATTGCTCATAAGCCTTTGGTCCCAGACCAGAAACTTTGCGTAATTCGGTGCGGGATTTGAATGTGCCGTTGCTGTCCCTATATGCCACAATCGCAGTGGCAAGCTTGGGTCCAACACCGGCAACGTGGGTCAACAAGGCGGGCGAGGCGGTATTAACATCAACGCCGACATTGTTAACCACGCTTTCCACCACTCCGTCCAGGGCGTGGTTAAGCGCAGTTTGATCCACGTCATGCTGGTATAGGCCAACTCCAATAGACTTTGGATCAATCTTCACCAGTTCTGCCAATGGGTCTTGGGCTCGCCGGGCAATGGAGACTGCCCCACGGATGGATACATCCAGGTCGGGAAACTCGGCTCGCGCCAACGGGCTGGCGGAATAGACCGAGGCGCCTGCTTCATTTACGATCAGGTAACGGGTGCTCTGGGCATTACGAGTTAACTCGGCTGCCAATTTCTCTGTTTCGCGCGAAGCTGTCCCATTGCCAATAGTGATCAAGGTAACATGGTGCCTGTCAATCATTGCTTTGAGTGTGGCAAGAGCGCCAGCCCAATCATTTTTTGGTTCATGCGGATAAATGGTACCTGTATCAAGCAGCCTGCCGGTAGGATCTACAACCGCAACCTTGGTGCCGGTACGGAAACCAGGATCGAGGCCAATAACCGTTTGGTCAGCCAGGGGTGGCAATGAAAGTAGAGCCCGCAAATTCGTGGCAAACACATTTATGGCATGACCATCCGCTTTTTCGGTCAATTCCCTGCGAACATCACGCTCAATGGAGGGAAGCAAAAGGCGGTTTGCAGCATCTTCATGAGCCAATGTCATTTCATCCGCAAAAGGTGAAAGGATATCCACCTCGAAATTCTCTTCCATTGGGATACGCCAATCGCGCTCGTTGATATTTACACGGACTTTGAGCACCCCTTCTTTTTCCCCTCGGTTCAATGCCAATATCTGGTGCGGCTGTAAGCGATCCACCCGGCCATCAAATTCATAATAACTCTCGTAAACGCGCTTCTCATCAGCGGAACCTTCCACTCTCTCAGCGCCAACTTTGGAAAACTTTAATGCTTTTTCACGTGTGGAGCGGCGCACCTCAGCATTATCGCTGATGGTTTCAGCAACGATATCACGCGCCCCTTCAATGGCCTCCTGCCAGCTGCCAACCTGCTCATTCTGGAATTCTGCTGCGATAACCTCAAGGGATCGCCTGTCCTTGACCTGTTTCAGGATAAGATCCGCCAATGGTTGCAAACCTTTCTCCCGTGCAATCATGGCACGCGTCCTGCGTTTCGGTTTAAAAGGCGCGTACAAATCTTCCAACGAAGTCATGGAATCTGCTGCACTGATGGCTGTTCGCAATTCGTCCGTCATTTTGCCTTGTTCTTCGATAGAAGACAAAATGGTGGCACGACGGTCATCAACCCCTCGCAAACGCACAACCTCATCGGCGACGATACGGACCTGTTCGTCATCGAGCGTGCCGGTCATCTCCTTGCGATAACGGGCGATAAAGGGGACAGTGTTGCCTTCATCAAGCAGGTTGATTGTGGCTTCCACCTGCGAAGGCCTTGCATTTATTAGTTTGGCAATGGTTTCAGAGTAGGACATGACCGGGATTTTACCATATGATAGAACAAAGTTTCTCAGATGTAGATGGATTTGTAGCAGTCTATAAACTTTCGCTCATTAATCCTGTATCCCATGGGTTATTAAACCAATACACAACCTCCATTTGCCTTACTTTGCAACGCTAAAAAGTCGTTCATTATTTTTTGAGATGAACGCGAGTCTTGCTTTTATAATAATGGATCTAAATCACTTGCCCCAACCGTATTTCCGATGTAGACTCATTTAATCCTAAACAGTAGAGGCTGCCATGTCCAAAGAAAATTCGAAATATCGCTGGTTTGTGGTTGCAGTATTTTTCCTTTTCATGTTGCTGCATCAGGTGGACAAACTCTTGATCGGCCCACTAACACCTGCAATTATGAAGGATTTCAACATCACGAAGACCCAAATGGGAGCGGTACTGACTGGCGCCTTGATCGTCGGAACGATCTTTTATCCCTTGTGGGGTTACTGGTACGATCGCTACTCCCGCTCAAAACTTCTATCACTCGCCTCCTTTATCTGGGGAGCAACTACATGGCTCAGCTCGGTTGTCCGTTCTTATGGGCTTTTTATCGTTACGCGTGCATCCACAGGTATTGATGACTCGGCCTATCCTGGTCTTTACAGCCTGATAGCCGATTATTTCGGTCCCAACCAGCGCGGCAAGGTGTATGGTTTACTTCAACTTGCTCAACCGATTGGCTATCTTGGCGGAATGATCCTGGCGTTGATGGTTGCCCCAATGTTAGGTTGGGAGTGGCGAACAGTATTTATCGCCACAGGCTCATTGGGGATCCTGCTCTCGGTATTGATCTACTTTGGGGTAAAAGACATGCCGCGCGGCCAGGCTGAGCCGGAATTTGATGGCATGCAAGAAATTGGCCAATACAAGTTTTCAATGGATGCTGCCAAGGATGTGATCAAAAAGCGCACAATGTGGTTTGTTTTCCTCCAGGGGTTTGCGGGGGTCTTCCCTTGGAATGTAATCACATACTGGTTTTTTACTTATTTGGCAGAAGAAAGAGGCTACGACCAGAATGGTGTTTTGATGTTAATGGCTCCCGTTATTCTTATCCTGGCGGGCGGCTACTTTGTCGGTGGAGCATTGGGAGATTGGGCCTTTAAACGCACACTAAAAGGTCGTATCCTGGTATCAAGCGCAGGTGTCATTCTCGGTGCCGTATTCCTTTACCTGGCAATGCAGACGCCCATAGCGGACAAAAACACATTCTTCATCCTTATGTGTCTCACAGCCATCTTTATGCCTCTTTCTTCCCCCAACGTCATCTCAACTGTTTATGATGTCACCATGCCAGAAGTGCGCTCAACTGCTCAGGCAGTCGAATATTTTATTGAGAATGCGGGAGCTGCAGCCGCGCCTCTCCTTGCCGGCATCATCGCGGATGCAAGCAACCTTCACACCGCAATTTTGTGGATATGCATCTCAACCTGGGTTCTGTGCTTTTTCTTCTACCTGGGAGCACTCTTCTTTGTTGATGGAGACATAAATTCCTTGCGAGCCCAGATGAGATCCCGTGCGGATTTCGAACGCGCGAAACAAAGCAATTAATAAATAGGGCAGGGTCAATACCTGCCCTATTCTTATCCATATGGAAATCATCAAGGTCGACCTTTCCAACAAAAAAGAGGTGCGGGAATTTATCAAACTTCCCCTGCACATTTATGCCGGCGTTCCCCAATGGGTACCCCCACTTGATGTGGATGCCAACATGGTGATGGATCCCAACCATCATTCATTTTACAAGCATTCTGAAGCTGTTTTTTTTATATGCAGGAATAACGGACAACCGGTTGGCCGCCTGGCTGTCTTGAAAAATAACCGCTACAACGATTACAACCATTCAAAAACAGCTTTTTTTTACCTGTTTGAAGCAGAAAATAACAAGACGATTACCCAGGCCCTCTTTGAAGAAGGATTCTGCTGGGCTTCACATCAAGGATTGACCGATATTATTGGCCCGAAAGGATTTTCGGTCCTGGATGGGATGGGAATGCTGGTTGATGGATTCGAACATCGTCCCGCGTATGGCTTACCGTATAATCCACCATATTACCCAGCCCTGATTGAATCCGCAGGTTTCATTCCTGACTCGGATGTCGTCAGTGGATATCTTGATCCAAAAATGGAATTCCCCTCCAAAATCCACGAATTGTCTGCGCGGATCCAGCATCGGCGAGGGCTCAGGATCGCCCGTTTTAATACTAAAAAAGATCTTCGGAAACTGATCCCGCACTTGAAAGATATGTACAACGGTGCCCTGGAAGGTACTACGGGTAATTATCCGCTCGACGATGCCGATCTGGAGTTGATGGCAAAGCAGTTGTTATGGTTCGCTGATCCAAAACTGATCAAAATCGTCATGAAAATTTCCGACATCCCTGGAACTGCTGATAAACCTGTTGGTTTCTTACTGGCATATCCGGACATATCAGCAGCCCTGCAAAAAATAAACGGCAAACTATTGCCATTTGGTTGGATAACGATGCTGATGGAACTTAAACGAACCGAATGGGTAAATATTAACGGGGCAGGCATGCTTGCTGAATATCGCGGGCTGGGTGGCACCGCCATATTATTTAGCGAGATGTACAAAACCATTAACGAATCTGGTCAATTCAAGCATGCAGATCTTGTTCAAATCGGTGTTGACAATGAACGCATGCAGCGTGAAATGCGCGATTTTGGGGTCACATTCTACAAGCGCCATAGAATGTATCGGCGGTTATTATGAATTATGACGAATCAACTGGTAATCTCATATTTGCGATCCACTATTCCGCCGGTAAACACCGGAACCAGCGTCGCAAGGATATCCCGCGATCACCGTATATCAATCACCCCATCGATGTAGTCGAAATATTATGGAAAATCGGTTTGGTGCGCGATTCAACGACCCTGATTGCCGCGCTACTGCACGACACCATCGAAGATACTGACGCCACTGCAATTGAAATTAGCAAACTTTTCGGTAACGAAGTACTTCAACTTGTGCTCGAAGTTACGGATGATAAAACGCTGCCAAAATCTGTGCGCAAACGTATCCAGATATTACATGCTTCGAGTATTTCAATGAGTGCAAAAACAATAAAGCTGGCTGACAAGATTTGTAATTTACGCGATTTGATCTATTCTCCTCCGCGCCTGTGGTCCAACCAACGCAAGCAAAATTATCTGCTTTGGACTGAAAGTGTTGTAGCAGGTTTGCGTGGAACCAATCCTGCCCTAGAGAAAATGTATGATGAATATTTGATAGCGGGCAAAAAAATCCTCGAAATAACCAGGTAGATAGCCAAAAGGATGCTCAAATGACAAAAATCATCGCAGACACAACATCTGGACTACCCATCGATCTGGCAGCCGAACTTGGGATCGTGATGATCCCTCAGCTGGTCATCTTTGGAGAAGACACCTATCGGGATGACAACGAATTAACCACGGCCGATTTTCTTCAAAAATTGAGAGGTTCAAGCATTTTACCCAAAACAGCGGCACCTCCTCCCCATTTTTACAAACCGGCTTTCGAACACGCATCCCGAACAGGTGAAACACTCCTGGTGCTGGCTCCGTCGTCCAAAATCAGTGGGACCGTTCGCTCAGTCCAGGTGGCCAGGCAGGATTTCCTTGAAGCCGATATCAGGATCATTGATACACAGACCGTTGCCGGATGCCTCGGAATGCTGGTTCTGAATGCAAACAAGATGGTTCAAGACGGGAAATCTGCGGATGAAATTGAAGCCTATGTCGTCAGTCAGGCACCCCTCGCCCGCACATTTTTTGTCGTAGACACACTCGAATACTTGAAAAAGGGTGGAAGGATTGGGGCGGCGAAAGCGCTTTTGGGTGAACTCTTACAGGTAAAACCTATATTGCAAATAAAGGATGGCCAGGCAGCACCGTTTGAACAGGAAAGAACAAAAAAAAGGGCGACTGCACGGATGATGGAAATTGTATGCGAACAGATCTCTAAGATTCAAGAAAAACAAGTATGCGTTATGCACATTGACGCACAGCTGGAAGCCCTGGATATTGCCCTGGAATTAAGTTCCCGCCTGGGTATAAAAAACATTCCCCTATACCTTTTACCACCTGCCATCGTTGTACACGCGGGACCGAAGGCTTTGGCAGTTGGGTTCTTTGCATAGCTGTGTTATAATTCACAGGCTATTTTTTCAACCATATCACCCATATTGGTTTATTTTTTTTCCCCCCCGTAAACGGGAGATATCGAAGGAGAACTACATATTTCTGGTCACAGCCATTGGGCAACCATACGCCGCAAAAAAGGTGCGGCAGATGCCAAGCGCGGGCAGGTATTTACGCGCATCGCTAAAGAAATTGTTATGACCGCCCGGACAGGTGGCAGTGATATTGGAAGCAACTTCCGTCTCGCTCTCGCGGTGGAAAAAGCACGCGCAAGCAATATGCCGAAGGACAGCATTGAACGAGCCATCAAGCGTGGAGCCGGCGAAGACAAAGATGCCGCAGCCTTCGAAGAGTTCACCCTGGAAGGTTACGGCCCGCACGGTTCAGCCATCATGGTGGATTGTGTTACAGACAATCGCAATCGCACGGTAGCAGACATGCGCCATGTTTTCAGCAAAAATGGCGGCACCATGGCCGAAGCCGGCGCTGTTGGCTGGCAGTTTGAGCGCAAGGCGTATTTTTCATTTCCAGCCAGCCAATTATCATACGATAAGGCTTTCGAGTTGGCCATTGAAGCGGGTGCCGATGACGTGCAGGAAGATGGCGAAAACATAGAAATCACCGGCCCGGTGGATGTTTTCAAAACACTCAGCGTAGCACTGCACGCAGCAAAAGTAACTCCAGATGAATCCGGCCTTCGCCTGATCGCCAAGCAGGATTTGGAACTCGATGTTGATCCGACCCTCCAGGTTTTGCGGGTTGTCGAAGCAATTGAAGAAATGGACGATGTGCAAAACGTTTATCATAACCTCAAGATTTCTGACGATGCATTGGAAGCCTTGGAAGCCGAGTAAATATTTCCGGAAATGAGTTCCGTAAAAACCACGAGAATTATGAGGATAATTATCTTCGATCTCGTGGTTTTCAATTTATAAAATAGCAGACATACTGATGACGGGTTTCCAAAACCGGACATAAAAATGTAGAGCCATTATAATAACGGGAACTTGAGCTGGTTTTGTTCCGACATACCGTAAAAAGTGGTAAAGTGACTTGATTTATTGGTTCATTCTCAATATTGAGAAAATTAATAATTGGTTTCTTTCATAAAGGTTCAGGCTTTATTTTGGGTGTATTATGCTTGTTATTGGTCTTGATCCAGGTACCGCAACCACAGGTTATGGACTTGTGCGTGAACATCAGGATGGCAGCTTGCAAGCCATCGATTTTGGCGTTATCATCACACCCAAGGAAGAATCAGCCCCAAGAAGATTGGTACAGATCTATAATCGATTGAATGAAATCCTGGCAACCCATCACCCGGATTCGGCCAGTGTTGAAAAACTATTCTTCCAAAAAAACATCAGCACCGCAATCGCAGTTGGGCAGGCACGCGGTGTAGCAATCCTCGCGTTTGCTCAAGCAGGTCTTGATGTCGGCGAGTACACTCCCAACGAAGTTAAGCTGGCCGTTACTGGCCATGGGTCTGCTGATAAACGACAGGTTCAGGAAATGATTCGAGTGCTTTTATCACTTGATGATATCCCAAGGCCGGACGATGCTGCTGATGCACTTGCCATCGCAATTACCCATTTAAACACCAGGCGGTATTCTGAATGATAGCATCCTTGCGCGGTGAAATAACCCAGATCGAAGACAATGCGCTTATTATGGAAATTGGCGGCATGGGAATGCGGGTATTTGTTCCCAAACCGCTGCTATCCAAATTCTCTTCGGGTGAAATAATATTACTCCAAACACATCTGGTGGTTCGAGAGAATGATTTATCGCTCTATGGGTTTGAAACCACCGGGGATCGGCAATTATTTCTCATCTTACTGGGCGTTGATGGCGTTGGTCCAAAGTTAGCGCTATCGGTTCTTTCCACGTTAACCCTGGATGCCATCCAACGAGCGGTTTTTTCCGAAGAACCTGATCTGCTGAGTCGCGTGCCGGGTGTTGGTAAAAAGACTGCTCAAAAAATGCAGCTTTATTTGAAAGATCGCTTAAAACCCACCAACGATCTCGAAAGAATTGCTAGCATGTCCGACACCGATTCAGAAGTGCTAGCTGCGCTTACGGCACTTGGCTACTCCGTGATTGAGGCGCAAACTGCCCTGCAATCTCTTCCCAAAGATGCCCCTGATGATGTGGAAGAAAAACTTCGCATGGCTCTGGGTTATTTTCAATAAGAGCACCGGTGCAAAATTACTTTTTCTTCCACCCTGCAGCATAGTTGCGTGATGGAAAAATTCCCGAATAGGAAAATCGATGCTGAACAAAATAATTGCATTTATTGGTCCAGGCGCAATGGCCGAAGCCATGTTTGGTGGATTGATCCGCCAAAAACTGTCATCACCTGAACATTTGATTGTCTCAGGCCCTCGCTCTGAACGAGGTGAACAATTAAAAGAAAAATATGGCGTCATTCCTTTCACCAATAACGCACAGGCTGTCAGCCAGGCAGATGTGGTTGTTCTTTCTGTCAAACCTCAACGCCTGACCAGTGTTATGAAAAATTTAAAGGGTGCCATACGCCCGGATGCTCTCGTGCTCTCGATCATCGCTGGAGCCACCATCAATAAACTCGGCAAAGGTTTGGGGCATAACACCATCGTTCGCTCCATGCCCAACACCCCGGCACAGATTGGCGAGGGGATCACAGTATGGACGACTTCATCAGCGGTTTCCGTCGAGCAGAAGGAGATCGCGCGGGCAATTCTCGGGGCGCTCGGGCAGGAAATTTACGTGGAGGATGAGCATTACCTCGATATGGCCACGGCTCTCTCAGGAACCGGTCCCGCCTATGTGTTCATGTTCATGGAAGCCATGATAGATGCCGGTGTCCACATGGGTTTTCCTCGCCGGATCGCAGAACAGCTCGTTGTTCAAACCATCCGCGGTTCTGTGGATTTCTATCAAACCAATGACGTTCACGTAGCTGCCTTGCGCAACCAGGTTACTTCGCCTGGCGGAACATCCGCAGAAGCACTCTATTATCTCGAAAAAGCCGGTTTCCGGACTGCCATTTCACGGGCTGTATGGGCCGCGTATCAACGTTCCCTCGAACTCGGAAAAGAGCAACCAGGACATATTCCGGATACACACACAGGTGAGAACGAGCCGTAATCATTTCCCGATTTGTCAGATTTACAGGATTTAAGCGCAAGGGTAATGATCCATCTCAAAGGAGCGAATTGCGCTTTTAGAGGCAATTTGCTTTTTTTATTCCATAATTTTAGGTATTCTAATAGAGGAGAATAAAATGAAATGGATCACCCGCTCACACATACACGTGGACAGGGTCGCTTGCCCCTGGTTAATTACTCGTTTCATTGACAGCGAAGCCGAATTTCGTTTTGCGCCGGCCAACCAGATCGAACAACTCGCCAGCGAGACTGGCGCAATCCCCTTTGATACGGCCGGCGCTGAGCTCGGTCACCATGAAAATCGATGTTCATTTGAATCCATCATTTTGAAATATGGGTTGAAAGAACCGGGACTATTGCGAATGTCAAAAATTGTTCACTCGGCAGATATCAGTGCAGATATTGACTCAGACCCGATCGCCAGGGGACTGGAAGCAATAGCCTCGGGCTACAGTCTCCGCTATCCGGAAGATATGGAAAATATTCAACACCAATTTGAAGTTTTTGACGCTCTCTATGCCTGGTGTCGTCTCGAAGTGGTTAAAGGGTAACCGTAATGCAGCGTAATATCACAATTCTCTTTACCACAAGAACCATCAGGTTATTTTGCTATGGCTTTCTCTCCATTATCCTTGCTCTCTACCTGGCGGATGTTGGGCTGAGTGAAGGCCAAATCGGCTTAATATTCACCCTGACACTGGCTGGTGATGCAGGCATATCCCTTTGGCTGACAACCTCCGCAGATAGATTAGGCCGCAAGCGCACGCTGATCATCGGCGCACTGCTCATGGCCGCCGCTGGGATCATCTTTATTATTACCAATAATATAGTCATCCTGATGGTTGCTGCCATCATCGGGGTCATCAGCCCAAGTGGGAATGAAATAGGTCCATTTTTGTCGGTCGAGCAAGCCGGATTATCCCAAATCATTTCTGACCAGAGGCGAACAAATATTTTCGCCTGGTATAACCTGGTTGGTTCATTTGCCACAGCAACCGGTGCATTAAGTGGCGGTTGGCTGGCGCAAGTACTTCAATCACAAGGTATGGTTCCAGGAGCAGCATACCGGGTGATTTTGGCGGGTTATGCTCTTGGCGGGTTATTACTGGGGATTCTTTTCCTCTGGCTCACCCCTGAAATTGAAGTGCCCAAAAAATTGGTTGCAGACTCCATCAAAAGAATATTGGGACTGCACAAATCGCGAAATGTGGTTTTAAAATTAAGCGCGCTTTTTGCTTTGGATGCCTTTGCCGGTGGTTTGATCGTTCAAAGCATGATCGCTTACTGGTTCCATATAAAGTTTGGCATTGAATCGGGAATGCTGGGCAGTATATTCTTCGGAGCAAATGTTTTAGCTGGGATTTCAGCCCTCCTGGCAG
>Ga0172368_10007004_pt1 | contig 11938 bp, 11 predicted proteins | sample Lak11m_FD_114540 | JGI IMG/M metagenome (GOLD analysis project Ga0172368, IMG submission 114540) | Freshwater microbial communities from Kabuno Bay, South-Kivu, Congo - kab_022012_11m | ecosystem: Environmental > Aquatic > Freshwater > Lake | place: Democratic Republic of the Congo: South-Kivu...
CCAGAGCCCACTGTCTTGAAAGACCTCACAGGGCTATTGACGCCTCCTGGAATGTACTTTTTAGCAGAGTTAAAAAGTACGTCGTACGTCGTTCGTCGTTCGTTATTCGTTATCTTAACCATCTGGCTGCCTCTTTTGCGTGATAGGTGATAATAATATCCGCCCCTGCTCTTTTTATTGACGTAAGAACTTCTATGGCTAAATCCTTTTCTTTAAGCTTATCGCCCTGGCTGAGCTTTTTTATAGCGTTATATTCTCCACTCACATTGTATGCAGCAAGAGGGATATTGAATTTATCTTTCGCTCTATAAATAATATCCAGGTATGCCAAGCTAGGCTTGACCATAACAATATCCGCACCTTCATTAATATCCTCCTGTATCTCTCTCAACGCTTCATCTGAATTCCTGTAGTCCATCTGATATGTTTTTCTGTCCCCGAACTCCGGAGTCGAATCCAATGCCTCCCTGAACGGCCCATAAAAATTAGAAGCGTATTTTGCCGAATAAGCTAATATACCAGTATCATGGAAACCATTTTTATCTAATACCTCTCTTATAGCCCTGACCTGGCCGTCCATCATCGCTGAAGGAGCCACAAAATCAGCGCCTGCTTCGGCATGTGATAAAGCAATCTTAGCCAACACTTTCAATGTTTTATCATTATCAACAATACGCTCTTGTTTCTTGCCTCTTGCCTCTCGTTTCTTTATAATCCCGCAGTGCCCGTGCGAAACATATCCGCACAAACAAACATCCGTGATAATAACAATATCTCCCGTATCTTTTTTTATTGCCTTTATTGCCTTCTGGACAACGCCGTTTTTATTATAGGCTTCTTTGCCATATTCATCCTTTTTTACCGGAATACCAAAAAGGAGCACTGAGTTTATGCCCAGCCCCCTTGCTTCCTTTATATCCTTTACAAGATTATCCATACTTAGCCTGTAAATTCCCGGCATGGATTTAATAGGTTCTTTTTTATTTCTGCCTCTAATTGCAAAATAAGGCATTACCAAATCGCCGGCTGAAATCCTTGTTTGGCTGACCATATCTCTTATAAAACTATTCCTTCTTAACCGCCTCAACCTGACAAATTCCATTTTTCTGCCTCTTTTTTAGTCACATCGCCTATACAGGTTAATTTAACTTTTGCAGGCGGCCTGCCATATCTCTTAATAAAATTCCTGACCCCTGAAGGGCTTGTAAACATAATTTCATTAAAGAAATTTAAATCCAAATCCGGCAAACCCTCAACCATTACATTTCTATATGCAAAACTTGAAGTTGGCCTGGCCCCGAGTTTTTCAAAGTCTTTTTCCAAACCTTTATCAGAGATATCTGAACGCGGCAAAAATATTTTTTTGCCTTTAATATCCAATTTCCTGAACTCTTCAATCAGGCCTTTTGAAGATTCTTTTTCTGGAACCAAATCCGCAGATATTGTGAAATCCAGAAGCCTTTGCCTCGTGCAATTCCCAATAGCGGCAATCTTAATATTGTTAAGAACCCTTGCGTCTAATCCAAGCTCTTTAAACCTTTTGAAAAAATACTCCACGCCAAAACGGCTTGAAAAGACAATCCAGTCAAACGCCTTTATATTTCTTATATAGCAGTCGAACCCTCTATATTCTTTCAGAGGCTCTATCCTTATTAAAGGAAGATGGAAATATGTCCCTTTTATGAAAAACCTTTCACCGGATAAACCTGTAAATAAAATACGCTTATTTTTTCTGAGCCAGTTAAATTGTTTTTCAAAGCCTACGGTTTTACCTATTATAAATATAGCAGGCGCCATAATATCCTCTTTTTCTGCTACATGAGAAATATTTTCCAGCTTTGCCTTGGCTATTTTCTGGTTTATGGAACCTGCTTTTGAAATTGCTAAAACAGGCGTATCTTTTGGCTTCCCCAGCCTGATCAATCTATCTGCTGCTTTTGATATATTTTTTACTGACATGTATAAAACTACTGTCCCGAGCTTAGAAATGCTTTTCCAATCAATCTTACTTATTCCTTTCCTTTCATCTTCATGGCTTGTTACAAAACTGACGCTTGAGGAAAACTTTCTATCTGTAAGCGGCACCCCCGTAAAAGAGGAAGCCGCACTCGCAGCAGTCACTCCAGGGACTATTTCAAATTCTATCTTATTCTTTACCAACACCTCCATCTCTTCCGAAACCCTGCTAAAGACAGAAGGATCGCCGTTTTTAAGCCTTATTACTCGCTTACCTTGTTTTGCTTTTTTCACTATTAAATCGTTTATTTTCTTCTGGGCTGATAAAGATTTTCCGGAATATCTTTTTTTGCCCAGATCTTCGCAAGAGATTAATTCAGCTCCTGATTTTATCTCTTCTAAAATAGCTTCATCCACAAGATAGTCATAAATTATAATATCTGCCTGCCGGAGAATATTTAACCCTCTTACTGTTATCAAATCAGATTTTCCAGGCCCTGCCCCGACTAAATAAACCTTACCGCTCATGATAAAGCTTCCTTCCGAGAACCTATTACCGATAATAATTCCACTAACTCTATATTACCTTCTCTTGCAACAATCGCCAGCGAACCCTGTAAAGGATGCGGATTTAAAATTTCTAAAGGTATCCTCTGTGTAATCCTGTGCGACAGGCCAAGTCTCATCAAACCGCACGCAGCTATCACAATTCCATCTAGGCAACCTGTCCAACTTCGCAAGTTGCCCAATTGGGCAACTTGCGAAGTTGGACAGCGGTTGAGGCAGTTAGAATTTAGTAATTCCAAACGTTCTTCAATATTTCCCCGTATATCAACTATCTCAAAATCTTTTCTGTATTCTTTCAGCTGTGTCCTACGCCTCAAACTGCTCGTACCAATCCTTGCGCCTTTCGGAAGCTTATCTAAAGTCAAACCTGATTTTGAAACCAGCGCATCGTAAGGATCCAGACATTCTGTAAGAGCCAAAATGACCAGGCCATTTCTTAACTTATCCGGCAGATCTTTAGCGCTATGTACAGCAAAATCTATTTCATTCCTTAAAAGAGCTTCGTCTATTTCCCTTGTGAAAAAATCAGTACCTTCTATTACTGATATAGGCGTAACCTTATCTTTATCTCCGCAGGTATCTATGCCTGCAACCTCCAGCTCTATGCGAGGATAAAACTTCCTTAACATGCCAAAGACCTCTTCAACCTGTTTTAAGGCAAGAGGGCTGGTTCTGCTTCCGACCCTGCATATTCTTTGCATAATTTTCCCGTCTCCATCCTTATCATCTCCTTCAGTCTTTCTGTCTGCCGGAGCTTGCCTGATACATTTTTTTCAATAATATCCTTTAAATCCTCTAAATAAAACAACTCCACATTTTTTATACCTTTTACCTGAGGATCAACATCCCTCGGCAAGGCAAAATCAAGTATAAGGACCTTATTACCGGCTATATCTTCCAACATCTCTTTTTTTATAATAAAACAGGGGCTCCTGGTAGCAGTTATAATTATATCCGCTTTAGCAAGGAAACTTTTCAGTTCATTAAACCTCACTGCCCTTGCATTAATCAGACTGGCCAGGGCCTTTGCTTTTTCAAATGTCCTGTTTGCTATAAGGATTACCTTTGGCCTTTCTTTTTCTAAATGCCTTACGACAAGCTCTGTGACCTTGCCTGTGCCTATAATCAAAATATTCTTGCCTTCTAATCTACCAAACCTTTCTTTTAAAAAAGATACGACGATACTTCCTATAGATATATCTCCTGAGAACATCTTATCATCCCGATGGACAGAGTCTGCGAAAGATATACTGGAATCAAAAATCCTTTTCAAAGGTCTGTCTATAAAGCCTGCGCTTTCAGATTCTATAAGCGCCGCCCTGACCTGCTCCAAAATCTGACTCTCGCCTAAAATTAAAGAATCCAGGCCGCATGTGACTAAAAATAAATGCCTGAGCGCATCAATGCCATTATATATATAAAGGTATGAAGAAAATCTATTGATATCTATTTCATGATACAGGGAAATCAGTTTTTTTATCTCTTCTATGGCCTCTTCTGAATCATCTGAACTGGCGTATAGCTCAACCCTGTTGCAGGTAGAAAGGATAACAGCTCCTTTGAGGATGCCTCTTTCTTTTAAGAAATCAAGGCTGTCCTGCAAGTTCTTTTTAGAAAAATATATACTCTCCCTGAATTCAACCGGGCTATGATTATGATTAGTGCCCACCATGATTAAACTCATTCTATACTCACCTCTTCTTCTCTAATATTCCCCTCTTGTATCTTGAACGACTTTATAACAGGCAATTTTTTATCCGCCAGAGAAACAATCACATATGAAACATCAGGATAAAAAGCAAGCCCTACGTCCTTTTCTGAAGGATAAGCATGGCTGAAGCTATGAGAATGATATATGGCCAACATCTCTAAACCTTGCTCTCTTATGTCCTTCATCACCTTTAACTGCTCTCCTGGATCCATAAAATACGATTCAGAGCTTCTATCGGTATTATTCATAGGATAGGCTATTTCTGTTTTATATTTATTCCCTGCAAGTATCCCGCACGCCTCTTCAGGAAAACATTTTTTACAGTGGCTGATTATTTTTTCTGATATTGCACTTTTTAATATAAGCATTATCTTTTCAAAAACAGGTTTAATAGCAAATATGACATAATCACAGAAAACAAAGGAGTAATTATCCATACGAAAAAAGTTTTCTTCACGATATTTTTATCCCAGGTATATTTGTGGCCGTTTTTCAAACAGCTTATTGCAAATATGGAGGCAAGATTAAGCTGCACCAATGACTGCGGTATACCAACGATTGAAGCAACTATAAGTAATGTTGCGGTAACAAAAGATACCAGGGTGCTGGACATTAATCCCAGAGGGACTATCTCCTTCCCTGCTGTTTCAAGAGGCCCGTTCCCCATAAGAAAAGCGCCTATACCAAAAAAGGGGGCAATGGTTAAAAGCCCTGTGCTTATCCCAACCAGGCCTGTGCCGGATAATGGACCAGCTGCATTTGCAACATTATTTGTTCCGATAGCAAAGCTTACATATGCACTGACCACCAGAGCAGAGATTTTCATCTTCTTTCCATTGGCAAATATTTTTTCATATATATGAAAATTGTTGCGCCCGGGTGGATATACCATCCTGTAAACCAATAATGTTAAAAGATACGACAATAAAGGCAATATAACCCACATTGGGAGTATTTTAAAACAAAGCGTTTCCAGGTTTATCTGCCCGAAATTTATCCCTGCGCCCACAATTGCACCTACTGTAACCTGGCTTGTAGACTGGGGTATCTTTAAAATATTCGCCAGAAAAAGGCTCAGGGTAGCTGCCATAAGTATTGCCAAGACAACATCGAAACTTATAACCTCCTTGGGCAATAAACCCTTTCCTAAAGTCACAGCTACGTTTCTACCTAGTATAACAGCGCCTAATATTACAAAAACCCCGAATAAAAGCAAGGCATTTCTCTTTTTTATGAGCCTGCTTCCATAAGTTGAAGCAAACGAAGGCGCAATGCCTGACGCACCCATATTCAGGCTGAAAAAAATTACCGCTAAAATCAAAAGACCGGGTTTAATCAATTTTCACTCCTTGAGATCCCTCGTCCGCCTATGGCAGACTCGGGACAAGTTCGGGCTTATCCCGATGATATCGGGATGTCCTCACTTAAATACCTGCGCCCAGCTCTGCCTTTAAAGGCCTTGTATGTATTCCGCATTCGCCTCCACACTTGCTGGTTCCAATCCAACGTCCTGCACGCTCATCTTCTTCATTAGTTATTTTTGTGCATGGCGCACATCCAAGCGACCTGAAACCCATGCCATAAAGGGGATTCACCTTTACTCCGTTTAAAGCCAGATACTGCCAGACTTCTCTTTCCTTCCATATGAGAATAGGGTTTAATTTGATCAACCCTTTATCGCGCTCTTCAATCTCTTTAAAGTCTGTGCGGGTTCTGCCTTCTGTGCAGCGTAAACCAGTAACCCAGCATGTGACTTTCATCTCCTCAACAGCCCGCTTGACCGGTTCTACCTTTAATATATCACAGCATTTATCAGGGTTTGTTTCATAAAGCCTGTCTGGTATTTTTGAGTCATTCTTATAAACTTTCAATTCCGGATATCGCGCCACTTCCTGTTTCATAAATACTGCTGTCTCTTTAGGCTTGAACCTTGTTGTTACAATAAACCCGCGTATCTTGGAATTTACCCTCTTAGCAAGATCCCATACTGCCACTGAATCCTTACCAAGGCTATTCGCAACTACCAGCCCATCCCCATACTTTTTATAAGCCTCTTCTATAAGGGCCAGAGACCGGACAACTTTTTCTTTAAAATTCAGCGTTTCCACTAATTCCTTTAAATCATCCTTATTTTCCAATAAACTCATAACTACTCCCTCCTTTTTTTATATCTGGTAAACGACTGTTTTTTCCATGCCCCTTGTTTTATTTACAATATCTTCAAAGGTAATCTTATCCAATACTTTAGCCATAACATTTTCTACTTCATGCCATATCCGGCTAAATGTTTGTTCATTTTTTACTGCATAATTGGCTATTGGCAGAAGAGGCCCTCCAATTTCCCGCATCACTTTACCAAGAGTTATTTTATCAGGTGCTATAACTAAATTATACCCTCCTTCCTTGCCTCTTACACTATCTACAAGCTCGATCCTCTTAAGCTGAATTAAAATCTGGGCCAGATATCTTATTGGTATATCTTGTTTTGCTGAAATCTGGTGCATATGCACAGGTTCTTTGTCAGGCCAATGCAATGCTAATTCTAAAAGCGCTTTACAGGCGTAGTCACATCTTGCAGAAACCCTCATTTAAATCCTGTCTCTAATGTCTACTATGTTTATCATCATAGTAAAGTATATATTACATCTATAATTTTGTCAAGGAAAATCTGCTCTTCGGGCAGAGACTTTAACAGATTTTCCGCAGACCCGCCGATCTTTGTGACGGGTCAAGAAATCACGCTTTTAGCCAATTTTGAGATTAAAAAGATTGATATAATTTCCTATGCCATCAAGCAAAAAAATAATAAACACCTTTGGGCATGCCTTATGGGCAAGATAAAGACCAAATATGACATAACTTGAACTATTACAGACGCATCCAATCTTTCAAAACCGCTTGGTATCCTTTGGCTGCTAACATTGCTTTAATCTCTTCTACATTTCTGGTATCCGAAATTTCGAATTGAGGCGTATTTAATCTTTCATGGGATTCTATAGTATAGCCGCCTACCATGGTGGAAGAGCCAGCTGACATACGGGTAATACCAAGTGGCAGCAGATTTTCTCTCAGTTCAGGGCTTTCGCGCGTAGATATGGCAATCCCCATCCGCGGCAAAAAAATTCTCAGGGCAATAATTATCTGCGCTATAACCTTATTACTGATGCCTCTTAACATCTTAAAATCTCCAAGATGAGGCTTAATCCTTGGTATAGATGATCCTATTTCTACATCATAAAATTTATCCTGAAGATATTTTGCGTGAAGCCCCATAAAAAAAACATCTCTTCGCCAATCATTCAGCCCTAATAAAACCCCTATATTCAAATTCCTGATACCGTTTTTTGCAGCCCTTTCAGGGCCATCAAGACGAAATAGATAATCTTTTTTAGGCCCTTGCTTATGTACCGTATCATAAATTTCTTCATCATATGTTTCCTGATATAAGGTTAATCCATCTACGCCGCTACGCACCATCCTGGCATACTCTTCCTCTCTAAGCGGGTATATCTCTATGGCTATAGAGCTAAAATATTTTCTTAATATTTTGATGCAGTCTTCAATGTACCCCAGCGAACTTTTTTCTCTAGACTCTCCTGTAAGAATTAGAATGTGCTTAATCCCTGTCGATGAAATAAACATGGCTTCCTTTTCCACTTCCCCAAGGCTTAATCTTTTTCTGGCAATATCATTTGTGGAATTGAATCCGCAATAGGAACATTGATTCTCACAATAATTTGACAAGTACATCGGCGTGTACAATTGAATGGTTCTGCCGAAATGCTGTAATGTCAAGCTATGCGCCTTTTGGGCCATATCCTCCAGATAATTTTCCGCAGCCGGAGAAAGGAGCGTTAAAAACTGGCTGACATCCTGCCCCTCTGTTTCGATCGCCATCTCAACATCATGAGGCAGAATACCATAAAAAAATTTTTCGAAATCTAAGTTTTTATATTTTAGATAAACATTATAATAACTCATCGTTGCACTCTTTAATCTTCTTCTCGTAAGAATCCTGTGAGAGGCGAAGACGCGGCTGCGTATTTTTTACTTGAGGCAAGGCCTGCGAGATAAGCGCGCCTGCCTGCTTTAACCGCGTCATTAAATGCCTTTGCCATATTGACCGGATCGCTAGCTATAGCAATAGCGGTATTAACAAGCACTGCAGAGCATCCCATCTCCATGCATTCACAAGCTTCGGAAGGCCTGCCTAAACCCGCATCCACTATGACAGGAACTTTTATCTCGCGGATGATTATATCAACAAGCTCCTTAGTCTTAATGCCCCTATTGCTTCCTATGGGAGATCCCAGAGGCATAATAGCAGCGGCGCCTGCATCAACAAGTCTCTTTGCCACCGATAAATCTGGACTCATATACGAAAGCGCCACAAAACCTTCTTTTACAAGGATCTCGGTAGCCCTAAGCGTCTCAATATTATCCGGAAGCAGGTATTTGTTATCCTGTATAACTTCTATCTTTATCCAATTGCCAGCCCCGTTTGCCTTTGCGAGCCTTGCGATACGCACAGCCTCGTCAGCATTCCTTGCACCGGAAGTATTGGGCATAATCATGCATTTTCTAGGGACGTAACCCAGGACATTTTCTGTTTTTGAACCAAAATCTACCCGTCTTAGCGCAACAGTAACCACATCTGGCTCCACACATTCCAGAACATTCCTCATGAGCTCATAGTTTGAAAACTTACCAGTGCCGATAAATAACCGGTTGTTTATTCCTCTCCCGCCTATGGTCAATATATCATCCATGCGTCCTCCCAATTTTTGCGAAGCAAAAATTGATCCCGAGCCGCCAGTTATTAAAGATTATGCGGCGAGGGACTAAATTTTACGAAGCAAATTTTATCCTGCCTCACACCGAGGTGCCGGTTATCCAGGCGCTCGGCACCGAGGCGAGTCCTTCGCCGCACCATTTTTACTTGCTAGCGGCTCGGGACGAGGGACTTTTTTCTTTTCTCTTATCAGCCTATCCTTAAAATTCCTGGTGCTACCTATTATATCTTCTGCCTGTATTATGCCCCTGATCACAGCTATGTTTTTTGCGCCTTCTTTTAAAATTTCATCCAGATTTGACAGATTGATACCGCCTATAAAAAACACCGGCTTTCTAGCGATCCTTAAAACTTCTTTTATATCCTTGGTGCCAAAAAAATAATCTTTTGTCTTTGTAGGAAAGATTGGGCCATAGGCTATGTAATCGACGTCTTCTTTATTTGCTCTATTTAGCTCAGCCAATGAATGAGTTGATACGCCAATTATTTTGCCTTTTCCAAGAATATTTCTTGTCTTAGATATACTGTATCTTAGCATATCTCCCTGGCCGAGATGGACACCGTCCGCTCTGCTCTCTTTTGCAATGAGCGGATCGTCATTCATTATGAATGTTACATACTTTTCTTTGCATAACTTTGAAAGCTCACCGGCTAGTTTCACCAGTTCGTCTCTGGCCTTGTTCTTTTCCCGTATCTGGATAATATCAACTCCGCCAGAAATAGCAAGTTCCGCTATTTCCATGGCGTTCCTGCCTAAACCATACTCTTCGCTTATTACCAAGTATAAATTGTAATCGCAGATCTTCGACACTTTGTTTCTCCAATTTTTGAGAAGCAAAAATTGATCTCGAACAGCTCTTATTTCTCCATAACGCTGCGAGAGGCCGAATCTTAGATACTAATCCCTCTTCGCATATTATCTAGAATTATGACAACCTGGGACATTGCAGTAGCGTAAGTTATGAGCTCATAAAAAAACCCTTATACCGAAGCATAAGGGCCTATTATATCGTCCCTACGCTGGCATTATCCAGATCAGGTTATGAGGGTAATCCGTTTGTTCCACGGAACTCTCAGGCCGGTTTACCGACCTCCCCAAAAAAATCTACCTTTTTATAATAACTTCCTTAAGAAGCTATGTCAATTCTTTTATTACAATTATTTGTACTCTTTGAACAGTCAGGTTACATTTCAATCATATGAGCTCTGCCTAGCCCAGCGGGTTGGAAGGCCTTTTTGACTCGAGCGGGCAAAGAAACCAAAACAGCAATTATGTGTTTACTTGATGATCTCGTTTTCCATCCACTCGTATCTATCAGAAAGTATATTTTCAGCTACCCTATTGGCCTTCTTGTCGTTATTATTCCACACATTCCGGAATTGCGCCGCTATACGAGCCTTTGCCTGGCAGCAAAACAGGTCTGCCAATTCTACCGGCGAAGCGCTTTCGCCCGCAACTTTTTTCCCGGCAATACCTGAGGCATATGAACATACGCTGGCCATTACAAAAAGGTCTGTACCTATATCTACGAATCTAGCGAGAAGATTTTGTTTCGATTCCAGGCGCTGCTGATAAATCACCATTTTTATAAACATCTCTCTTGCCAGGCGTTTACTGGTATACTGGACGAACATCATATGCTTTTTAAGAGGCAAGGGAAGCCTTGTTATAGACGCCGGCACAAAACACGGCAGCCATAACATGGGAAACCAGAATGTATAATAAAATCCCATTGAAATCAACGCCTGTATCTTGTCCACTAGCGATGCCCTGGAACTGAAAAGAGGTTTGAGCCTTCTCAGGTGCGGGTCAAGCGCTTCTCTGGCAATAAAAAGCCTCATGATCTGGCTGGTACCTTCTATGATCAGGTTTATGCGGCTGTCTCTAAACACCCTTTCTACCGGGAATCCGGTCTCTTGCCTGCCTTTAAGAGAAGGGCTGGTCTCAAACCCTCTGCCGCTTCGAAGCTGTAACGTATCATCCACAACCTTCCAGCTTCTTTCCGTCGAGAATAGCTTAGCTATAGCTGCCTCAAGCCTGATATCCAGTTTTTTTGCATCTGCCATGTACGAAGTAAGCCATGTGACAGCATCCATGGCAAATGTATCCGATGCCATGCCAGCCAGCTTTTCAGCCACCATCTCATGCTCTCCTATGGGCGAGCCCCATTGTTTTCTTTCTTTAGCCCATCTGCGGCTAACTGAAAGGCACCACTTGCTCATCCCTGTCACTGCCGCAGGGACAGTGAGCCGCCCTGTATTTAAAGTGATAAAAGCAAGCTTTAATCCCTGTCCTTCGCCTAAAATAATATTCTCTCTCGGCACCTTTACATTTTTAAATTTCAATAGCCCTAATTTTACGCCGTGCAAACCCATAAAACTGCACCGGTAAGCCACTTCAAACCCGGGAGAATTGGTTTCGACTATGAAAGCTGTTATCTGTTTTTTTTCTTTACCTCTTTCCACCTTGGGAGGAGTCTGGCACATGACAATCAGGATATCTGCGATATTGCCGTTTGAACACCATAATTTTTCTCCGTTAATAAGATAATATTTGCCATCTTCTACGGGCGTGGCGGTCGTTTTCATTGTCCTTGGGTCAGAACCGGCCACAGGCTCGGTGAGAGCAAAACCTGATATCGCGCCTTTTCTAAATCTGGGCAGATATTTCTTTTTCTGCTCAGGCGTTCCAAAAAAACTTAAAGGCGTAGGCACCCCGATACTCTGATGCGCAGATAATAATACCGCTGTTGAGCCGCAGTAGCTTGCCACTAGATGCATGGCGCGATTGACCCTACCCCTTACACTGTACAGCTTGTAAGTTGAATTTCCGGTGAATTTTCTTGTTGTTTTTGTTCTCTCCAAGCCTTTCTGAATTCTTCCGGCGTTAAGCCGTTTAATGATCCGTGAGG
>Ga0172368_10007005_pt1 | contig 11938 bp, 7 predicted proteins | sample Lak11m_FD_114540 | JGI IMG/M metagenome (GOLD analysis project Ga0172368, IMG submission 114540) | Freshwater microbial communities from Kabuno Bay, South-Kivu, Congo - kab_022012_11m | ecosystem: Environmental > Aquatic > Freshwater > Lake | place: Democratic Republic of the Congo: South-Kivu...
AATTCACCATCCGCGAAACGTGGAACTTCTCCTGGAATTACGGCACCTTCGAGTGGGGAGATGACGGCTTCAGCAAGGGTCGCCGCAATCACGAATACGACTTCATCGCCAACGCGGCCAAGGAGTTTGCCCGCACCGGCCACACCGAAATCTGGAAGCTGTGCCGCGCTGCCGCCGAGCATATGATGCATACCGACTTCGTCGCCGTCTCCGCCGACCCGTGGAAGGAGGGCGGCGTGCCTGCCCACTGCGCCGACCACACCGCCGGCTCCGCTTACCCCAGCCACATGTGGGTGGAAGGTCTGCTGCTCTACTATCAGCTTTCCGCCGACCCCTACGCACTGCGGGTAGCCATGCGCGTGGGCGACTTTTTCCTGAAGTATATCGATGAGCGCTTCCAGGTAGTGCAGGGGACGGCGCGCGAGATGGGCTGGACGCTGGTTGCACTTGCCGCGCTCTATGATGTCACCCGCGAGGAGCGATATCTCGCCGGCATCAAAACGATCGTCGATTTTTACCTGGAACGCGGCGTGGAGCAGTTCTTCCCCACCGACGCCACCTTCTGCATCGGCGTGGCAATGATCGGCTTCGACCGCGCGCGCCACTTCTACCGGAACGAGGAGATCACCCGCTTCATCCTCGGCGTGCTGGACTGGATCATGGCCCACCGCCGCGACAGGCTGGGTATCTTCGACTACTGGTACGATTCCGAGCGCAAGGCCTTCGCCTACATCCAGGCCCACCTGCCCGAAGCGCTGAACATCGGCTACCGGCTGAGCGGCGACCGCAAATACCTGCAGGCCGCCTGGCGCCTGTTCCAGCTTCACCAGGGCGGCGCCCCTCTCACCGTGCAGCACAAATTCAGCCCCCCGGAATCCGGCTACGCCGGCGGCTACCACATCACCTGGACTATGGGCTGCCTGCAGTCCTTCGCGGAGGCGGGCTGGCTGGATACAGTGCAATTTGGGAGCGCGAACCTCTGAGTCCGCGCGAGTTGATGAGGTCAATATGAAGATTACTACCGACACCCTTGCCGCCGCCTACGCCCTCGGGCGTGAGAAGGCTGAGCAGGCGATCGCGTTTCATTACGATCAGCTCATCCCGGAGTCGTTCAGCGGGACGAAGGCGACCTTCCCCGCGCTGGCGGAGACGGACCTGGCGGCGGAGGTGCTGCGGCTGGATCGCGAACGCCTGGCCAATCCGCCCGATTTGTTGAAATTCCCGGAGACAAAGGGCCTGCCCGACCTGGCGCTCGAAGAGCGGCGCGGCTTCCTGGACGGCTGCGGCGGCAACGAGCTGCTGATGGCCTACACCTATTCCTGGATGTTCTACTACACGCGCCGCATCAACACCCGCTGCCTGCCCGGCGTGCCCGCCAGGCTCGGCGCGGAATGCACCGCCGTCTACCTTCCCAACAGCACCGAAGGCGGGCCGCTCTACGGGCGCAACTGGGACATTCCCCTCACCCCGTGGGCACAAACGCTGATGGAGCCGCCGCGCGAGGCCGCCGACGGCGCGCGCAAGATGTGGACGAAAGGCGTCTCCTGCAGCGTCTTCCTCGACGAGGAGCCGGCGGAAATCTTCCCCCTCGATCCATGGCAATTGCTGCCGGTGGAGTGCACCGCGCGCGTAGACGACGCGGTGGTCTTCCTCGACCGCTACCGCGACTTCTGGGGACCGAACAACAGCATCCTGGTGGACACTAACCTGGATTCCGTCGCGCTGGAAAAGGCCAATTGCCGCCTGGGCGTGCGCAAAATGGCCGGCGGCGCGTCGGCGGTGACAGCGCTCGCTTTCATGGATCCGGGCATGAAGGCATTCAAGGAGGAGCGCGACCGCAAGTCCGTCGAGCTGCGCGGCTGGACCATCGAGGAAGCGCCGGACTGGTACTACTGGCGCGGAGCGGACAAACGCTATGAACGCCTGCTGAAGCTGACCGAAGAGGCGAACCACAAAGGCGCCAGCCTGTGGGATATGGCTGCCATCACCACCGACCATGCCGTCCCCTACCCCGACCGCGTCTGCATCGCCGGCGAGGTCCGCCACCCGCTGGTGCCGCCCGGCAATGAGGAGTGGACCGGCGTCAGCCACTGCGAAGTGCTGGAAGGCCCCAACCGCCGCATGCTCTTCTTCGTGGCAGAGGACGGCAAAGCGTGTTATGACAACCCACCCTACCTGGTCCCCGGCAAAGGTGTGACGCTCAAACCCGAGTGGCAGCAAGGCACCCGCCCCCTCCCGCCCGTGCCCAACGCGCCGCGACCGCTGTATCACATCGACTATCCGCATCTGCGGGTGATGATGTAAGTTTTTAACGAAAAACAGGAAAGCCGGTACGTAGTAAGCCACGCAGCCCCAACGCGGTACTCCGCGTTGACTGTAGCGGAGTGGCGTTCGGATACCAGGCAAGCTTACCAATACCCGAACGCCACTCCGCTCCGCTGCGTGGCTTACTACATACCGGCATTCCTATATCCGAACCACGAGGGATGACTGTCCCGAGCGTGCAATTCACTTATTACTTGCCACCAACGGACACGCGGAATACATCAGCCGGGTGATCTCTACAGTGCCGTCTGTCACGCGAAGCAGACGGCCATTTTGCTCCAACGCGTGGGCGTTGGCAATCCACAGGCCTTGCCAGTGGAGGACGTTCACCGGATAACCGGGTATCGTCACCTTCAACCTGACCGGCAGCGCGACCATCTTCCCCTGCTCCTTATCGGCGGTCAATTGCCAGTCACGCCGGCGCTGAGTAGGGAAAGGCACGGGAACGCCGCCGCTGCCTTCGACTGCCGCTTCTACGATGAACTTCCGGGCGCTCGCGGGGATGGAATTACGCAAACCCCGCTGCAGCGGTGGTAGATCGATCCAAGTCAGCGGTTTGTAACCCGCGTATCGCTGATCGGAGAAGCACTGCAGCATGCCTGTCTGGATGTAGTCATGCTCGGTGTCGATCATGAACGCGCAGCTCAGGTGATCTTTCTCGCCTTGCGGATCGGCGGCGGGGAATTTGCCGGTATAGTCGAATGGCGCGTAGAACGCCAGCTTCGTCCCCTCCGTGCAGGTGAATTCGATCCGCAGCCGCGCGGTGCCCGTGCCGGGGATGAAGGTGTCGTATTTCGGATCGTTCGACTTGCCCCGGCCTTCCGTCGCCAGTTGGCCGGTTAGCGCCAGGCAGTGCTTCTTCGCGTCGAACCGGTATCCCGCCGACCCCGGTCGCACCCCTGGCGAGAGGGTGAAGGCCGACTGCAGCCGCCGCATCACCTCTACCCCGGTTAACCACGACTCGGTAAAATCGAGGTAGCAGCGACCCGGGCCATAAGGGATGTTGTATTTTGTCGTGCCGGCGTCGAGCTCCGTGCCTTGAATCCAGTTTACGTGCCCGTCGGCAAATGAGACGATGACACCTTCGTTATGCCGAAAATCAACGGTAGTACCTTTGCCGTGGTAGCCGTTGGCGGTATAGGTATTCGGAAAGGGATTGGTAAAGGCATCCCGGAGCATATCTCCGGTGTGTTTACCGGTCGGCCCTTTGATTTCGGTAGTAAGTTCGAGGTTTGTCGGATCATCAATGGTACCGATCGCAAGGCTGACTTTACTGCCGGTTCTGGGATCGATAGCGTAGAGGAAGGCATTCATGCCGTAATCCGGCGCGAGCGGGCTACCCTGATGATCGCTCGTCGGGCAGTCGAATACCTTCGGATCGGAACTCATATGTGTCGCGCGCACCCAATCATTCGGCAGCGGCAGCGTTTCGTCGTTATCCTGTGCATACGAAAGGAGCCCGATGGCCAGTTGGCGCTGATTATTCATACATCGGGAAAAGAAAGCTGGATCAGGCTTTCTATACACTACCGGGTAAAAGATAACCCCCAGCACGAAGAGGACGATAAAGACCACCAGTAGCTCTTTTAAAGTGAAACCGGCGCATGATCGGTTTTTCATCCTGCATGTCCTCCTGTCCCGTGATAATGACGAGCGGTCACATTGACTCCCTGATTATATCACGGCATCGGATTATCATTTAGACATATCAGCGTTTAACAGGCAAGCCGGTACGTAGTAAGCCACGCAGCCCCAACGCGGTACTCCGCGTTGACTGTAGCGGAGTGGCGTTCGGATACCAGGCAAGCTTACCAATACCCGAACGCCACTCCGCTGCGGCTGCGTGGCTTACTACGTACCGGCTTGCCTATGCTCGGGCAGCAACACATCGCCAGGCCCGGAACGCGAACGGGGGAATCTCGGCGTCAAAGATGATGCTCCGGTTCTCCAATTTCGGCTCGACCACCGTTCCGGTGAATAGTTCGGCAACTGCAGGCGTGCCGGACATATCCAGCGAGAGCGTGCCTTGCCAGGAGTCCGGGTAATGATTCCCCACGATCACCAGCCATCCGTCCGCCAGCCGATTCACCATGAAGTGCGACGGATGGCCGGCTTGCGTGCTGATGCGCAGGGGATAGACCGGCGCGATCCACTCCCGCAGGAAATCGACCATTTGCGGTAGATACGCTGATTCCTCGCCCGCGCCGGCCAGGTTGCGCGGCGCCAGCGACAGTATGACTTTGCCATGGCCCATCGCCTGCTCGATCAGGATGGCTTCACCTGTCTCATTCATCAACAGTGGCAACCATTCCCCCGGACCGAAGGATATGGCGTCCGGCAAATGAGCGACATTCAGCAGCAATTGCCCGCCCGCCTCGACATACGCACGCAGCGTGGAAAGCAATTCAGGTGACACCTGAATGCCGCCCAGTGTCAGCAGGCGCGGGTAGCGCATGAGCACTTCCACTGGAGAGCGGTCGGTGAGCACGTCGAAGACATCCCCGACGACCGATTGGTGCAGGCAGCGGGGCTCGCGTTCTACCAGCGGCGCTTCTTCACCCACTTCGGGATACTCGGAATGGCCGGGGTAGACTGCCTGCCAGAAGCGCTCGATCTCCCACTCGCCGTCGCCGCGCGGCAGGTAATACCAGGCGCCGTCGCCGCGGAAATTGGTATGCGGGCGCGGCTCGAAGCCATGCAGGTGCTCGAGGAGCACGCCTACCGGCGCATACGGCACCCCGCGCTCCGGACAGCGCCGGAAGCAGAAATCCGCCACCTCCTTCGCCATGCGCCCGGTGGAGGTGATGATGAACTCGGTCTGCCCCTCCCCGCTGCCGGTGGGGCGGAAATGCGTGATGTTGCTGGCCTCTTCGAACACGCAGCCCGCGCCGGCGAAGTAGCCGTACAGCCAGGTGCGCATCTGCTGGCTGTCGGTGACACCGCTCAGGTTGTTGCCGTCCGCGTCGAACTTCATGCCGCCGGTGAGCGGGCTCCACGGCGAGGCGTCGAGGAGCCACTGCCTGCCATACTGGCGGGCGGCGCCGCGGGCGTAGGCGGCGCCGATCTGCAGGCTGGCGCCATCGATCTGGCCTTCCCACCAGTACCAGCCGATTTGCGGCAGGATGTCGAAGGCCGCGTGCGCCAGCGCCGGGCAGACGCCGCCGGACATCATGCTCACCGGCGACAGGTCGATCTCCTGCCGCTCCACGAACTGCCAGGTCACCGGATCTCCCGCGTCCCAGCCGTGGTAAAACTTGCTGGGCCGGTTATTGCCGTAATCGGCGTTCCAGTGGTTTTTGTGGATGTCGGTGGTGATCCAGGTACGGTAGAAATCGTAGCCTTCTTCCTTTGATTGAAACACCGGCGGGCTTGCCACTCCCTGCTTCCGCGTGCGCCAGTGCCCGGCGGCGTCGAACTGCTCGTGCCCCACCGACCAGATGCAGCGCTCCCTGCCCAGCCGCCGGCCCCCCGCCAGGATGCGCTCGATTATCGCCTGATTGTATTCGGTGATGGTGCGGTAGCCCCAGTCGCGCTGGGCGCGCGGGTTAAAGATATCCTCGGTGAAGAAATACCACAACTCCGTCATGCGCCAGCGCGCCATCTGGTCGGGGGTGGGCAGCGGCACGTTGTAAAAGGTGTGGTCGGGCCAGAAGCAGAAGGCGTTGCATACCTCCGCGTCGAGGAAGGCCTGCAACAGCCGGTCCTGGTCGATGGTGCGGCGCTGCGTCTGCACCGGCTGGGTAGCCAGCAGGAAATCGTCCCGCCCCAGCGCGGCCCACGGGTGGGCGGACACCGGCGGCTCCGGCTCCGGTGGTAAAAGGGGACGCGCGCCGGTCAGCCGCTCCACCGTATCGCGGATGCGCTCGCGCGCGGCGGAATCGTCGCTGATGGTGGCCAGCGCCGCCGTCAATGCCGTTGCATCGCCTCCACCGATGCTGCCGATGGCATCCGCGGCGTAGATGCGCATATATTGATCCGGGTGCTCCAGCGCGCGGGTCAGCGCGGGCAGGGCGCCCGCCGCCGCCGTGCCTATCGCGCCCAGCGCCGCCGCGGCGTTCAGGCGCACGATGCGTTCGTCGTCCGTTAATGCCGCCGCCAATCCTTCCACCACGCCCGGCGCGGCGCCAGCCTCTTCGGCAACGCAGTGGATCACCCAGGCCGCCGCGCCGCGATTCTCGAAGTCTTCATCGTGCGCCATCCGCTCCAGCAGTGCCGGGAGCACGGCAGAGACGCCGTCACAGATGTAACCCAGCACACCGATGGCCAGCCGGCGCGCCAGCGGATCGGCGTCGTGGAAATTTGCGGAGATGGCCGGCGCCGCCGGCGCTGCCGGCGCGCCCATATCGCGCAAGGCATTCATCGTCGCCACCCGCGTACCGGTCATGGGGTGATTCAGCGCGCCGATCAGCGCCGGCACCGCGGGCGCGCCGATCTCCGCCAGCGCCAGCGACGCCTGCCATTGCGTTTCAGCCAGCATCCACAACGCCTGCGCGTTAACAGGTGCGGGCACGATGAGCTGATCGATGAGGGCGTCGATATCCATGGGATTCCTCCGGGAAAACTGTAAGGCGATTGTAATGCGGCGCCTGTATAGCGTCAAATGCCCGTGCCTTTGATTTTCCGATAACCGAATTTTAACCGAACCTTCCGCATCCTTAAAGTTCCGATAACCCCGGTTTGGCTGCAATAGGGTTATACTGGGAGATGAAATGATTTCTTATTCGTGTCGATCCTTCAACGCTATTATCAGGCCTTCTGGCAAATCGTATGGGCATCAATAATGCCTGTTTCACGGGCACCCGGACAGGGTGAAAATGGCGCCGGCAGCAGATGGCGCCAGATTCGGAAACGGGCTCTTTACGAAGGAGGAGACACGAAAAATGCGTTCCCGCGCAGGAGTGGGTGGGTTCACCCTCGTTGAGCTGATCGTCGTGCTGGTGGCGGTGCTGATCATCACGTCGATCGTTTACCCTATGTTCAGCCATCCGCATGGTGAGGCTAGCCATACACAGTGCACCCGCAACGTGAAGCAATTGGCGCTGGCCATGCAGATGTACTCCCAAGATTACGTCTCGCAGTATCCAGGCATCGATGGCAGCGGCTGGGTCAGCAAGATTGCGCCGTATCTGGGCAGCAGCTCCCAGATGTTCCAGTGCCCCTCCGACACCACCGGCGACGGCGTGGTCAGCTATGCCATGTCCGGCCTGATGATCCGCGAGGACGGCACCGGAGTGAAGGAATCGCAAGTCAACTCACCCGCCGAGGTGGCCGTGCTGTGCGATGCAACACCCTCCAGGGCATATCCTTCCAGCCGTATACTCGGCGGCGGCGCGCAACAGCCCCTGTCCGTCATCGGCGCCGAACCGGCCACGCGCCACAGCAAAGGTCTGATCGTGGGTTTCGCCGACGGCCATGCCAAATATTTCCAGGGCGCCATCAATAAGGCGGACGAAGGTAACGGCGCGATGCGCGCGTTGTATCACGCGGCGCCTTTGGGATTGATTAATAACCCGACGGCCGGCATCCCCGACGGCTGCGAGATCACCGGACTGTCCGGAACGGTATTGGTAGGCGGCGAATACCCCACCCGGCCTTTCCTGATGGCTGCCGCGCAAATGTATGGCAATTACTATACCAATGGCTTTAAAGGCGAATATTACTGGAAAGGCCCACGAAAGGATGGCTGGGCATGGGGCACGGCAAGCACCGACCCGCGACGGGTGGCGAAGAACGCTGTCGCCTTTGATGCCGTGTGCATCATCGTGGCGAGGGGCTCCAAGATCCCCTTCCTGCCGGCGATGGATAACTCGACCTATGCGGTGACGATTCCGCTGATCCGCAAGCTGTTCGAGACCGGCTACGAGCAAAATACCGTGCAGGTTTATCTTCTGCCCGGCGACTGGTGCAGCACCAATACCTACGTGAAGCGGGTGATCGGCAACACCGGCTGGGGGGTCGATTCAATCGAGGTGGCGGACGACGCCGAGATGGTTGAAAAGATCGCCAACGATCCCTACGGCATCGGCTACTGTTCGAGCGCCTTCGCCGACCCGGACCGCGTGGTGGTATTGGCGCCGATCATCCGCGGGAAAACTTACGTCTGGCCGCAGGCCGACCGGACGAAACGCTGGATCATGCCGACTTACGCGAAGTCCGACTGGCCATGGAAGCGCAGCCTGGACGTAACCGCCTCCGACAACGCGCTGGGTCGCGGTATCGCTGCCTCCCTGCGCACCGGCGCGCTGGCGAAGAAAGGACTGGCGGGCGGGCCGTTGTTCACCTGGGGTTATTGGCCAGGGGATTATTGAACGGAAGATGTGAGGGCGATCTATGGGAGGGCGAGCGTCCCCGCGAGCCCCGCGCGAGGCAACCGTAAACGAATTTAGACCCGGTATTACCGTAAGCCAGCCTCGACCGGCATAGTTGACGGAAACGGGCGCTATAATCGGGGCTCGCGATACGCTCGCCCTCCCATGGGGCAACTGTGAACGAATTATAAACCCGGTATTTACGTAGGCAGGGCGCGATACGCTCGCCCTCCCATGGGGCAACCGTGAGCGAATTATAAACCCGGCATTTACGTAGGCAGGGCGCGACAGGCATTATGGGCGAGAACGAGCGCGGTGATCGAGGGCTCGCGGGGACTCTCACCCTCCCATACGGTGCCTCCAATAAATGCCGTTTATTCATTATGCAATCAGGAGGTGAATTGATATGCGTGACGAGAGGAAACACCCGGCTCATGGCATTCTCGAATATCCGGATCGAGCCACCGTGATTGAGGTAACGATCTGCACGGAGCATCGGATCGCTTGCCTGGCGAATGAAGCGATGCATCAGATGTTTCGCAAAGTCTGGCAGGAAGCACGCGCCTGGCTGGTGGGTTATTATATGATCATGCCGGAGCATATCCATTTCTTTGCCACGCCGGGCGAAATCGATCTGTCGCTCGAGCGCTGGATACGCTACTGGAAACGCGAATTGTCGCTGCTGCATCCGTATGATGACTGGCGGTTGCAGGTCGATCATTGGGATACCCGAATGAGAAACGGCAAGCATTATGCCGAACGGCAAGAATACGTGAAAAATAATCCTTTTCGCAAAGGTTATGTCGAGAAACCCGAAGACTGGCTGTATCAAGGCATTATTTTCGATTGGTGCTGGTGGGGACCGTATTTCTAACCGATGATTCACATGGGAGGGTCTGCGTATATGGGAGGGCGAGCGTCCCCGCGAGCCCTGCGCGAGGCAACCGTAAACGAATTATAAACTCGGTATTTACGTAAGCCAGCCTCGAACGGCATAGTTGACGGAAACGGGCGTTATCATCGGGGCTCGCGATACGCTCGCCCTCCCATGGGGCAACTGTGAACGAATTATAGACCCGGTATTTACGTGGGCAGGGCGCGACAGGCGTTATGGGCGGGGACGGGCACGGTGATCGAGGGCTCGCGGGGACTCTCGCCCTCCCATTTTACGTCCGCCCATTTGACGCCCGTCCATTTTATCTCCTATCCATTTTATCGCCCTCCCATGACGGGTTCACCACGCATACGCTTCCGGCGCGGCGCCGCCGGGGCCGGGGAAGAGGTCATTCAGCTTCGCCAGCGTGGCGTCGTCCAGCGTGATGTCGGGCACATCCAGCGCGCAGGTCAGTTGCTCGACGGTGCGCGGGCCGATAATGGGGGCGGTGACGGCGGGCTGGCGCAGCAACCAGGCCAGGCCCAGGTTGGCGGGATGGAGGCCCAGGTCCTTCGCCAGGGTTTCGTAGGCTTCCAATTGAGGTCGCAGCGCTTCGACGCGCGCGACCAGGCCCCCGCGGCGGCCTTCCGCCGGTTTTTGCAATACGCCACCGAGCAGACCGCCGGCCAGCGGGCTCCAGACGATCAGACCCAGGCCGTAACCCAGGCAGGCGGGGATCACCTCCAGCTCGATGTCGCGGGTGAGCAGGTTATAGATACTCTGCTCGGAGACCAGGCCGAAGAAGTTGCGTTTCATCGCCTTTTCCTGCGCCTGCGCGAGGTGCCAGCCGGCGAAGTTGCTGCTGCCGCAGTAGATGATCTTCCCCTCGCGGCGGAGCTGTTCCATCGCCTCCCAGATCTCCTCCCACGGTGTGCCGCGGTCGATGTGGTGCATCTGGTACAGGTCCAGGCAGTCGGTCTGCAGGTTGCGCAGCGACCGTTCGCAGGCTTCCTTGATATGGCGGGCGGAGAGCTTGCCCTGGTTGGGCCAGGCGCTGTCGTTGGTGTAGAGCTTGCTGGCGATCACCACCTTCTCGCGCCGCCCGCCGCCCTGCGCGAACCAGCGGCCGATGATCTCCTCCGTCCACCCGCGGTGCCCGCGGTCGGGCCCCAGGTTGCCGCCGTAATTGTCCGCGGTATCGAAAAAGTTCAGTCCCGCCTCCAGCGCGCGGTCCATGATGGCGAAGCTGTCTTCCTCGCTGGTGAACGGCCCGAAATTCATCGTGCCCAGGCACAGCCGGCTGACCATCAGCCCCGAGCGCCCCAGGTGCGTGTATTGCATCTCATGCTCCTCCCAGTCGGTTTGCTACCCTTTATTTTACCGTCGGGGGCGGTGTCCCTGCCATGATCATCGGATATTTCTGCTCTTCCTCTTTTCTTGTTTTGCGCTAAATCGGATTGGTCCTATGCGGAGCAAGAGCAAGAGTAAGGATAAGCCTGCCCCATCCGGGAGGTATTTTGGTATGATAGGTGAGCAAGTCATTTCCTCGATTCGGGGGATTGCCGATGGTCGATGTCATCATGCTGGGCGGCGGGACGGTGGAGGATGAGGCGCTGCGCCGTGAGGCCGGGGTGAACTGCAAGAGCCTGATCCCGCTGGCGGGCCGGCCCATGGTTGAGCACACACTGGCGGCCTTTCGCGGGACGCCGGGGGTGGGGCGCATTGTGCTGGTAGGGCCGCCGGCGCTGCAAAGCGCGGTGGCGCCGGGGCTGGCGGACCTGATCCTCGAGGAAGGCGCCACGCGGGCGGAGAACCTGTACCGGGGCATCGACGCCCTGCCCGACAGCGCGCGGATATTGATGGCCGCCGCCGACACGCCGCTGCTCACCCCCGCCATGATCGGCGATCTGCTCGAGCATGCCCCCGACTGTGACATCTGCTACCCCTATGTCGCTCGCGAGACTATACTGGCGCGCTTCGGCGCGCGGGAGTGGGTCTTTGTCACGCTGCGCGACGCCGCCTTCACCGGCAGCAGCATGGCGCTGTTCCGCCCGGCGGCCTTTCAGCAGCTCCGCCCGCTGCTCGAGCAGGTCATCGGCGCCCACCGCAACCACTGGAAAGTCGCCGGCATGTTCGGACTGGCGTTCCTGCTCCGCGCGAAATTCGGCTGGATTACCGTGCCGGAGGTCGAGCGGCATGTGAGCAAGGTGGTGCGGCTCGACTGCCGGGGCTACGCCTCCCCGTATGCCGAGCTGGCCTTCGACGTGGACCACCACGCTGACCTGCCCATCGCGCGGCAAGGGCTTGTTCAGACCGCCGCTTTCGACGTAGAATGGGAGCACTTCCGCAAAGGAGACAGCGCATGCTGACACGCGAAACCTTCCGTGGCCCGTGGGCGGGGCTGCCGGTAGCCTGGAACGACGACAACACC
>Ga0172368_10007006_pt1 | contig 11936 bp, 12 predicted proteins | sample Lak11m_FD_114540 | JGI IMG/M metagenome (GOLD analysis project Ga0172368, IMG submission 114540) | Freshwater microbial communities from Kabuno Bay, South-Kivu, Congo - kab_022012_11m | ecosystem: Environmental > Aquatic > Freshwater > Lake | place: Democratic Republic of the Congo: South-Kivu...
CCGCCACCAAACGAATGCCGTAAGGCATCATGAAAGTCGACGCGTGCACGTCCACCACCGGCGCAGCCCCCGGATTCAATCGGACCACTTTATCGTCCGGTCCCAGATACTGCAGATCGCTGCACAGGATGTGCCGCAGGTCGGTGAAAAGGTAAAGCTTCTGCGCGGGAACGCCATGGGGCATCGGAATACCTCCCGGAGTAAAAACTACCTATTATTCCGAGGTGATGAGCAAGCTGTCAAGCGCCTGCCGTTGGGGGTTGGGGATTGGGTGCTAAGTGTTGGGTATGATTACCAACACCCAACACCCAGTACCCAACCCCCAAAGGGCAGGAAAGCCCATACGCATCGCGAAATGAAGAAGGGGTGGAGCAAGGCATGACGGTTGACGAAAACTGCGAGCGGCTGGCGCGCGAGGTGGCTTCTTATCAGGCGATCATGCGCCGATTGGATGCATACACCCAGCAGCTCGAAACGGAAGCGCGAGACTTGCAGCACGAGCAGACGCTCGGGCAGACTATCCTCGACGTCCTGCCCGATCCCATCCTGGCGCTCGACTGCAACGGGCGGATCGTCCGGTGGAACAGCGCTGCGACCCGGCTGTTCTCCCTGCCGGCAGGCGCAGTGCCGGTGCCGGCGGTCTGCGCCACCGCCCTCCCCTGCCCGCGCTGCTTCGGCGAAGGCTGTCCGCTGCGCCGCGACCTTGCCCCCGCCGAGCGCCAGGTGCGCATCACCGGTCCCGACGGTATGCCCTGCGCTTTCGCCCTCTCCGCCATTCCACTTCCGGTTGCGGGCAGCGCCGAACAAATCCTGCTGCTCTACTACCGTGACATCACCGAGTTATCGGCGCAGCTGGATAAGGAGAATGGGTAAGCCGCGTGGTGCTTTAACTTCCCGGCCAACAGGACGTTCGCTCGGGCGCGGCTTGGAGACGCGGGCCCTCTCCCCCCAACCCCCTCTCCCAATCCTGGGCGAGGGGGAGTGCCGGAGAGGAAACATGATCTCTTTTTCATTGTTAAGAAAGCCTGCTCCCCCTCGCCCAATATTGGGAGAGGGGGTTGGGGGGAGAGGGCTCGCGTCTCCAAGCCGCCGCCGAGCGATAATACTTCCCAGAGCAAAATCATCGCGGGCGCCGGCCACGCTTGCCAGGTTCCCCACAGCACTGCTATTATACGTCCGGGATGGGGGCGAGACGTGGGGTGACTTCGCAGAAGTCGCCGGCGCTGTATCGCGATCAGGGTACTCACGACTGACTCCTGACCAAAACGGGGGGTTCAAGCATGCGTTTCATCGCTCTGGCGGTGTTGGCCGCTTTCCTGGCGTCCGCTGTTCCGGCGGCGGACTGGCCATATTTCCGCGGGCCGAATAGTGACGGCATCTCGCGGGAGACCGGCATCAATAAGGACTGGACCGCGCGCCCGCCGGCGCTGCTCTGGAAAATCCCGATGCATGATGAGGGCTTTGCCGGCCCATCGGTAGCCGCCGGCAAGGTGTTCATCATCGATCACCAGGACAACAAGGATTTCGTGCACGCGCTCAATGTGGCGGATGGCACGCCCGTGTGGACCTTCGACTACCCCAACACCGGTAAAACGGATGCTTATGGCTACACCGAAACCACGCCGATCTATGACAACGGCAAGCTTTATACGGTCGGTTCGTCAGGCCAGGTGTTTTGCCTCAACGCGGAGACGGGCGAAAAGATCTGGAGTTGCAACCTGGTCGCCGATTACGGCGCGCGCCTGCCAGGCTGGATGATGGCCATCTCACCGGTAATCGACGGCGAGAAGGTGCTCTTTTGCCCCGGCGCGGCCAACGGTGCCGTGCTGGCGTTGAATAAAAACACCGGCGCGGTGATCTGGCAGGGCGGCGGTACCGACAATCCGAGCTACGCGGCCCCGGTGATCACCACCATCCAGGGCGTCAAGCAATACGTGGTCTTTTTATGTACCAGCCTGAACGGCGTCGAAGCGGAGACCGGCAAACTGCTGTGGTCCTTCCCCTGGAAAACCACCTGTGACGTGAACGCCGCCATGCCCCTCATTATCGGCAACAGCATCTTCATTACCAGCAACTACGGGCGGGGCTGCGCGCTGGTCGAGATCACCCCGGACGGTCCGGTGAAGAAGTGGGAGAACAAGAACATGCATTCCCACTTCAGCTCGCCGGTGGTTATGGACGGCATGATCTACGGCACCAGCGATCCGGGCCGCATGGTCTGCATCAACCCGGCGGATGGTACGCTGCGCTGGCAGCAGCGCGGCTTCGAGAAGGGCGGCCTGATGGCGATCGACGGCGCGCTGCTGGTGCTCGACGGCGCCAACGGCCAGCTCGCGATGGTCCAGATCTCGCCCGAGGGGTACAAGGAGCTGGGCCGTTTCACCCCGCTGGGCGGCTCGTTCAGTTGGTGCGCCCCCGTGGTCGCCAACGGTAAATTGCTCGTGCGCAACAAAACCGCACTGGCATGCTTCGATCTCAAATAATGTATAGAGACGGGTGTTCAGTGAATAAGATTGAAAGATGTGAAAGATTCAGAAGATGAGTTTATTTTTGTGACCGTTCAGGAGTACGCCCGGTCCGGTGGTTGAGTAGGCAAGTGAGCTCTGCGGCGGTACTCCGCCGCACTCTTCGGTTCTTTCCGCAGCTCACGCGCCGTATCGAAACCACCGCGATCACAGGTAAACCTTGCGGAAACGGGCGGATATCCGCGGTGGTTTCGATACGGCGCGGAAGCTGTGGAAAGAATCGAAAGGCTATCCTGCCTACTCAACCACCGGACCGGGCGCTATCATTAATGGGCCGGAACGGTTACATTTTTACAAATCAAATTATTCATCATATCAATCTTTAACATCTTTTAATCTTTATTCACTGAACCCCGTCCCCATGCATCAACCTTGCGAATCGCCCTTCCACCTCCTCGGCGATGCGGGCGGCGGAGAAATGGCGGGCAATGCCCTCCGCGCCGGCGCGGCCCAGGCGGTCGGCTTCGTCGGGGTTGGCCTGTAGTTGATCCAACGCCGCTGCCAGCGCTGCCGCATCGCCGGGTGGCGCCAGCAGTCCGCCGCCGGTCAGCGCCAGCATCTCCGGGAAGATGCCCGCCTCCGGCGCCACCACCGGCACGCCGGCGAGCTGCGCTTCCAGGAACGACATGCCGCGCGCCTCGCGGAAGCGGCTGGGTACAGTGAAGGCGCTGCAGCGTTGGAAGAAGGTCTGTTTACCCGCGTAATCCACCTCGCCCAGGTATTCATACGCCAGCCCGGTCGTAGCAAGCTGCCGCCGCACGTCGTGCCAGTAGGCCGCGTTCAACGGCTTGCCGGCGATAAGCAGGCGGATTTCCCGCCCTCCGTCCACCAGCCGTTTGGCGGCGATGACCAGCAAATCCAGTCCTTTGCCGGGTGTGATGACGGACAGGCTGCCGATAGTGAAGGGCGTGCGGTGGCGAGGGGTCAGCGGCCTGGGGAGCACGTCCAGACCGGGTCGGACCATCGCGATGCGCTCGGGCGGCACGTCGAGGAGAGCGGCCATCTCCTCCACATACGCCTGGTAGGAGGCCACGAACAGCTCGATGGAAGCTGCGTGGGCGCGCATCAGTTCCAGCGCCTGCTCGCGGAAAGGCACGCCCAGCGAATCGACGAACTCCTCCTCGCCCTGCAGCAGGCAGACCACCGGCACGTCCAGCCGCGCCTTCACCGCCGGCGCAATAGCCGACAGCAGCGAATTGGTGATGATTACAATCTCGGGCTGGATGCCGACCAGGCAGTCCAGCAGCTTGTGCAGCTCCTTCCGCTGCCGCCCTTCCTCGCCGGCGAGCACGGAGACCGTCATCGCGCCCAGCTTCGCCGGATCGGTGGCGATGGCGAAGCGCGACACCCAGCGCAGCAGCGCCGGGTTGTCCAGCATGCGGTCGAAGGCGTCCGGCGTGCGGCGGAAGAGCGAAGAGGCCTGCTGCAGGAAGACGTTGATGCCGCCGTAGAAGATGCGCTCCGTCACCGGCAGCTCCGCTCCGTCCCGCCGCAACGGCGTATACAGCGGCAGCACGTGCACGTCATGCCCGCGCGCCAGCAACGCGCGCACCAGCGCGATATCCCGCGCGCACGCCCCGCAATACATGCCCCCGGCACCGGCAGCGATGTAAACGATTCGCATAAGCAACTCTCAAGCTGAACGGTTAACGCATAAGCATACCACAAGAGGGATTGCTGCTGCTATACCGGCGCAGAGCAGGCGCGGGGGTCAGGGGCATATACGTCATCTTACACCAAGCGCCTGGGCGCCGCCCTCCACGCTGAGGAAGGAGTGGCATTGTCACAAGGCCGACCTGAACTGGCTGTTCCTGAGCGAGGACACCCGCGATGTCGCGCAGGGGCGCTTCGGCGGTGCGGACGCTGCTGTGCCGGAAGCAAAGAGAGTGATGGCGAGTGAAATCCACTACCGCGTGCGCGTCGAGCAGCACAACTGCCGGCGTGCGTGGTCGAGTTCGAGCTGGGTCACGGAGCATTTAAAAGCACATTTTGAAGTACCAGACCCGGTCAAACCGCTGCCGCCGCAGGTCATCATCGGTGATGAAGAAGTAGAGCACCCCCATATCGCCCCAGATCATAGCCGTGTTGTCATCCGAATCGAGCGTCGCCAGCAGATGCCAGCCTTCACCCTCGAATTGTGTGCCTTCGGTTGTCGGCTTACCGCTGATTTGCTCCACCCAATTGCGGCAGTCATTGCCAAGTGATACCGGTTGTATTGGCAGAAAGCAAACCAGTCGCCGGCAGCTTGTGGTCGAGATCGTGCGGCGCAACATCTTTCAGCCGAAACTGCCCCAGGAACAACATCGATTTGTCACTGAAGGTAGGCCAGGCCATTTCCGGCGGAAGATCGGGCATGCCGCCGAATCTCGATGCTCCCACGGGCAGCCCCTCGCCGGTGACCGATTCCGTCGCGAAAAGAATCTCGTTTTTCACGGCAGCGCTCAACTGCTCGGTAATTGAGGCAAATCCATACTCTGTGCATAGCCCATGCAATAAGCTTTGCATTTCGACTCCTTACCATAACGCCTGCTTGGGACTGTCCCAGCTCCATGGGACCAGCGCCCGTTCTCACATTTCATGCCCGAAACAGTAAACATAGGGACTGTCCCCGACTTACGGAGCCGTTGCTTGGCTAGGCGAAAAGGGATATCAGCAGCTTGGGAAACAGCATCGCCATGCCAATACCGTAAAGCAGATCCAGCCAGGCCATCGAGCCCAGAGCACCGGCATTAATGATGCCGACCAGCGGGACGGCAAGAAGCTTGGCCGCGAACGAAGCCTCTCCATGCCACACCCCCTGCCATAAACTCTTCGCGTCGCCGGTGCTCGGGAAGGCGTGCATGGCGATGGAAACCCCCAGCCAGATCAGCAGATAATCCAGCGGTCTTCCGGCCTCGAATTGAATCACCGGTATGGCGGCCGGAGCGGCAATCAACGCTCCGAGCACCGTGTTGACGATGAAGGGGCCGAAGGTGATGAGCATTTGCTGCGCGGTGTTTTTCGGTGCCCCGTGGATGACGTAACCGGCGGGATTGCCTACCCGGAAAAAACACACGTCGAGGATGGGCAGCTTGAATAGCCGGCAGAAAACAAAATGCCCCAGTTCATGGACGATGACTCCCGGGAAAGTGACGATGGCGATCAAAAAACCTGGTATCATGGCTGCTGACCTCCATTTATCGACTCACCGAGCCGGCGTTTCATATCATCGATAGCGACGTTTACTTCACTGGCCAGACTTTCCGAGGTTTCTCGGCCCTCCAGCGTGGCAAAGCTCTTCATCGCCGTGAGAAAGTCACCGGCATGATAGCTCGCAATGCCCAACCGGGCGATAGCCAGCGTTGAGGAAGGAAATCGATCAGCCACGATGGCATACTGCTGCTCGGCCAACTTGTAATCTCTCGCCGCTTCGGCACGGCGGCCACGTTCAAAGGCGATGCCCGCGGTCAACGACGAGGGAAACTGCAGCAGTGCCAGCAGCAGCACGATGCCGATGATGGCGGCGGCAATCTGTATCCAGCGCGGAAGCGGTCGATGAGTCAACGCGGGTAAACACGCGGCGCAGACGGGCAAACCGCCGGCTACCGCATCGATAGGCTGCCCGCAATAGACACATTGCGGTGGTGAGTTGACCTCAAGTTGCGATTCCATGGGAACTCCTTTCGTTATCGCAAATCTACGGTATCTTGACGGAACAATTCCCCTGCGCTTTGCATCTTCGTGCCTTTGTGCCTTCGTGTCTTTGTATTATAGCGCGGGAACGGGCGTGACCTCCACCTCCGCCACCCGTCCTTCGTGCCGCGCGCGTTCGGCGGCGAAGACCATCAGGTGGGTTTCCAGCGATTCCTCCGGACCGGAGAGCACTTTCCCCTGGTCGCCTTCCGCCACGGCGGCGATGAAGCTGTCCAGCAGGCCGCCGTCGCCGCCGCCGTGCCCGCCGGCCAGCGTGTGGTCGCCCGCGTTGATATCCACCAGTTTGGTGGCGCCGGTGAGGAAATCATAATGCTCGATCTTCTCGCCGGTGCCGTAGACTTCGCCGTGGGTACCAAAGACACGGGTGATGCGGTCGTAACCCCGGTTGAAGGCGGTCATGGTGAAGACGGCGGTGCTGCCGTCCTCGAACTGCATGTTCACCACCTGGTGATCGACGACGTCGTTGTCGCAGGCGTAAACGCAGCGGCCATACGGTCCGGTGCGCAGCGCCTCGGTGACGGAGTCCTTCGTCGGGTTGGCGCAGAGCACGTCTACCGGCCACCACAATTCGTTCCGCTCCACCCGGCCCAGGTAAAAGCGCGGGGCGGAATAGGGACAGGTCGTCTCTACTTGACATTCCAGGCAGCGGTCCGCCGCGCCCGCCGGCTGGTTTTCCTTGCGGAAGTGCTTCAGGTTGCCGAACGAGGAAACCTGCAGACAGCGCTTGCCCATCATGTAGCGAATCCAGTCCAGGTCGTGGCAGGATTTCGCCAGCAGCATGGGCGAGGATTTCGCCTCGTTGCCCCAGTTGCCACGCACGAAGGAGTGCGCCTGGTGCCAGAAGCCCACCGGCTCCAGGTGCTGAATGCTGACAATGTCGCCGATCGCGCCGGAATCCAGCAGCCGCTTCATCGCCCGGCTGTAAAGCGTGTAGCGCATGACGTGGCCGACGGCGAAGATCACCTTACCGTTCACCGCCTGCACGATGCGCCGGCAATCCGCTTCATTGGGCGCCATCGGCTTCTCCAGCAGCACGTGATAGCCTTTTTCCGCAAAGGCCACCGCCGGCTCGACGTGCATGGCGTCCTGAGTGGCGATCACCACCGCGTCGGCGAAGCGCGGTCGCTCCGCCGCCTGCCGCCAATCGGTGAAGACCTGCTGCGGCTCCACCGGGTGCTTGGACAGGAACAGGCTGCGGAAATCTTCCCGCGGCTCCGCCACGCCCACCACCTTCGCCCGCTCCGGCATGCCGGCGGCAAGGTCCGCATACACGTTGCCGCGCGACCCGGCGCCGATGATTAATACGCTGACTTGTTTCATGGAAAACCCTTTCGTTAGTTTTGAGGTTTGAGGTTTGAGTTTTGAGTTGCTGTGACCGTTCTGGCTCTTCGGCTACTATGGCTAATGTAATACTCGGGCCCAACGGCACGCATACTGAATGAGATATAAATAACTCAAAACTCAAAACTCAAAACTCAAACCTTATTCCCGCCATCCAATTACCGCATCTACCATCGCTTTATACTGCGGGAAGCACTCTTTCCCTCTTCCACGAATATACGGCGAGGCGGTGGGACAGACAATCAGGCCGGTGCCCTGCGCGAACACGGCCTGGATCAAGGCTTCGGTTTCCGCGCGTATCTCCTCCGGCGACGCCTTATACATGCGGTCGATCTGGATGTTGCCCTCCAGCGTCATCCGCGCGCCGGCGGCCTGCTGCGCCTGCGCGGGGGTGATGTCGCCCATCGGCGGTGCTTCGAAAGGGTGCAGCACGTCCACGCCTTCTTCCAGGAAGCCGTCGATCACCTTGGCGATGCTGCCGTGGGAATGCACGTGCACGCGCCCGCCGGCGTCGTGAATGCGGTCGAAAATCGGCTTGTCATAACGCACGTTGAAGTCCCAAAAATCCGCCGGGCCGTGCAGCGGGGGCACCAGGTATTCCTGGCCGGCCGTCAGAAAATACGGGCCGACTCCCTCCGCGAGAGCGGCATTTACCATGGCGAGGCGGATGCTCATCTCCCGCGCGCACAGCGCGTGCAGGATGTCCCGGTCGGTGATCGACATGAGGGCGAAATTCTCCGAGCCGCACAGCTCCGCGATCGTGCCGGCGGGGTTCATGCTGATCCCCACCTCGACGATTCCACGCTCGCCCATCCGTCGATCCGCCGCGAAGAAGGCAGAGGCATCGGCATGCAGCTCCGGCAGCGGCAGCGACAGGTATTTCTCCGCATCCGCGCGATCCTTGACGAAGAAGGTTTCGTGCAGCCCCGCCTGCCCCGTCAGGCTCTCCAGCCGTGTGGCGCGCAAGTCGCCCTTCGGCGTATGCAGCACGGAGACGTGGCGTTCGAAGGTGTCGGAATACGGCTCGGTGTAATGCGTCACCGGATCGGGCGTCATATCGACCGCCCAGCCGGCTTTCAGCTCCGTGTGCTCGGTGAGATACGCCTTCAAGTCATCGTAGGTGTCGTCATCTTCCGGAAAACCGGTCCGGGAATACACGCCCGGGCGGTCCATCGGCTCGTGAAAATACGCGCGGCGCAGTCGCTCGCGAGATGTCAGCATTATATCCTCCAGCCTGTCGGGGACTGTCCCCGAATCTAGTGCTCGTTTGGAAGAAAACAGAGCCGCTGCAGGGACTGTCCCCCTCGGCAAGCCTCTATCCTCCACTCCCGGTCGGATAGCGGTCCGGCGTCTTTCCGGCGTAACGGGTGAAGCGCAATTTCGGCGGCAGCGGGAAGTCATGCTCTGCCCATTCCGCCAGTTGCTCCTTGTGCCCGAGGCGCAGCCAACGGTCGGCGCGGAAGGCGGTGTCCAGGCCGACGAAATCCCACGCGGAGATGCCGTCCGCCCCGTCGGCATAATCGCGCAGCGCTTTCTGGAAATACTCGTTCATGCGGACGTGCTCCGGCGTCCAGTGCGCGCGCCAGATGCCCGCCAGCCACATGGAATACAGCTTGCATTCCGTGCCGCGCACCAGCCCGGTGAAGTAGCGGATGTCCGCATCCACAAATCCCTGCGCCAGCCAGCGGTCGGGATAATCGGCCCACGGATAGACCAGCAGCACGTCTGCCAGCCCCTCGCGCACCCAGCGCGCCACGTCGAAGCTGAAGCAGCGGTTGGCCGCCTTGTTGCCCAGTACCACATGCACCAGTTTGATGCGCTTATTCGGCGACACCTCGTCCAGCGTCGCCCGCACCTGGCGCAGGAAGTCGGTGATGATCTCCGCCCGCCAGTCCAGCAGCCGGTCGTCGCGGTCGTCCAGGGTCAGCGGATCGACACCGTAACGCTCCTGGAACCCGGCCATTGCCGCCGGCTCGAAGAGCACCAGCCCCGGGTCGCGGTTGAAAAAGAAGCCGTAGCCGTCCGGCTCCACCTTCGCGCAGGCGCGGGCGCGGTCGAGCATGTAGTCCACCACCTCCGGCACGGCGTAGCTCATCTGGTGGGTGTCGGCGCCGTCGCGGTCCGTGCAATGCCACTCCGGGTGCTGCTCGTAAAACCGCGCGCGCCGGTCGGGCCAGTGGACATGGATACTCCACAGGCTCGGACGGTCACCGATGTAGTATTCGGCGCCGATTTCGTGCGCGATGCGCAGGCCCGCCCGCAGGTTCGGCGCTTCGGGGGAGAAGATGTCGTCGCTGTTCTCGTTGCCCACCACCCACGCCGCCACGTCGCGCCCGCGCAGGTGCTCGACCATCAACTCCATATTCCGCGGGACCGGCTCATCCTCTTTGATAATCAGCCGCTTCGTCTCCGCTTTCGGCTGCACCGCCTCCACCTCCGCCGGCGACAGCGGCACCAGTTGGATTGCTCCCAGGTACACCGTGCCCCCCTGGTGCGCGATGGTCAGCGACTGCCCGCTCAAATCCGCGTAGCGCCAGAAGCATGCCTCCAGCCCCGGCCACATCATCTTATCGTGCGACAATGCGCGGAACATGCCGGAGAAATATGGATCGTCCGTCAATTTCAGCGCCGGCCCCTTCGACTGCGAATACACGCTGTCGAAATCCGCCGGATACAGCCCCTCCAGGTCCGCGTCGCCGCCCATCAGCCACACGTAAACGGCATACCACCCCTTCACGTTCAGCGGCAACGTCACCTCGCCGGCGGGCGTGCTGCGGTGCGCATACAGCAGCTTCCCCTCGAACCGCTCGATAGCATAATCAACCGCCGTCCACTGCCCGAACCCCTCGCCCGCGCAGGAAGAGAAATCGGTGATCCATACCACGGGACGCCCGTCATCCGTGCCTGCGGTCTCATTTCCCAGCGGGCGGTCATACAACGGCAGCCCGTCCCACTTTGATTTTGTATCCACTGTAATACTACTCCCTTAAATAAATCTCGGCGATTATATACTCGTCATGCTCTGTCCAATCGAATGAGAGATAGTAATCAAGGAACTCCTTCGCCACTTCCGGAGTCATAAAAAGACCGTGTTCATTCAACTGCCGAAAGTATGGCAGAAAGAGCTCCTCCTCTTCGTCTGTGCTATGCCATCGTGGAAAGAGCATACAGTCGCAAGATGCCGAGAAATGATCACTGGCAAAATATGTTGGCTCAAATCCGATCGACAAGTAACCATCTGGCGGTGCCATATCGATGCCGGCGATACGTGACCAGATGATTTCATATTCAGATTGCAACTGTCCGAGTGACGTATATACGTCTTCTGCATCAGATCGCAAAAAGATAATCCCATCCACTGCATGGTTATCAATCACCAATAATGCCAGACGCACTTCAGCATTAATCTCACTGTCTGCATAATCATCCAGTGCATCACGATCTAACCCCCGATACTGAATCGTATATTCAGTCGGTTCACGGTCAATACGTGGTATAGCATAAACATCACGGCGTAAGGCATACCGGTCATTATAATCAACATATAACCGTGCGAAAGTTTTAACGATAAGATAACCGGCATTCACGTCAATGAACTCATTATAGGTGGAATTATATGCAGAGATCATTGCCTATCATTCCTCTACAGACATATGCCGGCCTGCCACTATCGCGACGACGTGGACTACTTAATCACCCCGAACCGATACCCGCCCTTTTGCAGCAGGAACTCGTACCCTTCGTGCTCGTCGATGCTCAACAGCAGCTTGCCGTCCGGATGGGTGATGTGTACCGCCACGATCTCACCGGCGAAGATGGTGTGGTCGCCGGCGGTCATTTTATTTACTACCTTACACTCCAGGTTCGCCAGGCATTCCTGGATGAGCGGCGCCTTCACCTGCTCCGCCAGCAGCGCGGTCAGGTGGCAATCGGCGATTTTGTCGTATGTCCGCCCGCTGCGCGTGCCGCACAGCATGGTCGCCTCCGCCAGGTCTTCTCCCGGCCAGGCGAGCACGAACTCGCCGGAATTGGCGATCAGGTCATGGGTGAAGCGCGGCGGCGCCACCGAGATGGCCATCATCGGCGGATTGCCGCTGGTCCACATATGCCACCCCAGCGGGCAGATGCTGCGCTGTCCGCGATACTCCGCCACCGCCCAGCATATCCGCTCGGGTCGCGCGCACAACTGCCGGAACCGGCGCATGTCTTCGAACTCCATGAGAAGGCCTCCCTTCATTCAACGACATAGTGCATGTTCGCCTTGCGGGTGACGCCTCCTGCCGGTGTATGATGTAACCACAGAGACACCGCACGACAAAACCGCAACCAGATAGGCTTGCTACGCATGCGGCGGAGTACCGCTGCAGAGGTGGTTTC
>Ga0172368_10007008_pt1 | contig 11935 bp, 22 predicted proteins | sample Lak11m_FD_114540 | JGI IMG/M metagenome (GOLD analysis project Ga0172368, IMG submission 114540) | Freshwater microbial communities from Kabuno Bay, South-Kivu, Congo - kab_022012_11m | ecosystem: Environmental > Aquatic > Freshwater > Lake | place: Democratic Republic of the Congo: South-Kivu...
CTTCTTCATTCATCTCGTAAGTTTTTCCAACTTCGTACTTAAAGTTACCCTGTTTACTAGTCCAATCTTTATTAAAAGCTTTATAACCTTTCATACGTCACCCCCTCGAATTGTTCAGAAGCTTTATTTCTTAACCTGCTTATTTAAATAAGCTTCAAAAATAGGCAATAATTTATCTGCTTCATCTTTATGTCTATTCTTGAACCAAACCATAAACAAATGAGTTAAATTTTTATCCTCATCTTTTACTTGTTCATTATAACTATAAAGAAACTCAGCCACACTTTTCAAATCTAATCCTTCTTCTTCTTTCTTCCCAGAATTTTTCAAAATTGCTGATGTTTGTTTTTCTGATTCTTCTTTACTGCTTTTTCTAATGAAAAAAACAAGTCTATTATTATGTTTTTTTCCATGTGCTTCAAATGCTTCTTTTTCAATAGTGTATCCTACAGTATAATATTCTCCTTCAGCCAAATCTTTTAAAGATAATGATTTACTATCTTCTTTATTTCCAATACTATCAAAAGCATCTATTGAGAAAGGATATTGTCTTCCAGCATCAAATTTTAATCTGAAAATTTTCCATTCCCCACCATCTCTTTTTAATTCTTTACCTATGTATTTTAATATTTCAAATTTCTTTTCTTTATTTTCTTCAACCATTTTATATTCCTCCTTATAAAATTAATTTTTTTCTTTCTTCCTTCTCTTTAGTTGTTTTTTTTAATTCATATTCTTCCCAAACATCATCTAAGTATTTTTCTTTTATTTCAAAAGCTCTTAGTTTAATAAAATCAAAATCTTCTTTGGTTTTAGGAAGAATTCTTTCCATTGTTTGTTGCTCGTGCCAAGCTAGATTAATCGCAACACCCATTCTTACCTTATCTTCATATTCTAAATCCATTATTATATTCCTCCGAACATTTTACTCATAACAAAAAAAATGTACCAAAACATTGCTAAAGCACCAATCACAAAAAGTGCTAAAAGCAACACCCATATTATTTTCATAGTTTCAATATCCATTTTTCATCTCCCTCCTGTTTATCTTAATCCCTCGCCTTTAAAATTAGGCAAATTAGTAACATATAAAGTAAGTTCTCTAGATACTATTTTCATCCCGATTAACATTAGTTTCTTACGTCTTGATTTTAATCCTAATCTTAATTTCATAAGTTCTGTTTTATCCTTACAATCTATTTTAAGACATTGACCTGGTAATAAATTTTTGTAAGCAGTTATGTATTCATCATATTTTTTATTTCTTCTACCAGATCCAACAGGCAGTATTTGGTTTTCATTAATTATTTTCATTTCCATTTTTGTTCACCCCCCCCAATATTTAAATTAAATATTTTTATTCGTTATCAAATGCTGATATTTTTTGTGTTTTGTTGTTTTCAACTATATCTATGTAATAATATTCATCTTTAAATTTCTTATTTCTTAAAAATCTTAATTGAAAAACTGCTGTTTCTATTGATTCTGTTTCTAAAACGATTTCTTTTTTTATTATTCTTATTTTACACATTTTCAATAACCTCTTTGTTTAAGTTCTTTTAAGTTAATTATAAAGATTTTTTTATATTTATTTCTATGTATGATGTGTTAAGTGCATTGGATGTGTTTATTTTCAAAGAGTTTTTTTCAAAGATTAAATTACCTCCAAAAAACAAACCATTAATTGTTTCCATTGTTTTTATTAAAACATTTTTCATATTTAACTTATCCTCAAACCTCACAATCATTTAAAGTTGGTTTAGTATTTAATTATTTCTATTCTACAAAATATAATACTCTAAATACTTTCATTATTGCTTAAAACCTTTAATATCTGATTAATTATTTTAAAACAAAATCCGCCTTTAATATTATAAAAATTTTTATAACAAATTTTATTATTAAAAAAACCAAAAAATAACTTATTTCCTAAACAAATTTTATTATTAAAAAACAGAAGATAATTATTTTTTAAAACGTTTTTCTGACGTTTTGAAAAACGTTTTTTCTACAAAAATTCATACTAAAGCTAGAAGTTAACTATAATTCGAACCTGTCTAATTCTTTAATAAATTGAAAATAAAGAGAGATTATTTTAAGCTTGTCAAACTACCAAAATAAAAAGAAGTCTTAAATTTAAGGCATTCCTGATTGAAATAAGCCTACTTTCTTTTAATGTTCAAAGTTATTATAGGCTTATTATCTGCTTTACTATCTTTACTTTTAATATAATCCACATTAATGGTTTCATAATGGGCGCCATCAAAAACCAAAGCTTTATCAATATCAAGATTAAGAACACTACTACCCCTCTCCCTACCCCTATAATCAGTTGCAATATGCTTAATCCTAGAACCATTAATAAAATCAGCAAAAGTACACTGCTTAAATATAACAACATTAACCTTACCAGCCAAAAACTTTTTCATATTCTCAGGCAAACTCATCAAAACTAAAATATTGTTATTGTGATGAATTAATCTTAAAGTATTCTCTATTAATCTTTTTTGATTTCTATCATCAAGATTAAATAAAGTCATCAATTCATCCAAAAAAATAATACTGTTGCGAATAGTCTCAAGCTCTTTAACAGTATGAAATTCCTGAGCATTCTTCACATCAGGTTTACGATTAAAACCAAAATAAAAAAGAGAAAAAGAACCAAGATCATCAAGTTCTCTAATCAAATAATGAGCAGTATTACTTTTACCTTGATTCACATCAGCAACAATACCTATCACCTTAGGCTTATCAAACAAATTCTTAATCTTTATCATCTTTGTCCTCCCAAACCTCTTCAACATTAGTCTTTAAACAATCTTCACAATACAACAAATCACCAAAAAACCAATGACCCAACCTTAAACGTTCATGCTTGCATTTTATCATTTTAATTGTTAAGCTCATTAAAATAAGCAAACCTCTCTGCCTCATCATACGTTTTAAATACTCTTTCTAATTCGAAAGATCTACCATAAAAAACAGTAAACCCCTCATCGTCAATAATTATTCTTGATTTTGAAAGATTTATATTTCTTTTGTTCATTTTGTTCATTCACTTCACCTCCTTCTTAAAATCATCTGATAACCAAATTGATTTGTTAAAAGATCTTCCGATAGAATCAATAAAAAAAAAATCAGACTCCCCATACAAATCAATATCAATCACAACACCCGAAAACCTATTCCTCAAAAACATAAAACAAACAAAAGAAGAACTAATATATAAACTTTATGAACAATAAAAAACAACGAAAAAATATATAAACAACAACAACACCAAAAAAAAAACAATGAAACGAAACAACAACGAAATAATAAAAATAGCTATTTCTGAAAACAAAAAAACACTATACTTCACAGGAACAATAAAAAACAAAAACGAAAACTTCATAACAATACACACCACCAGAAACGAAACCATAACAATAAACACAAAAAACATCATCTGGATAAAAACCACAACAGAAGACCAACAATGAACACACCCCCAAACCCACTCCTACAAAAAAGAAACACAAAAATACACTACTCCGAAATAAAAAAAAACCAAAACATAAAAATAACAATAATAAACTACAACACCGACTATAAAATATTCGAAAATAAAAGATATAAAAATCATTATATTGAGTTTGAAAATGTTTTGTTGGGTTCTGTTTTGGATCTTGTTGATGGTTCTTCGATTGATGGTGGGGAGTATGTTTCTTTGGTGTTTCCTCTTAGGGTTTTTTCTAATGCTTTGGAGTGGAAGGGTTTGGGTTTGAGGGTTGGTTTTAATTCTCTTGAGTTGTTGTTTATGAAGTATAGTCATAAGTATATGCGGGTTGTTTCTTTTAAGTATCTTTTGGAGTGATTGGGTTTTTTTTATTGTTTCCTACTGTAGGATATATTATTATAAGATTACAAGATTACTAGATTATAAGATTACAAGATTATAAGATTATAAGATTACTAGATTACAAGATTACTAATAATGCGGGTAATAAGTGCGGTAATATATTATTCCTTGTAAGTGGTAATAACTCTAGATGTACAGATAAGGAACGTTTAGCATACCTTACCATTCGTATTAACGCAATACGTTCGATTTAAACCATTATTATTTTAAGCTTGTGAAAGTATTAAAATTAAATAATAATTGATTGTAGGTCACGTATTGAGCTCACAGACATATGTAAAAAGAAAACCAAAAAAAAAAATTATTTGTTTAAAGTAATTTCCTTAAAACAATCAAAAAAACAACCCCAAAACTTTAAACCTTGTTTAGCATACTTCATCATTCGTATTAACGCAATACGCTTAATCTGAGCCATTATTATTTTAAGCTTGTGAAAGTATTAAAATTAAATAATAATCGATTGTGAGCCACGTATTAAGCTTACAGATACAAATATTTTTGGTTCATTTCTTTACACTTTCATAATTATTCAAAGTTTCAATTATAAACAAAATCTCGCTTTCTTTCAAAGTCTTTACGAGCCAAGCGCTACCATACTTATAATTTTTATAGTTATATAATCCTTTTTCTTTTAGAAGATCACAAACTTTCTCGTAATCATATTCATTACTTTTTAAATATTCTTCTATTACTTTTTCTTGTTCATAACAACCACTAGTTAAATCATTTAAATGATACATTTTCCACAATTCAATAATTCTTTTAATATATTCAGGATTTATTAATTTAATACTTTCATCATTTAAAAGCGTATCATAACATTGGCCCGCAAAATTTTCACTATACGCCGAAAAACTAACCATATAATATTTAAAAACATCATTTAAAAAAATATCTTTCTTAGTGTTTCCAATACTTTTTAAAATATAATCTTTAGTCTTAGAATCAAATACATAAATTGCCTCTGTTGAAAGATCAACCTCTTTTATAGAACATTCTAAATAAATAGGACTTGCTCTATCGTATCCAATTTTTAATTCCTTAGAATATATATTTTTTTCTGTTCTTAAACCTTTACTAGGTAAAAGATTTTTATCTTTTGTCTTGTTATATTCCTTTATTAATTCCGTTTCGTTCATTCTTTTCATTCCTCCGTTTTTAAATTTCTAATCTGTTATAAATCGCAAGATTTGCCATAAATAAACTAATGTCTCCTCTATATTCCTTTATTAATTCTAAATCTTGTTTATTCATTTTATTTTAAATTAAATATGTTTTTCCTTGAAAATAAAACTCTATTTTTCCTGCTTTTTCATGTTTTCCTGTAAAGTGGACTACATGTGCCATGTCTCCAGATTCAAAAAACAAATATTCATTTATGTTTATTGATTCTTCGACATAATCTTTTATATCTTTTTGTGTCCATTCGTCCATATTATCATACTTTACAATAATATTCCCGTTTTCGTCTTCTGTTTCATATGTTGAAGGATTATCTCTTAAAAAATTCTCATGTTCATTAAAAGCTTTTTCTTTTCCTTTTTCACTTAATTCATTATAGGAATAAAGTTTTATTTCTATTTGTATTGTTTTCATTTTAAAACCTCTTCTGTTTCTAATCTGTTATAAATCGCAAGATTCGCCATAAATAAACTAATGTCTCCTTTATACTCTTGATTTGTAATTTCTAAACACCATTTTAAAAAATCTTCATTATTCATTGTTTACACCTCATAAATCTTATACTAACAATAAGCAACACTACTATATAAACTTTATGAACAATAAATAAAAGGGGCAGAGGAAAAAAAAAACAACAAAACACACAGTAAGTTAGTGGTTCTAAATTTTTTTTGTTATTTTTTTTTTGGAGTGATTGTTTGTTATGGAAAAGTTTATATACTTGGTGATATTTATTTTGTTTTATGGAGAAGAATTTTGGTATTACGACTATTACTGTTGGGGTTAGTACTGTTGATACTGTTTTGATTTCTGATTTTATTCGTAGGAATAATCTTAGGGGTTTGAATGGTAGGCTTTTGTCTTTGAATGCTGTTGGGGAGAATTTGTTTAAGGATTTTGTTGCTGAGATTAGGGATTTGGATTCTGGTGTTAAGAAAGATGAGTGATGAGCCTTTGAATTATTTGGTTGATGGGCATTCTGAGGTTCTTCTTGGTAAGGAGGTTTCTGATGAGATTGCTGTTGAGAAGAAGGAGGTTGCTGATAGTTTGAAGGTTGGTGGTAAGTATGTTGATTCTGTTGTTGTTGATCAGAATTATCCTTATATTTCTTATGATGGTCCTATGAGGCATATTCCTTTGCAGGCTAGGAAGTTGTTTGGTTGTCATAATTGTGAGTGGCGTGGTACTTCTTTGTGTCCTTTTGGTATTAAGCGTTCTGTTAGGTTGGGTAGGATTTCTCATAGTGAGGGTATTTGTGAGATGAGGTTGAATTATTTGAAGAGTTTTTATAGGGGTTCTCGTGAGAGGCCTACTTATACTGAGTGGATTAATGATTATAATCAGGGTGTTGCTCAGTTGCAGTTGCAGGATGATTTGGTTAAGTTGAAGCGTATTGAGGAGAAGCTTAAAGAGTATGAGGATGATGGTGAGGAGTTTTTGGCTGTGGTTTCTGGTAAGGATGGGGTTGAGTCTGAGTCTGCTAAGAAGTATAAGGTTTTGACTGTTTTGAGGTCTTCTGCTAGGGAGGATTGGTTTAATCTTTGGAAGTTGCTTATGGATAATGATCAGAAAAGGATGGATAGGGAGACTCCTAAGAAGCTTGAGATTGATAATAAAAGTACTATTTCTATTTCTGATTTTCAGAAACTTGTTAAGCGGGCTGATGGTAAGATTGTTGATGCGGAGTATGATGAGATTGATGATTAGTTTTTTTTTTGTTGAGGTGAGTTGGTGTTGATTACGTCTTATGATTATGGGAAGTTGGATTTTAATCAGGATGTAACTCGTTCTGATTTGGATATGGGGATTTATGAGAATAAGTTTTTGTTTGTTGATAAGATTAAGTCTTTGGATAATCCTCATCCTAAGTATTGGAAGATGATTAATGATGATAAAACTATGAAGAGTTATGCTTTTCTTCGGATGAATGGTGAGTCGCTTAGGCTTTATCCTTATCAGGATTTAATTTTAAATGATAAGCATAGGTTTAAGTATTTTCGTTCTGCGAATCAAACTGGTAAAAGTTTATATCTTGATGATGATGCTGTTATTAGTTTTACTGAGGATCATGGTAAGAATTTTAATATGGCTATAGTTTCTAAATCTTTGCCTCAATCTACGCATCAAATGCGTAGAATTAAAGGATTGTTGAATTCTATGGATGTTTTAGATTGGAAGGAAGATAAAGGTAGTTCCGATAATATGAGTGTTATAAGTTTAGATATTAAAGATGATAAAGGTAAGATTAAGTATACGAATTTAATTATTTGTGCTCCTTGTACTGAAGGGTTGTTAGGTTATGATTTGAATAAACTTTATTTGGATGAGTTTGAGTTTTGGGAGGTTGATTTAAAGTATTTTTTTAATCAAATTGCTCAGCCTAGAACATATCATACTAAAGGGGATATTATTATAACAACAAATCCGAATGGTCAGGATAATTTTGGAGCAGTTTTGGAAAAACAAATAGTATCGGCAACAGGTCAAAGAAAATGGCATGTTTATGTTTTTAATTATTTAGATAAACCTGGAAATACTTTAGATGAGTGGAATCAACTTAAAGCTGAATTAAGCAGGTCTGAGTTTGAATCTACTGTTGCTGCGATTAGAACTACTAGCAGTAAAAATTATTTAACTCCTGAAGAAGTTGAAAGAAGTTATGATAGTCTTTTATCTGTTGAACGAATGGTGGGGGAACAACCATTTTTCTTTTTGGATGTGGGAGCAACACATGATCAAAGTTGTTTAACTGGGGGATTTATAACGTTGGATGAAGATTTTAATCCTGATAAAGAGAAAGAATATAATAAACATCATATTCATGTAAATATACCAATAATTCATCTTTATCCTAGAGGTTATCCTTTAAGCAGAGTTGTAGGAAGTTATTCTTCTGAACAAGATGGTGATGGTTGGCATGAAGAAAAATCGGTAAAAGAACATCTGGATGAATGGAGAAATGAAGGAGTTGAACCAATTTTTGGGTGTGATGTAACTGGAAACAGTGGGTTAATTCCTTTATTTGAAACTGTAAATATAAATCCTGTTGATGTTACTTTTAGTGGACCTGTTAAATCGGCGATGTATCAAAGGTACAAATACGTTATGGAAAAAGGACTTCTTCATAGAATAAAACATGATGAGTGGGAATATCAAGCTAAACATTTAGTTGCGATTAAAAGTGCTAGAGGTTATTTGTTAATCAATAGTCCTGGAACTAGTAGTAAGATAAAAGGTTCTGATGATGTTGTTGGGAGTAAAAGAACTCCGGATGATACTCAAGATAGTACGGTTGGTTTAATTCATTTAATGGATGATCCTGATTATGTTCCTGTAAATGTGGAGATGTTTTAATGACTTTGAGAGAGGAAGCTCAAAAGTGTACTGGGTGTTTAATGTGGTTAAAACATTGTAAAGCTGCTTGTTGTTTTCAATTTGTAGCTCCAAAAGAAACAGTTCCAATGACTCAAAAGAATGGTAACATTGTTATTAGAACAAGATTAACTCCTGATATGATTTGGTATTTTCGCTTAAGAGGATGTCGTTATGAACATGAGAGTTTAATGATTCCTGTGAGAAAGTTCATAATAACTCAAGATGATAAGTTAGTTCATTTTCATAATAAATGCGTGTTTCTTCAAGATGATTTTAAATGTAAAGGTCATCCTGATAAAAAACCTAAATTTTGTAGAGACTTCAATCCTTTTAGTAAAGAATCATCTAATCAAGTTTATGTTCCTAAATTATGTGTTAAAAACTTTTTGGGAGGGGAAAAAGAATGATGTCAGAAAAAACAAAGAAGATGGAAACTGAACAAGATGTAATAAAAAAAGAAGCGGCTCTTTCAGCTAAAGAAAGACAATCAAAACAAGATTTCTTATTGTTGCAAAAAGAGTACAGGAATAATTTCAGACAAAGAATGTTTAATGGTGCTAAGTTAAAATTAATAGAAGAAGAAATTAAGAAAGTTAATAATGATAAAAATTATAAAACTTCAATAACTTGGGAAGGAATACCTTATTCTTTAGAAATGTTAGATATACTGCATGATGAAGTAGCTACAGGATTTTATTACAACTTAGAGAATGAATTGGCATCTAGGAACAAATTGATAAATAGTTTCGGATTATCTGAGGAAGAAACTGATAAAATATTGAATGTTTTGAAAAATAAAGATTTATTCATTAATCCTCCTAAATGTGATTATATTGAAGAAGCAACAGATTCAAAGATGTATTACATGGGGTGAAACTAATGACTCGTTCAGACAGGAAAAAGTTTATAAATAACATAATTAATTTCTTCGTACGAATAAAAGGAATGTTTGTACGCTTCAACGAGATTATGAAAATTCCTCGTGAAGATAAAGAAGGCGAGATAAACACTTATCAGGCGTTTACTCATTGGTTACTTGACGTATTTCAATATGGTTTAATATTGGAAATCATACACATAACTTTAACAAGTTGGCATGGTTGGAAGACTTTGCTATGGGTGCTTGCACTAGGGTTAGCGTGGTGGATAATATTAGAATTCATAGGTGAAGTAAAAAAGAAACTAAAGGAGTGAAATAGCAAATGAGTGAACTGTCAAATATTTTCAAAATGATTAATTCTGGAAGTGCGGCTTCCGTTAATAAAAATGTTCCTATGATAAATAGTTTGACTAGCACTCTGAATCCCTATCTCTCAGCACCAGGTCAATTAGCTAAAAAGAAAGCACTTATGAAGTGGTTGAAAAACATTCCAGAACTAACAGCACTAATTTCTAAAGTTGCTAGAGATGTAGTATCAAAATATCATTTCGAACCCATAAATTCTGGGGATACTGGAAGAAATAAAATTATGAGAGCGAACAAGTTCTCTACTGAGAATTCTTTGAAAAAGATAATGTATTCTCAAGTCGTAGACACTCTTGCTTTAGGAGAAGGTTTTGGTTGGAAGGGAAGTATTTCTGAGGAACAAATAAAAGAAAAAATATCTCAATTAGTTAAGAAAGAAAAGCTTTCTCAGATTGAACAAAAATCTTTGGTGAATGAATTATTTTCTTCAATAATAAGAGAATCCAAGAATTTCAATAACGGATTTTATTTAGAAGTTAAATCTGAAGATGGAATAGGTACGGGAAGATTCTCAGACGAAGACTTATTAAGACCTAGAAAATATAGACATATAGCAAGTTCAACTATGGAAGTTTTACACGACCAATATGACATAATTAAATATAGACAATCAGTGGGATTAAACACTCAAGATTTCTCTCCAGAAGAGATAATAAGATTTGTCTTTACTGAACTTGATGGAAGAATAGGAGGGTTTACTCCTGTTGAAAGTATAGTTGTTCAACTTGAATTACTGCGACAAATGTGGCAAAACATGTTAAGTATTCACAAAAACGGTGGAAGTCCTGATAAATTATTTATTTTAGAAAACACTAAAGTTAATAGTCCTGAATATCAGAGAATAAAACAACAACTTGAAAAATATAAAATTGTGGAAAATAAACATGGAAACATGGTGTTTACTGGAAAAGTATCAGTTGAAGATTTAACTCAACTAGATAAAATGCAATTTATGGATTCTGGACTCTACATAACTGGTTTGGTTGCAATGCAATGGCAAATACCTAGAAGCAGTATTCCATATATCATTGGAGGAGCAAATACAAAAGACGATACTGGGGGAAACAGTGATGCAGGTTATTGGAGTACAATTGAATACTTCCAAGAAATATATGCTGAAACTATGAATGCTCAATTATGGATTCCTCATTTCGGTGTAAAAATATGTTTTGATAACAATCATATTCAGAGGAAGATAAGAGAAGAAACTGAACATCAATTAGTTCTAGGAAATATTTCTACTATGCAAAATCTTCTTAGAGGAGCAGGCAAACAGTTGAAAGAAGAAAAGATGTTAAGATTATTGGACTTGCAACAAGAAGATGTTGAAGAAGCAGAAATGGAACTGGTGCAGAATCCCTCTACTCTTAACAATCAACTTGATAAGCAAACTGTAAATTCTGATCAAGATAAATCAAACATACGTGCTAGAAAGAAAAATGAACAAACCAATATTGCTCAGAGTACAGGACAGAAACCTAATGGTGTTACTAAAGAATTTTATGATTTCTATCAAGAATAATTAATTAATGTGTTGTCAGACAGGAAAAAATTTATAAACTCCTATTCTAAAAGTTTTAAGCAAAGATAGGAGAATTTAGTTAAAATGCCTTTACCAACACCATCAAACGGACAATCAAAAGATGATTTTATTAGTGCATGTATGTCTAATTCTATTATGAATTCTGAGTTTTCAGATAATGATAGAAGATTTGCAGTTTGTAATTCTCAATGGGATAAATCTAAGAAAGAAAATTCTATGTTTACATATGTTTATGGTTATGAAGCTAAAGAAGACGTTGATGGTAATTTAGTTAAAGGAGGATACATAGCAACTACGCACCTTGATTCAGGATTTCTTGATGAAACTAGAAATATTTGGATTAGAGATAAAATAAGTAAACAGACTTTGGATAAATGGGCTAAAGAAATAAATGAAGGAAATCCTAGAGCTAATAAGGTTAGCGTTAACCACAATAGAATTCCTCACGTCGCAGGTGTAGGAATAAAGGGTAGTGCAAGAGTTGATATGTTTCCTGATGGAGAATATGGTTTATATGTTGATACGCTAGTTGATAAAACTAGAGAAGATTTTTCTGACATAAAATATAGATTAGATAATGGATTATTAGATTCTTTCAGTATAGAATTTATGACGAAGGATTTAATGACTGGTAATTATATTCCAGGAGCAGTGCAAGAAACTATATCTGGAAATGGGATGATAAGGA
>Ga0172368_10007009_pt1 | contig 11933 bp, 7 predicted proteins | sample Lak11m_FD_114540 | JGI IMG/M metagenome (GOLD analysis project Ga0172368, IMG submission 114540) | Freshwater microbial communities from Kabuno Bay, South-Kivu, Congo - kab_022012_11m | ecosystem: Environmental > Aquatic > Freshwater > Lake | place: Democratic Republic of the Congo: South-Kivu...
AGTAAAATTCGATAACGGGGAAGAAAAATCATTTTCGGAAAACAGTGCGTTTGCAGAGGTCGTTAACGTTTTACACAATGGCTTCAATTATGGAAAAGATGATTTAGTTCTGATTGCATTTTTTATGGGAGAAAAAGGGAAACCGCTTTCAAAGCATAAAGATTGATTCTTTGATAATTATCTAAAAGTTTTTCATTTCAGGATAATTGAAAAATTTTCTGCAATCAATCTGGGTTGACTACATTTTTCTATTGAAATTTTATCAAATATTTTTTAAAAACATAAAAAAATTAATAGAAGTAAATTTTTTTAATGTTTTCATTTAAAATTTACATCTTAATCAACAGTACGATGAAAAATTAATTCAGAGTTCATTTTGATAGGCGCCTCTATTGATTATTAAATCTAGTTTGTTTCTGTCTGATAGTATTTTAATTATTGAAATAGCTCTTAATTTTTCTCTTTCTCTTTGAATATTAAGAGAATCAAAAAGAGTAATTAATACATCATCAGGCAAATCTTTAAGATCATTTATTGGTTGACAGGTTATTTTTTCGTTAAGCATGGTTAATCCAATTCTTTTAAAAGTTTTCAAATGAAAAATGAGGAGTTTGTTTAACAGTTAGTAGAACCGAAAATGTGAAAAAATTGTCGAAATATTCTGAGGAATCATGTAACAGAAAATGTTACATAAAACACTTAGCTCAATTATTCGACGTTGTGCACTGTTATTGTTTTTACAATTTCACTCGTGGAATTGTTTTGATTTGAATCATCTTCAATAATCAATTTGATTTTATAAAAACCAACCTTTGAAAATGAATAAGTCAAATATTTATCTGTGGAAATGGGATTTTCATTAATTACCCATTTATATGATATAATCTCACCATCACTATCATACGATGAAGAAGCATCAAGAATAATCGGTGCGTTTATATAAATATCAATTGGAACGGTGAGAACTGGGACAGGAGACGAATTAATTTTGATTTCAAAATTAATAGTCACAGAACTATTTATTGCCCCCGAATTATCAGTTAATGTAATTTTAGGATAATAGATTCCTGAAGATTTATAAATATGATCAACTTCAATTCCTTCAGCATATTCTCCATCACCGAAATCCCATTGGTAGCTCATGATTTTACCATCCGGATCAGAAGATTGTGAAGCATCAAATCTGATAATTTCGTTTATGGCACCTATGACTGGCACCTGATAGTTGCAAATAGGAGAAGCATTTACAATAATAGATTTTTCCAATAAACTTTGATTACAATTCCCATTGCCATCTGTAATTATTTTTAACTTTGCTCTATATTTCCCAAATTCAGAATATGAATGTTGTGTTATTTTTTCTTTGGAAACATTGCCATCTCCAAAATCCCATTCATAACTAAAAATATTTCCAGAATTTGATTCACAAAGAGAGGCATCAAAAACTACTTGTTGATTTTGTGCAACAATTTTAGGGATATTAAATTTTACGGTAGGTGCTTCACTAATTGATACATTGATTTCATCTTTATCAGTGTTATCGCAATCTCCGTTCAAATCCCCGAATACAGTCAAGGTTACTTTATAATTGCCAGCCTTTTCATAAATATGAATTGGGTTTACACCACTTCCTTTTTCTCCATCACCAAAATCCCACTCAAAAGAATTTACTTCTCCATCAATATCAGTGGATCTCGAGCCGTCAAAACGTATTGGAGAATAGGAACAACCAACAATATCAATTCCTGCATTTGCAACAGGTCCATCATTGACAATAATAATTTTTTCATCTCGAGAAATACTGCAATCAAGTCCGGAATTATCATCTACAAAAAGAGTTGCTTTATATACACCACCAGACTTGAATTTTTTTATGGCATTTTGTCCTTTAAATTCACTGCCATCTTCAAACTTCCACAAATAACTCAATTCGCTTTTATCAATATCATAAGACTCCATTGCTGAAAAAATAGCAACATCACCTGCACAAATAGTCGTATCATTTCCAGCATCTGCAACAGGAGTATTATTTAATTTAATTTTTGTGGATTTTTTTGATACGGAATTAGAAACATTATTTAAATCATTAACAATCAATAAAACCGGAATAATTCCTCGTTCAGTAAAACTATAGTTCAAGACACTGCTTCCGATAATTTCAACCTGACCCGGTAAAACCCAGGTGAATGACAAGTCATCACCATCGGGGTCATAAGATGCAGATGCATCTAAGCTTACAAAACTATTGCATGACTCAATTTCATCGCGAAGTGATATAATGGGTGAGGAATTAACTTTCAAATAAAAAGTATCACGAGCAATAGAATTATTAACATTTGCATCATCGACAACTTGCAGAATAATTCTATAAGTATTTGGTTCGGAAAACTTAAGCTCAATTTCTCTGCCTTCAAAAATTTCTCCCAGATCCGTGAACCATTTAAAGTTTGTTATTCTGCCGTCATAATCATATGAATTAATTGCATTAAGTTTTACAATTTGATTTGGTGCAACTACAGAATTCCCCCAGATTTTTGCAATGGGTTGAGAATTGACTTTAATGACAGAATAATCAACATTAGTCAGTGGCTTAGGAAAATCATCCATTACTTCCAATCCAACATTATAAGTTCCCGGTACATCAAATGAAAAAGTAAAATCTTTTTGTTCTGACACTAACTGATTATTAATGAACCACTTTACTGCTTTAATATTGCCATCAGGATCAACTGATGAAGAAGATGATAAGAATAAGTTTTCGAAGGGAGCAATAACCATATCTCTTCCGGCATCTGCTATTGGTGGGCTATTGATTATGATTTGCTCGACAATTGAAGAAACATTATTTGATTTCATTGAGTTGTCTCTGACAGTCAAGGTCACATTATAAGTTCCGGGGGAAAAATATTTATGCGAAATCACTTTCCCAGTACCAAAAGTATTGTCTCCAAAATTCCACTCGTATGAGAGAATTTCCCCATCTGGATCATATGAATAAGAAGCGTTGAAAGAAGTGCTTCGGTCATTTAGAAATTTATCTGTCTCAATTTTAGGAATAGGTGGATGGTTAACAAAAATAGTTATTGTCGAAGTGTTAAAATTATTACTCGCATTTGAATTATCAGTTACGGTAAGCTTTACAGTGTAAGCTCCAGGTTCAGCATAAGAATGATTAACAATTTTTCCAAAAGCAGATGAACCATCACCAAAATCCCAATAATATGAAACAATTGAACCATCAGAATCATATGAACGCATCGCATCAAGGAACACCATCTCTTTGGTCCCAACGAATTTATTTGAGCCAGCATCTGCTATAGGAGGGGAATTAATGATTATTTCAAAATCAGTCGAGTTAAAAGAATTTGTGGCTCCGGAATTATCTTTAACTGTTAGCTTTGCCCGAAATTTCCCAGGTGAAGAAAAACGTCTCATAATCTTCTGACCTTTATTTGTACCGAATTTTCCAAAATCCCATGAATATAAAATTATGCTGCCATCTGTATCATAGCTGCCCGATGCATCAAATGCTAACTCCTGACCAACGGCACCTAAAATATTTTTCTCTACTACTGCGACTGGCTTTGCATTTATTTGAACAATTACAGTATCAATATCATAGTTACAAACAGAATTAAAATCATCGACTACTTTTAGTGTTACATTATACAAACCCGAATTGCTAAAACTGTGAAAAGAAATTTTATCGTAAGCTATATTGCCATCGTCAAAATCCCATGTGTAATTTTTAATTGTTCCATCATAGTCAATTGACTTTCCACCATCGAAACGAATTTTATCTCCAACACCTGCAATAAAGTTCAATCCCGCTTTCGCAATTGGTGCAGAATTTGTTCTAATAGTAAATTCCTGAATTTTCGCTCGAGTAATTGCATCCGACTTGCTCTCAGCAAAAACTTCCAATTGATAATTTCCTGCATTTGGAAAATTCATAAAAAACTTTTCTTTATTACTAATAAAAGTTCCACCAATTTTCGATTTGAAGAATAATTCATTCCCTGAGTTATCATAACTGGTTGATAAATCTAATTCAACATTATTACAATCCAGGTAATTAGTAACTAGATTTATTTTTGGAACAGAGTTATACTTTTTATTTTCAAAATTCATTGGTAGGCGAATCGAATTACCGTACTTGTCTGTTATTTTGAAATTGACATCATTGTAATCAATTTTTAACGGTCCATAATTTAATCCAATCCAATTATTGCTTTCATATTGATTTAGTTTGAATTTAATTTTAGACCATTCTGTTGGATTATTTTCAACTAGTGGAACATCATCTCGAAGAATTGTACTCATGTATATTCTTGTTTTGTCGTAATCAAATGTGTGAAGAAATATTTCATCAGACATATCATCAACAAAAAATCTAAGTGTTATTTTATCCATTGTTGGTGATAATCTGATTGATGGTTGAAATGAATAAATGAGTGAGCCTGGAATTTCAATGTTTTCATTTTTATTCGAGCTTAAATAAACTTCAAATACATTTGCGTCATTACCATCAAGCCCTTCGACAAACAATGTAAAATAATCATTCATGGAGCTGGTTTTTGTAATCTCTGCTACTGTTACCCAATTATTATCAAACTCAATTTCATCTCCCACAATAAAGGAGTGAATCAAATCTGCATAATGATTTTGCGAAAAATATGCAAATGATATTAAATCTTCTTCTTTATACTCATTCCGAAATAAACTAAAACGAAAATGCGAATTATATTCTCCAAACTTTGAATCAAAATGTTCACTGGCATCTGCATCAAAAATTCTTACTGAAACATTTCCAATATATTTATCCGGTACAAGAAAATTAATTGCCTGAATCTTATTATTATCTCCATCTTTTGGATTACCGATACTACCGTATGTTACAAACTTTGGATTGAATTGACCGTAGTTAATAGCAGCAATAAAGCTAAATGTGAGAATTAATTTTATTTTCCATTTCATTGCATAAGCTCGTATAATTTTTTATTTTCGAAATAATCTTGAAGTTCAACCGAAATAAATTTTATTCCGGAGTTACTGTTGAATTCAAATTGATACCAGCCATTACTTTCATCCAAGCGTGCATAGTTGGTGAAAAATTTTGATTCAATAGAATAATTAACCACTGCAAACTTTTTAAGTTGAGTTTGATCAAATGCTTTAATCAATAACACAGAATTTCCGGATTTGTTTTTTGCTGAGCTGAATTTATAATCCAATAATATTGGAGGTAAATTATCGTAAATGATCTTTTCGATTTTCAGAGTTTGATTGCCTGCTTTATCAATTGCTTTGATTTCGAAAATATTATCACCTGATTCCAAATCAAAATATGAAGTGAATGAATTATCATTTGATATATCTATTATTTTTTCATTTATGTATAATAGATTTGCATCGGTCCGCCCACTTATCATAACTGGAGATGAATTTACGGCAGTTTCAGTTGTGTTTAATTCAATAACTGGAGGGTCATTATCAAAAATTACAACAAAAGAATAATTTCTTTTAAGCCCTGTTTGAGATGTCACCAATAGTTCATATTTAGAAATGTTCTTATCCAACTCAAGTGAAAAAGTAAAAAAGCCTGTAGAATCGGAGCTCATATTAATTGGGGAATCAACATCATTTCGTCTTAACATTATTGTTGCAAATGGTATGGTGCTTAATTCCATTTTGTGATTTATGATATTTGAAAAAATATCCAAGCTGCTGATTTCTTTGTTGGTCCTTGAATCAAATAATTTTACCTGACTTAACTTTTCGTAAAAAATATTCTTGGTAATTTTATAATTATTACCTGCTGAATCAGTAGCAGTTAAATTGAGAATATTTTTGCCTTCACTTAAAGATATTATATGCTGAAAATTACCTGCGGAATCGACAGTTACCAAATCATGATTAATTTTTAATTCAGAAGACAAGGAGATTTTACCAATAATCTTATAACAACTATCCTGTGTGAAAATATTTGGTGATAAATTACGAAGCATAATAAATGGTTTTGATTTATCGTTTGAAACTGCAAAAGAAAAAGTTTCTGAGAAAGGACCAGGCAAGCCTTTATTATCAACTGAGCAAACATGCCAATAAAATACACCGACTCCATCAAGTGTAATATTTTTGTTGCTACTTAAAATATTTTTTGTAAGATTTATAACCGATTTGAAATTTGCATCTTTTGATATTTCTAACCAATATGATGATGCAATCTTATTATTACTCCATTTAAAGTTTACGGAATAATCTTTTATCAGTAGTTGATCACTTGGAGAAAGAAGTTTTGGTGGTTGCAACAAATTTACTGGAACTGTGGGAGTTCCACCATCGGGAATAACAGAGCCTTGATTTTTTTGTACGATTACACTTTGATTATTTGCCTGAAGTTTAATTTCACCGTCATAATTTGCAAGTTTAGTATCGCTATTTCCTTTTTCAATCCAAAAATATTTTGAATTAATATTTGTCTTTACTCCGGGAATTTCAATTCCAAAATTTTTTTTTGGTGAAGACTGCAGTAACGCATAAGCATCGCCTTTTTCGATTTTGATTTTTGAGTTTGATTTCTTGGTTAAAGGATCAAAGCGAGTTGATTGAATTGCTGCTTGAGAATTTTCATTGAGTCTGATTTGGCTTAAGTCATAAAAAGTAATCTGAGCATTTGACTTGGAGAGAGTGCGAGCTAAATCTTTTTCGTGCAGATTTTCGTAAAGTTCAATAGGAATCCACGATAATGCAGAGTATTTCCTTTTTTGTAAAGTGCCCTTTTTGTAAGAAACAATTGCATCAACAGTTTTATCCCTTATTTCTTTTGTTTTCTTATATGCTCGTTTCGAATAAAGGATAGATACATTAGCAAAACCTAAACTGCTTTCAAAGTTAAAGTTATCTGCTTGCCTTAATGCATTGGAAAACGAATTTTCCGATTCAACAACTAATTCTTCCGCAAGTATTTTTCCTCCTATATTTATTGCCTCAGAAAGCGATAATTTAGCCTTTTCAATTAGGGCAAATGTCGATTTTACTTTTTCAACTGGAATTAGAAGAGTCATTCCTGGCTTGATTTGTTCAACCCCGGATAGTCGATTTACCTTTAATATATATGTCCAATAGTCTTTTTTACCAAAATATTCTTGCGCAGTTTTTATAATATCAAAGTTATTATCTACCGAAATTTTTACATAATCCTTGCTTTGTGAAAAAACAGATGAAGTAATAAAAATGGAAATTATTATGAAATGTTTTAGAAAAATTGGTTTCATGGATTTTCTTCAACCGCTTTTGGAAAAGTTAAAATAAATTCAGCGCCTTTACCTTGCTCGCTTTCTACTCTGATTTTACCACTCATCATTTCTACTAATTTTTTGACTATTGATAATCCTAATCCAGTTGAATGTTCACCGCCTGTTGGACGAGCAGACAGTTTTGCAAACTTTTGGAATAATTTTTTCTTGTCATTTTCTGAGAATCCTGGGCCTTCGTCTTTTATTGAAATATCAATACAGTTAATATCATAACTCTCCCTGACGGAAATATAAATCTTTTTCTGCTGTTGGGAAAATTTTATTGCATTTGAAAGTATGTTTTGAATTACTTGCAGAGTTATGTTAAAATCAGCAATTATTTGTGGGTTTTCAATCTGAATTTGTTCAATAACCTCCATCTTCTTTTTTTGTAAAGCTTCTGAAAATTGTGAAAGCATTTCGTCAAGAACTAACCTAACAGAGACGGAATCCATTTTTACATTTAATTTCCCTTGTTCAATTGCATTTACGTCCAAAAGATTCTTGACTATTGAAAACATTCTACCGGATGCTTTTATAATTTCATTCAAAAAATCATCAAACTGTTCTTGATCTAGTTCTTTATCTGTTTTTAGAATCTCTGCAAAAGAACTAATGGCAGTTAAAGGATTTTTTAAATCATGAGCTGCTATTCCAAGGAATTCATTTTTCTCCTGATTCAATTCAAGCACTCTATGATAAGCTTTTTTAAGTTCCTCATTTGATTCATTTAGTTGGGCAGTTCTTTCTTCAACTTTCAATTCGAGATTTTTACTGTAATCTTCGAGCTGCTTCTTCTGGTCCTCAATTTTCGAAAAATTTTGCCTTAATTGTCTTCCCATTTGCAGAAGAGATGTCCCAAGAAATCCAATAGAATCTTTTGCTTTATAATCAATTTGAATGTCATATTCTCCTGCAGAAATTTTCCCCGAAACATTTGCCATATCAAATATTGGCTTGCTTAAATGTTTTGAAAAAAGCAATGCTATGAGGATTGATAGTAAAATAATGACAATAAAAAATGTAATAAAGAAAATTAAAGTTTCGTTAATTGTCGAATAAGCAGCATTCTCGCTTATAGTGGAAACAACTATCCAATTTGGAACTGACGACTTTACAAATGAGCAAACAAAATTACCAAGCTTCTTGTCTTCATAATTTTTAACAAGTTTAATATTGGTTTTGCTCGTTAAAATTTTTCCCACATCGTCAGCTATTTCGTAGGGAACTTCTGTTATGATTCTTGTTGTCAGAAATTTATCATTTTTTTTATCGCTGATATATACTTTACCAATTCTGTTTACAATTGAGTTTTGAATTATTTTTTCTAATTCACTCAAATCAAAAACACCTACTAAAATACCGTTATTAAATGATGAATTGGGCAGCTTGATTGCAATTGAAACTGTCCATTTATGAATTGCTTTGTTGAAAACAGGTGTTCCAATATAAGTATCAATGAAAATGCTATTTCCCATTTCAATTAGTATGTCTTTATTAAATGTTTCGGGAATTGATGTTTTCTTTCCATTCGATATTTCAATGGTTTCTTTGTGAATAGCTGCAACTTCACTTATAGAAGTATCGTTTTTAATAAGAATTAAAAGTGAAATTAAATTCTCTGTATTTTTAAGCTGTGAAATCAAAAGATTAATTTTCATGTCACCGTTCATATCATCTTTATTCAAGAAATTTGATGTGATATGAAGCAACTCTAAATTTTTCTTTAAAGTGATATCGATATTATTTGAAATTGTCTCTGATGAATATTTTAACTGTTCATTTATATTAAATTTTAACTCATTACGAATTATGTTAAAAATATTATAGCTGACAATTAAACTGGGAATTATAGACATTGCCACCATTAACATTGTCAATTTTAACTGCCAGGGAATAATTTTAATAAAATTTAGTTTCACGCATCAACCATTAAAATATTTAAGAGTTATTTCGTAATTTTGATAAATTCAACTAAAGAAAACATAATTATTTTATGCTTAAAATCATAATTGCAGATGATCATCAAATGCTTCGTTCGGGAATCATACAGAGCGTTAACAAAGAAATTGATATGAAAATTATAAATGAATTTGATAACGGTGAAGATTTACTTGCAAATTATGAATCTTTGGCAGCTAATGTAATTATTCTTGATATCAATTTACCAGGGAAAAGCGGACTGGATGTACTTGTGGAATTGCGAAGACAAGATTCGAAAATTCCAATAATTATTTATACCGGTTATGAAGCAAAAAGATATGGAGTCCGTGCAATAAAATCAGGTGCAAATGCATTTTTGTCGAAGGATGATAAAAATATTTTGATTACTGAAATAATTCGAAAAGTTGCAAATGGCGGGAAATTTATCCAACCTTATCTTGCTGAATTATTGGCGGCTGAAATGGATAAAGATTATTCGAAACTTCCTCATGAGCGCTTATCAGATAGAGAGTTTGAAGTAATGAGATATATAGCTTTGGGTAAATCAGTGAACCAAATTTCCGAATTGCTTTCGCTTAGTTCAAATACCGTGAATACTTATCGCACTCGTATACTTGAAAAAATGGGATTAGAAACAAATACGCAAATAGCTATTTATGCTCTTGATAATAAATTGATAGACTAATAAGGAATAAATATGAAAATGTTTTATCTTTTTTTTCTAATTCTAAGCACTGCTGTCTCTGCACAGGATTGGGCAAATCTATCGCGTTTTACTGAAGAAAATAAATCAATTGACATTATGAAAAATTCCAACACAAGAATAGTATTTTTAGGGAATTCAATTACTGAAGGTTGGATAAAAACCGACCCTGATTTTTTTTCAAATAATAATTATATAAATCGTGGAATAAGTGGGCAGACAACACCGCAAATGCTTCTTCGATTTCGGCAGGATGTAATTAATCTCAATCCTGCTGCCGTTGTTATTCTCGCTGGAACAAATGACATTGCAGGAAATACTGGCATAACAACTGTTCAAGCAATTGAGGGAAATATTATTTCAATGTGTGAACTTGCTGTGGCAAACAACATCCAAGTAATCCTTTGTTCAATTCTTCCAGCATATGATTATCCATGGAAGCCGGGAATTTATCCAACTGAAAAAATTATTGAGATAAATTCATGGATGAAATCTTTTGCATTGCAAAAGGGATTTTATTTTGTCGACTACTTTTCAGCTCTTGCTGATTCAGAGAATAAATTGTACAAAAAATATTCTCGGGATGGAGTTCATCCAAATCTTGAAGGTTATTTAGTAATGAAACCACTGGTTGAAACTGAAATATTTAAGGCCATTCGGCGAATTCATTAAAGGAAAATTTAATCAATCCTATTTTTAACAAAATATCGATAACAATGAAACAGATAAAAAAACTATCCTTGCAAAAGGAAAAAATCAGAATACTTCTTCTTGAAGGAATTCACGAAAACGCTATTAAATCATTTGAAGATGCAGGTTATTCCAACATTAAGTATGTAAAAAAATCTCTACCTCAAGATGAATTGATTGAGATGATTAGAGGAGTTCATTTGGTGGGAATCCGATCAAAAACTAATCTTACAAGGGAAGTTTTAATTCAGGCAAAAAAACTGATTGCAATCGGATGTTACAGCATAGGAACAAATCAAGTTGATTTAATTACGGCAAAGTTAAAAGGAATGCCGGTTTTTAATGCGCCGTTTTCAAACACTCGTTCTGTTGCTGAACTTGTTATCAGTGAATGCGTTTTTCTGATTCGTGGAATTCCCGAAAAAAATTTCGCAGCACATTCAGGTAAATGGATGAAAGATGCTGCAAATTCATTTGAAGTTCGTGGGAAAAATATAGGAATTGTTGGCTATGGACATATTGGTTCACAGGTTTCAATTCTTGCAGAATCACTTGGGATGAATGTTTACTATTATGATATTGAAAATAAATTAACTCTTGGTAATGCTAAACCCTGCAGCAATCTTGATGAGCTTTTGCAATTGTCTGATATTGTAACTTTACATGTACCCGAAACAGAATTAACAAGAAATATGATTACTTCACGTGAACTTGCTCTAATGAAGAACGGTTCTTATCTAATTAATGCTTCACGGGGGACTGTTGTAAATATTGATGATTTAGCAGAATCACTTGAGCGGAAACATATTGTAGGTGCCGCCATTGATGTTTTTCCTGAAGAACCAAATTCCAATAAAGATAAGTTTGATACTCCACTGCAAAAATTTCAGAACGTTATTTTGACACCACATATCGGTGGAAGCACAATTGAAGCTCAGGCAAATATTGCAGTTGAAGTTTCTGAAAAACTGATTAAATACTGTGACATTGGAACAACAATCGGGGCTACTAATTTTGTAGAAATTGCGCTCGCACCAAATTTGAATAAACAAAGGTATTTGCATATTCATAAAAATCAGCCGGGTGTTTTGAATAAAATAACAAGCGTTTTTACTTCACGAAATCTCAATATTGCTTCTCAGTATTTGCAAACAGACCCATATATTGGTTATGTCATTATTGATGTTGACCAAAAAACTGATTCAGATGAAATTATGTCGGAATTAAAATCGATTCCGGAAACAATAAAATCAAGAGTTCTGTTGTGACAGAGATTAAAAAAATATTTTCAAACAAAA
>Ga0172368_10007011_pt1 | contig 11931 bp, 10 predicted proteins | sample Lak11m_FD_114540 | JGI IMG/M metagenome (GOLD analysis project Ga0172368, IMG submission 114540) | Freshwater microbial communities from Kabuno Bay, South-Kivu, Congo - kab_022012_11m | ecosystem: Environmental > Aquatic > Freshwater > Lake | place: Democratic Republic of the Congo: South-Kivu...
CCTTGCGCGTACATTCATTATTGATGGCGTCGGTTATGATCTGTTTCCGATGACCTGGGAACGGGTCGAGCGCATGGCGGAGGTCAGGGGAGATAACCCGGCATGTCTGGACAAAGCGGAAATACTGTATGCCAGAACTGATGACGACCGGCAGCGCTTCGCCAGTCTGCAGGCAAGGCTTCACGCAAACCTGCGGAACCCGCATTTCATGTATAACCGGGCCCTTGAAGAGATCGATACCGCTATACAGATCCATCGGGAAATGCTTTTCGAAGAAAATCTGGGGACGGTGCGGGAGAACGCCGGTTATATCTGTATGAACGCAGCCAACGCCGTGGCGTTCGCCAATCAGCAGTATCTAGACATGCCGGACCATAACAAAGCACTGCGGTCCATCAAGAACATCCCGGCAGGTTTTACCGACCTTTACGAACGCATCATCCGTGCCGAGACGGCTGGCGAGCAGAAGCGGCTGTGCCACGACATCATCGCCGTGACCAGGCAATTCCTCGCTGAACACGATAAGAACGCCGTGCGCTGGACCAGCGCGCCGGACTTTGCGGAGCTGGCGACCTGGTACCAGGAGCTGTCCTACACCTGGCGCCGGGTCTACTACTGGTGCGACAGAAAAGATCCGGTCAATGCCTACCTCTGGTGCTGCTTCCTGCAGAATGAGGTGGACAAGGTGGGCGCCGATTTCGGCATCGACGATCTGGATATGCTCGGCGCATTTGACGCCGACGACCTGCCGCCCTTCCGCCGGCGCGCCGAGTGCGTGGAGCAGCATATCATCGCCGAAATAGCGGCGCACGGCGCGGAAATCGAATCCTATCTGTCCGTCGAGGAGTTTCTGCGGCGGAACTGACGCACGGAGGAGTGGCAATATGCGATACAAAAACGCCGCTACCGTGCTGCCGGAAGAGCTGCTGCGGGAAGTGCAGAAATACGCCGCCGGCGAAACGCTGTACTTCCCGCGAGCCGCGGAGCGGAAGAAGTGGGGCGAAGAGTCGGGAGCGCGAAACTACTTCAAGGAGCGAAACGCCGAGATTCGGCAGAAGTACTTGGAGAAAGTCTCCATCGAACGGCTGGCCGATGAATACTGCCTGTCCGAGGAGACGGTACGGAAGATTGTTTTTAAGTAGGCATGGCATTGCGAAACTAATCGATTAAAGTACCGGTATTGACGGCGCCCGCCGGAAAACCCGGCTGGCGCCGTCAATCAGTTGTACTTTGGAACACTCAATTCGTCCGTTGCGGCCATTGTGTCCTGTCCTCCCGCACCAGCGACAGCCAGCCCGGCAGCAGGTCGGCGCTGACCGCCTCGGAACCGATGGGGAAGCGCGTGCCGGCGCGCAGGTTCGCGCGATGATCGTTGACAAAGGCCGTCCAGCGTGTCTTCAGCCGCCCCAGCTCCTCCGGTGGGTCCGTCACGCCTCCCCGGTAAGCCAGGCCGTGTGTTTCCATCGTGCTGGTAACGAGCAAATTCAGCACCCGCTGGGACACCGAGGGATCGTCAATGCGCGCGATGAGGATGTCCAGCATCCGATCCACAGGCACGCCGCATGCCGGCGCCGCATGTGAGGACCAGACGATGAGCCATTCCTCCCGCGCGGTAGCGAGCATCTCCCGCAGGGCGCCGGCGAACTCGGGCCGTGGCGCGTCTTTGGCGATCCGGCAAAACGCCGCGTCCGTCTCCGGCGCGCGCGCCTGCGTGAGGGCCAGTGCCGGCGCCACCAGTTGCGGATCGAGCGGCGCGGGCAGGTCATAGGCCGCGGAAAGGCGCACGTAGAGGAGGCGATGCTGCAATAATTCCGCTGCCACCTGCTGCCAGCCCGGTGGTCGATAACGCGCATTCCGGTGAACTTCATCGAGGAGCGCCAGCTTTGCCGCCAGGCTTTCTGCCGGGTCGGGGAGCTCGGCTCCGGTCTGCACCAGCACGCCCGCCGTCTCCTGCAGCGCGCGGCAGAGCTGCTGTCCGGGGGCGTCGAGCGGCTGCCCATCTTCGGGCAGCTCGGGCAGCAGTCGATCGATCATCCCCAGCACCAGCGGCAGGTTACCGGCATCACCCACGCGCTTGAGCAGTTTTGCCCCCCAGAGCCGCTCGTCGATATCTTCCTCCGTCAGCAACCGCAAAGCGAGATCATATACTGCCAGGCGTGTCGACTTTTCCCAGCTTCGTGCGATGATATCTCGCCAGATCGGCGCCGATTCGAACAGCGAGGCTTGCGTCGCCAGCAGAAGCCGCTGCGCGTCCTCATCCTGCACCTTCCGCACCAGCACCTCTGCGTTCGGAGGCCATATCGGGAAACAGGGACCGAACCGCAGAGCCGGCTCCGGGTCCCCCTGGTTCGGCAGGCGTTGCAGCAAATAATATCGCGCTCTCCAGGCTACTGGCCGCGTATCGGACACGGCGAGATGGAGCAGCGCCCGGGTCGCCTCCGGCGCGGCCATCGCCCCCAGCCCCGTCATCGCCCGCAGATCGCCTTCCGCGGCCAGTGGTTCGAGGATCGGCAGGTATACCGGATAACGCAGTGCGGTGAAGTCGGCGAAGGGCTTCTCCCGCGCATTGAGATCAGGCTTTTTCGGCAGTGCCCGCATCTCCCGCACGACACCAACAGCTTCCTCCGGGGTGGGCATCCGCAGCTCCAGCGTCCCTTCCGCCGCCGGGGTGGGCAGCACGCTCAGCGTGGTACGGCGTGAGGGCTCAGCAATGCCCCACTCCGCCGTGTGATACACGCGCACGGTGTAGACGCCGGGGCCGGGAAAATCGCAGTAGCGCATCAACGGCAGGGTATACTCAAATGTTTTTCCCGGCAGCAGGACACTCGGTCCCATAATAATGCCCCCGGTAAAGAACACGGTTTGCGGCGAGCAGGGGTCCGGCGCCTCGCGCCCCGCGGCATCCGTCGCCGTGACGATCCACCTCGGCGTCCGCCAGCCGGAACCCGCGTCATTGCCGAAGTAGAAGTCTCCTTGCCCATTCGTCATCCGGTAATGCGCCAGGATATTCTCACCGAGGAGATATTCCGGCTTGTCGAAAAGCAAGGTTGCCGTCACCTGGCCGATAACGGGCGATCCGGCCAGCCATATCACGAGCAGCGCTGCCCAGGCATATCTCAGCATATCATCCTCCCAGCGCCAGGCGAATATAGAAGAAGCAGAGGCATGTTTTATCATTAGACCGATTTTGTCGTGCAATTGTTCCCGCGGCAACTATTATACCGCTGTTTTCCCAAACCGTAGCAATATCGGTTCAACTTCATTGTCAATGCGGCAAGAAAGCGGCGGCAGGAACTGAAAAAGAAGTGAAGAAATTTTCGAATAATTCTCAATAGCGTGTAGTTCTCGTAATCGATCCTTTTCGAGAACGGGTGACCGGCGCCGGCATCTTTCTGGTATAATACCGGTATGTAGAGACCGACTCGCGAACAACTCGACGAGATCATCCAGCGTCTCGTGCCGACTTTACATCCGTAGAGGTAACGCGCGGTCGCTACTGGTTAAGGATTGTCCAGCAATCCCCGCAGCCGTTCGACGATGTCCTGACCGCTTTCCAGTTCCGGCGGCTCGGGCGGAACGGGTTCCGCTTCCCATTCTTCCTCGTCTTCTTCCTCTGCTTCCTCTTCCCAGCCGTATTCTTCCCAGACCGCATAGAGCGCCCGGTAGTCGCCGGCGATCAGTTGCCGCCGGATATCCGAGAGCAGTCGCAGCAGCGTTTCCGTGGGATCGCCCCCGCCGCGCCGGCGGCGGCCCGGTATCGAGGACAGGTCGTAGAGTGCGTTTGAATCGATAAAGGCAAGGATGGAGACAATCACGCGATCATCGACCGCGGATACATCCACCCCATGATCGCCGGGACCACGGAAAGCATACCGCATGACGGCATCGCGCTGCTCCGATGTCGCGTCGAAGGCAATGGCAAGGGTCCACCAGTCATAGCTTTCCGACACCATTACGTCATAATACTGCTTCATCAACGGTTCCCAGCCGCCGGGGAGATCATAGTTGTCCATCTGATAGAAGAAGGACACCTGACGATCCGTCGGTTCGGCGCGCCGGGAGAGTTTGCCGACTTCGGCGCGCGCTTCAGCGTCCAGCGGCCTGTCGATTGCCAGGAACTCGTAGGACGTGGAGCTGTGATCGGCGGTAAAGCCGTTACGAATACTGATAATCTTCATCATCGTCTCCTTCTACATGCGGAATCACGCATGCGGATTCACAAGTTGAACGCAACCATTCGGGATAATCACCGGCATTCCACTCATCCAACCAGGCCAGCACCTCCTCGCGCGTGACATAGGGAAATCCCGCGTTAGTGCAGCCGCACCCTGTCTGAATCCCGCGGATGAGCTCTTCGCGCTCTACCAGGAAATAATCCGGATTTTGCTTTTTCGGCAGATCGAACGGCGGCAGGACATGCGGTGATTTACCTAGTTCCCGAAGGGCCGTCTTTCTGCCGACGCCATATCGCTGTATGTAATCGGAGACCCATAGCCGGTTGCATCCCTCAATAAACCGTGCGAGATCGACCTGCCGGCCTGCCGGGCCTAACTCCGTCAACGGCGGCAGCACCGGGTCCGGACAGGCCGGCTCCGCGCCATACACGTCGTGCGCAAAGACACGGCACCCGCCGCAGTGCGCTTTGGCGCGGCAGACACCGCAGGCCGACAGGCGGTAAGCGTGCTTCTCGCGAAAATAGCGAAAGCGTTTCAATAGCGGTGAGTCAGCCCAGAGGGCTGCCGGATCGTCCGCGAGGATGTCGCCGGCGCGGAAGCGGGGATGCGCCAGTTGCGAGCAGGGATACATGCCGCCGTCCGGCCCCAGCGCCAGGATACGGTCGGCGGCCACGCACCCGCGCACGCCCGCCGCCAGCGCGTCCGCCGGGGCAACGCGCCGTTGTAAAAAGCCCAGGGCGCAGTCGAGGCGCGCGGTCATCTCCGGCACGGTCGCCAAAAGCTCCGGCAGGCGCTGTTCGAATTCCTGCATCTCATACGGCAACAGCGTTTCCCGTCGCCAGCGCGCGACATCCGCCGGCGGTTTATAGCGCAGCAGCGTCACGCGCGGGAAACCGGCACGGCGGAGGGCGGCGAGCAGCGTTTCGAAGTTCTCGATCCCGGTGCGCGAAAGCATCAGGTTGGCGCCGAGATGCAGGCCCGCTTCCCGCGCGTGCTCGACTGTCTCCGCCAGCAGCTCGATTTCCGCTTCCGCATCCTCGAGCAGGCGCTCGATTTTGACGCCGATCTGCAGGGCGGTTACGCCGCGCGCGAGACGGGCCAGTTCGCGATAGGTCAGGTGATGATACCCGGTGGTCACGTGCACCACCAGCCCACGCTCGCGGGCACGGGCGGCGATCTCCGCCAGGTCCGGGCGCAGCAGCGGCTCGCCGCCGCCGATGGCCAGTTGCAGCACGCCCCACTCCGCCAGGCGCTCGACCAGGCGCACGGCGTCTGCGGTATCCAGCTCGGGTCCGGCGCCTTCCCGGCAGCGCCGCGCGTAACAGTCCGGGCAGCGCGCCGTGCAGTCATACGTGATGGCCCAGTGCACGGTCTCCGGTGCCGTCAGGTGGGGGCCGGTCGGCCAGGAGACCGGGGATATGCCAGGCAGGGGAGCCAGCGGCGACGTATCTGCCCGGGGCGCCACCGCGACCACGCCGAGGTTCAATAGCCGTGCCAACAGCCGGTTTTCCACCTCATCCGCGCCGACCGGACTGGCGCCGCCTTGCTGTGCCGTACAGAGCCAGGTAAACGCCGCGCAGTCCACGTCGAGGGTCAATCCGGTCCGCGTATCGAAGACGATGCCGCCGAAATGCTCCCGGCGCAGGCGCACGCCGGGCGACAGGCGAACGGCGCGCCTGTCGCCATTATCACATACCTGGAAAGCGGTCAGATGTTTCATCAGCCGGTTGGCATTTTACCATTTTTACCATAAAATAATAGGCCTCCGGCCTCCCGTTTCTGTAAAAATGCGACACAACAAATTCGGTGCAACTTTCATTGCCATATCGGCAGGAGATGCGGTTGGCGAGACTGAATCAAGCAAAAAGAATCTCCGTTTTTGAGTATTGACTCGACAACATCGAGATAACCCGGCGGTCGAGCGGCAGGCGGAAGACCGCACCCACCGCATCGGCCAGAAGCAGCCGGTGAACGTCTACCGCTACCTGATGGCCGACACCATCGAACAGCGCATCCATGAGTTGCTGCAGCGTAAAGCCGATCTCGCCGCCCGGATCGTCGGTACCGCCTCCCTCGACTTGTCGCGCCTGCTGACGAAAGACGACCTGTATGGCCTGCTTGAGCTGGAGATTCGAGCGGATGATAACAATTCGGAAACACCGACAATATGAGAACATGAAAGGAAGGTTTACCATGCACCTTTCTAACGATAACATCGAGCTTTTCTATAAGCTCTGGTTCGCCTTACTGGCGTATGCCAGCCGGCGCTTTCCGGACATACTGGCCGGGATCAAAACACCGGAAGAGATGCGACAAATACCATTGATCACATTGCAGCCGTTGCGCGATATGGCATACGAGCATCCCGAGATATTCGAAGCGTTCGCCGAACAAAATCCCTTTGACTTCACCCGAGAGGAGTTGGCGGTAGTGCGGGAATGGCGGCAGTTTGTGCGCGGGCAGTTCATCCTGTTTCGTCAGTTGAGAGCCCATGCCATTTTCTTGGATTTCGAAGAGCCGCCGAAAGCGTATGGCGCGCTGGCGCTGGTCTCGCCCTTCGAGGAAATAGTGCCGAATTTACCCATCATGGTCGATACCACACTACTGCCATTCAGGGGAAAGATCATTTTCGACGGCTTGATGGCCTATATGCCGATCTCTTTTGGCAGGGGGGCGCGCGATGGTTTCAATGAAACCTACCAGCGCGCGAAATCCATGTATGGCGTGATCACCTCGCTGCCTTTTACCCTACCCGTAGAAGAGCAGTCCGACGAAGAACTACTGCTCTTCTACCTGAAAAACGAACGTAACCGCGAGGAATACTGGGAAGATATCGACGAGTTGTTGCTGAAAAATCCCTCACTGCTTCCCATTTATCATCAAGAAACGGGGAAGAGGCATGCCCGCCACTACAAGCGACGATTCCGCGAAGAAGGCCTGGCCCCCGCTTGGTATGCTATTCTGGACGAGCTGCTGGTTGCCAGTGGAAAAACAAAAGACGAAGTGACCGAAATAATTGCCTGGCTGGTGCCCGCTGAAAAGCGCGGTTACGTGCATGTTTTTCAGTGGAAGTCATAACGAAGGGCGGGAGATTGTCCAGGAGCGCCTAAATGCGCTGGCGCGCACGCGGAGCGAGCAAGGCGCGCCATAATCAACCATGTGGTAGACCTAATAAAAGGCCGAGGGTATGATAAGGAAGACAAGTGTCGACAGGTGAATTGCCCTCAAATCGACAGGAGGCTTGCAATGACCGCCGAATATTCTTACGTTCAAAAGCTCCCGTTCCCTACCCGCCCGTTGCGCGTTGGCCATGATATGGTCGAAGAATTCATCATCCCTGATGAAATGCGGCAGGAAGTGCTGAACGCGTTATACCTGTTTTTCCCCATTCCCGATCTCGACGAGGAGATGTATGACCTGCACGAGGGGAAGCTATTCAGAGTGCGGGATTTTCGCGTCACCTGGGAACGCGGGCAAAACTGGCTGGTCAGCCCCTACTATCCGGAGAGTGGCGGAACGGTAATCGACTGGATGCCGGCGGACTTCGCGGATGAGCAGGAAGAGGAGGGGGAGGAGGACCCTTTCACGGTAATGTAGTGTCCCGAGGGTTGCCGTTGAGCGTAATATGTGAACCGGCGCCGTCGGCTTTCTGGTATAATAGCGATATGCGGCAACCGACTCGTGAACAACTCGAAGAAATCCTCCAGCGTCTCGTGCCGGCCTTGCAACCATTGCAGGTGATTTTGTTCGGTTCCGCGGCGCGTGGCGAGATGGGACCGGATAGCGATATTGACCTGATGGTCGTCATGCCGGAGGGCACGCATCGACGTCACACGATGGAAGAGGCGCATTGCCTGTTGACGGGCCTTCCCTTTCCAGTTGACGTGGTGGTCGCGACACCGAGTGATATAGAACGGCACGCGCATTCGCCTGCCTATATCTATGCGACAGTCCTGCGTGAAGGGAGAGAGTTATATGTCTCCTGATGACTTGCTGCGTGATGCATTAGAATGGTTGCGATATGCAAAGGCTGATCTTACGCTCGCTAGTATTCCATTGCCGGATGATGCTTTGTATGAGCAACTCTGCTTTCATGCTCAGCAAGCGGCCGAGAAAGCCATCAAGGCGGTGCTGATCTCACAGGGAATCGACTTTCCTAAAACACATAACATCGATTTTTTACTCACCCTGCTGCCTTCTCATTTGCAACGAGATAACTTCCCCGCGCAGGCGAATAAACTTACCAGCTACGCCACAATTTTCCGTTATCCCAGCGAGGAAGAGCCGGTATCGCCGGAAGAGTACCAGAACCTGCTGGCTATCTCCCGCGATGTTGTAACTTGGCAAAACAGACAATTGGTGTTATGTGAAATTATAGTTATGAGTTCCCTCATCAATCTTCTCCCAGGAGCTGCAGCATGGCATTTTACCGATCACTTCCATTGTCACATTATGATCTGATCGATCAATTCAACGTGCCGGAGGTGCAATCGCTGGCGCGCGTCATATCGTATACTTTTCCAGTGGAAATCGACTCGCGGGCGCTACCAAAGCACAAGGCGGATTGCATCCGGCTCATTATCTCCACGCTGGCATCCGAGGCCAATCTTGCGCGAGCGTTTGCCGCGCTCACGGAGAACGAGCAGCACACCATCAGCATCATCCTGGACGATCCGGAGCTCGTGCTGGACGCCAAGCGTTATGTCGCCATTTATGGAGTTCGACCGGCTACTCCCCGCACAGCTTATGGGTCGGGCAAAATGACCCTGCTCAATGCATTCATCTCGGCGGATCAGTCCATTCCGCCGGAGCTGGCGAAGCGGTTGCGCCCGCTCGCTCCAAAGCTGAAGGAACCGGGGGCCAGCTACCTGGCCGGCGACTTGCCGGTGAACGACGAATTATGGCTCCATGCCACCGAGCAGGCCGCCTGCCACGACATGCTGGCGGTATTGAACCTTATCGATCAGAAAGCCATCAAAGTTAGCGCAGCTACCGGAACAATCACCGATGCCGCCGCGGAAATCCTGCGGCCCGCGCTGCTGGCGGGCGATTACTATACAGAGGAAATCCCGGAGTGTAATGGAGATCTGGAAATCGGGAAGCGCGGCATAAAACCTTTCGCCTGGGCGTTGCTCGTGCAGGCGGCAGGTCTGGCCACACTCTCCGGCGGAAAACTGGCGCTGACCGCCGTGGGCATGAAGGCTCGCACGAAACCTTCGCAGGAAATCTTGCGAACCATCTGGAACCGGTGGCTGAAATATACCGACTTTCACGAGTTCAGCCGGCTCGAGGAAATAAAGGGACAGAAATCCGCCAAACGCCCATTATCCAAACCAAACGATGCACGCAATGCCATCGCTGACACGTTGGCGCAACTGGAAGTAAACCGCTGGATAGCTATCGACGACTTTTTCAAGTTCATGTTCGCGAACAGCAACGATTTTTATGTAGTGCGCAATGCCTGGGCGTTATACCATAGCCATGCGGAATATGGCTCTTTCGGCTATAGCCATATCACCTGGGAACACCTGAATGGCCGTTTTGCGATGGCTTTCCTGCTGGAATATTGCGCCACATTGGGCATCATCGATGTTGGCATCGGCCTTCCCTGGGGCGCGCGGAAAGATATGCGCGACCTGTGGGGGTGGGATGAACAGTCCTGCATAAGCCGCTACGACGGATTGCATTATCTTCGCCTGACGCCGCTAGGAGCGTGGATCCTCGGGGCCGCCGATGAATACCTGCCGCAGCGCATCAGCGCCCGGGCCTTGAAAATACTGCCGAATCTCGACGTGGTGCTCTGCCATACGGTCGAGCCGGCAGTGCTCATCCAGCTTGAGCGGATTGCCGAGAAAACTACTGAAAACGTGTATCACCTTGCCAGAGAGAAGATCCTCGACGCCTGTGAAGACGGGGTAGCGCTGGCCGACATACTTAACTTCCTCACTGACCAGATCGACCATGAGTTGCCGCATACTGCCGGCGCGCTTTTCCGGGAGGTCGAAGAAGGCCTGGCGAAATTTACGCTGAAAAGCTCCGGCTATCTGATCCAGTGCACCGATCTCGGGTTGATCGCCCAGGTGACCCACGATCCCGCCTTCAGCCGCTGGTGCCAGGCGGTGGACGACCGGCATTTCTACCTGCGGGAGGGTAATGAGAAGGCCTTCCGCGCGGCGCTGAAAAAGATGGGGTATCTCATCAGCGGACTGAAGCAATGATCTTGCAGAACGACCGATATCTCCTGGAGATCGATGCCGCCAACGGCGTCATCACCCGCCTTTATGACCGGATCGGCGGGCTGGAGATCATTACCGAGCCCCGACTTGGCCGCAATTTTCAACTGCTGATTCCGCTGCCGGAGTATGAAGCCAACTATATCGAAGGCACCGCTCAACAGCTCAGCTCCCTGGACCTTACCTCGAACGGGGCAATACTGCGCTGGGATGGCCCGCTAAGCAGCGCGCAGGGCTGCTTCGACGTGTCTGTCGAAGAAACGATTTCATTTGTCGATGACGCGGTGGAGTTCCACCTGCGGGTCACCAATCGCACGTCATATAAGATCGCCGAAGTCGTGCAGTCATACCTCGGCGGCATCCAGGGCATCGGCGAGCGGCGCGATACGGTCAGCGTATATGCCACGTCGCAGGGGGAATCACCGAATCTTTTCCGGCACTTCACGGAATCCATGGGAATCGGCTGCGGCGTCGGCGCGCCATATGGCGAATGCGTGCTGCCCTACCCGAACGGCGAGAACCTGCAGATGCCGTGGATCAGCTTCGGCAATTCCCGGCTAGACCGGAGCCTGTATTTCGGCTGCCACGACCTGGCGGCGCGCTCCGCGATGATGCGATTCGAGCTGCATCCCAATATCGCGCACAACCGGGAAGACGGGAACTGGCCGCTGCCGGAAGACCTGGAAGACGGCGCGCCGCTCGGATTGGTAATGAGCTGGGTAAATTTTCCCTATACGAAATCCGGCGAGACTTTCGAGAGCGGGCGCATCGTCTTTTGCGCGCACCAGGGTGACTGGCACGATGCGGCGATGATCTACCGGCGCTGGTTTGCCGGGCAATTCCCCATCGTCAGGCCGGAAGAAAACTGGATTCGCCGCGAGCAGGCCCTGCAGGATATCCTCTACCTGGTCGGGGAAGATACGCAATTCGGCAGCTTTCGCGATATTCCGCAACTGGCGAAGGACGGCCTGAAATACGGCATCACGACGGTGCTGATCAGCGGTTGGGACCTGCGCGGGCACGATGGCTGCTACCCTTATTACGAGCCGGATCCGCGGGTAGGCGCCTGGGAGGAGCTGGAGGCCGCGGTGCGCGAGTGTCACGCGCTGGGAGTGAAGGTCTGCATCTTCGCCAACATCAACCAGGCGCACGTAGATACGGCGTGGTTTCGCCGGGAGCTGCACCGCTACCAGCAGAAGCGGAGACACGGAGACGGTTATACGTATGGCTACGGCATGGGGACGATCAATGCCCGCTTCAATCGCAATGGGCGCCCGATGACCGACCTGAGCCCGTCGTTCCCGGAGTACCGGCGCATCATCGTGGAGAAGATGAAGCGGCTGGCACTGACGGGCGTGGACGGCATCCACCTCGATAAAATAGAGAGCGGCATTTCGCTGGACTACAATCCCGATCTTCCCGTCAGTCCTGACCGCTCGACGTTCGAGGGGATGCTGGCTGCCGTAAAGGAAATCACCGAGGCGTGCCAGGCGATCAATCCCGGGCTGGCCATCTCGACGGAA
>Ga0172368_10007013_pt1 | contig 11929 bp, 4 predicted proteins | sample Lak11m_FD_114540 | JGI IMG/M metagenome (GOLD analysis project Ga0172368, IMG submission 114540) | Freshwater microbial communities from Kabuno Bay, South-Kivu, Congo - kab_022012_11m | ecosystem: Environmental > Aquatic > Freshwater > Lake | place: Democratic Republic of the Congo: South-Kivu...
AGGAAATAATAAAACACTATTTAGAGGACAAACTCTATGAGAAAAGAGGTATTTCCAAAGAAGAATATGTTGAACGATGTAGAAAAATTTGGGAAGAAACAAATTGCCAAGAGGATGGATATAAAATAATAATTGATGGACTTTATGAGTATTCAAAATTTGGTGAGACGACTGACTACAACGACAAACTTGTTACTAGTCATTTAAAGAATAAGAAGAAAGAAGATAAAATAGAATGTGTCTGCTTGGGTATATTTAAATGGGAAAATGGTGAGTTGAAACAAGTTTCAAAAGATGAGAAGACCAAAAGAAATTTAGACGACCCATTAGAACCAGAAGAAAGACCTTATTTGTTTGCTCTTTTTGATGTTTTGGGATTTGAAGCATTACACTCTGAAATAGGGACCACAAATCTTTATCATATCTATAAAGAACTTATTGACAAAGTTACTTCCAAAGATCGTTTCTCTACTTTTCAGACATTTAATCAACCTGATGTTGCTTGGACAATGATAGGTAGTATGCCACTTCGCTATCATTATTTTAGCGATACAATTATTCTTTGGACACCTTTATTACCTGAATTTATTTCGCCTTTCTGTGCCCGTTGTGCTGATATTATCTGTGAAAGTATATTGATGGGGCTTCCGGTAAGAGGTGCAATAAGTAGTGGCAATGCCATCTTAAACAAAAACAAAGGTGTGTTTTTAGGTTTTCCAATTATTGAAGCCGCACGAGTGGAAAGTCAACAAAATTGGATTGGTGTTTCGTTCTGTCCTTCTTCTACTGAAACGCATTTTCAACTTTCGCTTCATCCTGACTTATTAATTCAAAATTACATTGAGCATTACAAATCTTCCAATGGATTTAACAAGTATGTTTCATTAATGACACTTGATTGGGCTAAACGAGCAAGAGAAAGGAAACTTGACGATAAAATAATTCAACAATTGCAAAAACTAAAAAGCAAAACTCCAATTGACAAGCAAGAGTATTATGAGCAAGCTCTTTCCTTCATGCAATATTCTTTAAACAATAATAATTGGTATAAAAACTGTAATTTGATTGTTCCTAAACCATTAGAAACTGTAATTAAGGTTATTCTAATAAACGGAGATGTAATAGAAGGAATTCTTCCTGATTTTACATTTAAAGACCGTAAATATTTTGATGAATATTTTTTATTAATTCCAAAGGAAAATATTGAACTCGTCAAAAACTTTCTGGTTGAAAAACAATCATTCGATCTTGAAACACTTTCACAGATTATGTATGTTATACCTAAAAAAGCAATTGCGCGACAACAATTGTTTAGAGAAGAGCAACCGACAGAGGTAACTTTATCTGAAGAATTAAGAGAAAAAACTAAAAGCATTTCAAATATTGAGGGTTCCCAAGCTTTAATAATAGGAACGTCAAATAAGAATTTGTTGAAACAAATCCCAAAGGACTTAACAGGTTTAAATGAAGCCATCGCAAGAATCTTTGTAGGTGCAAAAAATTACGAAATATTTCTTCCAACATTAAATACAATTCATGAGTGTGCCAAGTATTTGATTTTTGTAAACTACGCAATTCCAGAAGGTGAAACTTGGAATAATGAAGGAATAGAAATTCTTCACAAGATTGAAATCTTCAGCCATCGTGATTTTATAAATGTAGTAGATAAGTTTCACAAACAGGTAGATTTAAGTAAAGATACAAACGAATTCTTCATTGAATTCCTACAGAAATATAAAGATGTTTGTAGCACATTCATTGGCGACATTGACGGCTTATTATTAAACTATGATCCTAACTATGAAGTGAATTATGCTCCATCCATTATGGAAGCAGAAAGATTTCATTTGCTCGGATTAATGACTAAAATGTTATGTCATTTGACACAGACGAAAGAAAATAAATGAAATCTCACACAGCAATAAAATGTTGCCGACCTCTTTCCTCAGCTGCTGTCCCGCTTTAAAATGTAAAATTTGAAAAACGTCTAATAAACAAATCAAAAATCGACTGTATCTTGTGCAAAAATAATTTTTTCTTCTGAAAAATCAGTAAATTTTATGGAAGAATTCTGGCAGATTCAATAAAAATTTGATGAACTACTATTATTTCTCCCTGTCAGCGACTATTAAAATTCCCGAAAAAGTGAATATGGAAACGAATATGAAACACAGCCTATTCATTTGCAATAATCCGCATACTTTAGTATCCGTTTAACCCGATACGAACCTGTAACCTTTTCGCTATTTTTTCACTATTAAACTTTGACCCTTACTTTAATTTAAGCACAAAATATTCTTCTTTTTATCTACTAAGCGGGCCCCCGCTACAGGTGAAAAAGAAGCCGACTCAGCAATGGGTCGGCTTGTTTTTTGTACACTTACGATAATGGCACGAAAAGAGTGAAAGATGGCATAACCCGATGTGTAAGAAAAAGATGGATTTTCGGGGAATTTTGATATACGGATGAGCAGGTGTGGAAAAAGGAAGAAAAAGTGGGAAAATGATGTAGGTTCGGAGGGAGTCGGGCCGGGAAGAAAAAAGTCAGAAATCGGTAAAGATTTCTGTGATTTTTCTTGACAATATAGAAATATTTCATTATAATTTGACAAATAGTTCATAAAAGCTTGCGAGGGAAATTGGGCGGTGAAAGCTCCGACTATCCGATTATCTTTCCTTTTTGATTTCCCGTTCATTTTAGTATATAATTGTCATGTTTTAACTCACAAGAATAAAGTGTAAAAAAAACTTACACTTTACTAAGGCAAGTTCTATCATAACTATTACAGAGGAGGAAAAATGTATTAAGCCAAGCAATCTTAATTATATGCAAAAATAAAGAAATATAAAACACAATAAGTGTTACTATGCTGACATCACTGTCAATATATTGACAGTGAATTAGGTTGTTTTAAAACAGTATCAAATTGTAATATATTATTTAACGGCTACTTACTTCAGAAGTCGAGAGATATTTTTATATGGTACGATGATTGCTATGTTAATAAGTAATTATCAATTTACAGTAGTTTGAAGTTCTCATGATTGCTTTAAAGGTATCGGTTTTTATTAATGATAAGTTTAGGAATTCAGATTTGTCTGTTCAACCGTCACAATAAACCTTTAGAAAAAACTTTATAATAATGACTCTCATTCGTTACTATAAATTGAGGGATTTATGCGCAGCACCATCATCTCCATTTTCTTCCTGACCCTATCCGCCCTTTCCGCTTCCGCCTATTGGCCTATCAGACCCGGGGAAAACCTGGCGATTCATGCCGATTCTACTATTTGGGAAGGATACTGCACCGCGCATCCGGCAGGAGAAGATAATATTGTCGTGGTGTTTTTTAGAGGAGGTGGAGCAAACGGAGTAGGAATATGTTATCAGTATATAGACAAATATGGCCAGCTGCTTTATCCCACCGATATGCCGGTGGCGCCGAGTTTAACCTATGCAGATTTAAATGCTCCATTTAAAACCATAACAGATGGCAACAAGGGCGTGTATATCGTGTGGTACACCAGCGAATCGACCGACCAGCTTTTAGCCCAGCACATCGATTCCTTGGGAACTCGTCTATGGAGTGATAGCGGGATTGTGGCTCATCAATTGGGAACCGGCGATTTTAACCTCAGCCTTGATAATCAAGGCGGATTATACATAGCTGTATCACCCAATGAAACAGGAGGTGGCTGGTCAGATTTGTATCTTCAGCACATTAGTTCTTTTGGTAATTATTTATGGGGAGAAAGTGGAATTTTAATCGCAGACCTTCCTAACACCGAAGCTCGTTACCCTGTAATATGTCCGGACACCTCGGGCGGATGCTTTTTAGTCTGGCAGGATTCCCGCCCGCCTTATGGCGGCACCGGCGCATTATTCGCTCAGCATATCGATTTTTCCGGGAATGTGTTGTGGACTGATGATTTGTATATCACCTCCGGCGCAGTGCAGGATTACGGAATCAAAACTATCCCGGATGAGTCGGGCGGATTCATTCTGCAATCGAATGTGAACAATCTGCAATACAACCACCACCGGCGGATTAACGGCAGCGGTAATATTTTATGGGTGCGGGATCATTTGAGCTATTGGAGTTCCTCACCAATGGTCGCCGGTGAACCGGGATTTTTCTATCTGGGTTGGAAAACCGGTGATATTTGTAATGGTCAACGGGTAGATATGAACGGCAACAGCCATTGGCCCGTGGGGGCTGCTTTCAATTCCTGGAGTGAAGTATCCTATTATGGAGATCGGCATTTTTTTTATTCCACACCTTATTTTTATGTCTTCTACTGCATAATCAACGATCCAAATCCTATTAGAAACATTTATATCCAAGCGCTTGATTCTTTATACAATCGGCAGTATGGGACTAATGGTCAATTATTCAGCGTTTTTCCCTGGCCTTGGGGACCATACTATGTCAATCCAGTGGTAAATAATAACGGTGATGTAACCGTAGTTTTTGAATATAATCATAGCACAATTCCCGGCGGTGGTCATGATGTGTGGGCTAAACGGATGAATGCCGACGGGACTTTGGGCGGACCTAATGCGCCGATCGAAGATGTGACTATTGCCGTTTCCGGTAATGATGTGGTGCTAAGATGGCCGGCGATGGCTCTGAATGCGGATTATAAAATCTATAAATCAGCTGTACCCTATTTCCAGCCGGCGGAGCCGGATACGGTGGTGCAGGATACGGTGTTTGTGGATATCGGAGCTATTCTGGGGGATTCCTGTTTTTACCGTATAGGCTGGAATCCTCGATAAAAATATTCCCATTCTCTAAACAGGAGGAAGCAATGGTCTTCAGATAAAACAGCCCTGTACTGGCAGGTACAGGGCTGAAGGCAGACACTATCTAAAACATATCGGTCGCTCTAACACCGGGATAGATAGGTCTTTTTTAATTTATACAATTATTTAGCAAAATTCAAGTTTGTAGTGAAAAGAAGCTAATAAAATTAAACCTTTTAGAGATAACAATGAAATCACCAAAGTACATTTTCATATTACTCTTCGTTGCATTCTGCATAAAAGCAGGAGCGCAGCAATGGGACATAAACAGTCTCGGCGGCAGTTCGCCGGAAAAAATAGTCATAAGCGAAAGTCCTCCGGGGATTTGGGTTTTCGATAAAGAATGCGGTTCTTTCTGGCTGGGCTGGGATAATGAGAACGGGTGGGGTACCTGGGAAGACTTCGACGCCAATTATTACTGGTGTATGGGCGGTGATGCAGCGACCATTGGCGAGACACCTTATGCGCTGTCGGCGACGATGGCGGCGAATCATCTATATCAATATTCCGGCGGTATTTGGAATTATTTAGGATTGCCCATAGATAATGCTTACTACATGTATCACGACGCTCAGTTTTTCGGCGATCAAAATAATGCCATGAGCGCGGATCGTTTCATCGTAAGCACCTGGCAGGTATGGCACATGGGTGAAGAAGATGACTACAAAAATGGATTATTTTTATTACTTAATGATGATCCTCTACCTGATAATGCAACCCCAATAACCGGAACAGACGGAATGACTTTTGGTAAAATTTACCGTGATATTCGGGATGATTCCAACGACACGCTTTACACCTTTTATGATGAGGGATTTTGGAGGATAACAGTTACCGGGATTGGGCAGGAAGCCACCGCTTCAGTTTCTTCGGATTTTAATGTTCAATATTACGATATAACCAATGTATTAGCTTTCTACCAGTCAATTGACGGTTCGGAATACAGTCATCAGTATTTATTGATGAAGACTTCGTATAATAGCGGCGAACCGTCTTTAGGAGTATGGAATCGCAAAGACGGTTCAGATGGTTTTGCCGCCACGGAATGGTCACTTATTTGGGATAATATCGAAATTGAAAATGAAGAAGGGCAGAATTTAGTAAAGTCTGGTTTAAGCGCTTATTATGATACTAACGAGGAGTGCCATCATATATATGTGTTTGCAGATTCCAAGGGACTTGTCCATTATGACACTGACAGTGAAACAGCAACAATAATGAATTCCGATGGAAGTGATTATCTGCAGTTTTACAACACTCATACGATTGCTTTGACTCCTTGGGGCGGCGATAATGATCAGATTGTTATCGGCAGCGTTCATGGAGAAAACCATTTTGCTGAAGTGGATTTATCTGGGACGCCGGTTATAGATAATTTATATACGGAAAACGGTTTTTCCACATTTGGGGCAGAAAAGTTAAGCGGGGAACCGCGATATGTGTATCAAGAGGGAGAAACAGTTTATTACGCAACTTGGGGTATGGGTATTTTTACAGGCGATTTTAGCGATACTGATCCGGAATTTTCCAAGATAGGTATGGGTAATAATGATTCTGCACCCCAAAATCATGCCGATTTCAATTTTAACTGGAACTGCTGTGTTAGATCACCCTTCGATACTGACGAATTACTATTTGGAGCGCCTTTAAGACAATATTATATCGGTGCAAACCGATATAATCATATCGGAATCTGGTCTCTGGATGAAAGCAACGATGAACTGTCGTCGGAAAATAGTAACTGTTTTGTAAGTTTTGGGCCGTATACAGTAATATATCTTGGCGCAGATTCTGATAGAGACATGGTTTATGTCTCCTGTATGGGGACTGAGAATAATCCTCTGGATTTATCCCCAAATTCGGAATTATATGGCTGGGATGGAAGCGCATTGACTGCTGAGGAGGATTTAATAGTTAGTTCAGATGATGAAGGCTACTATAGAACTAATATTGAAGTTGCAGGTTTTGGGATAATAGAAGAAGCTCATGCTGAATTCGGTCCAATTCTTCCCCATCCCAATCCGTATTTTGCTAATCCTAACAATCCAACCTGTGCTGTATTTGGAATCGGGATGCAATTTGGTGACTGGGGTGCTTATTCTGAAACTGATCCCAATTGGTATTGTGGCGGTGGACTGGGATATGGGTATTCGGTAAGTGGCACATGGAATTATGAAGAGATATTCGATATCGACCATGAAGGGATAAATGATCTGTCTTATTTCGAACATCCATGCGATATGTTAGCGGAGTATAATAGTGAATATTATAGTGGTTTTTCTGAGTATAAAAAGATGGATCTTTTAATCGCTACCAGAGCTTGGCCTACTTCACATGGTTCTGAAGATATTTGGCGTTATGGTGGACTGTTTGAAGTGCATTATGACGGAGATAATTGGGTAGCAAGTGATGTGACTCCTTATGCAGGAAGTTATATGGGTGAAAATTTCACTTATAAGATCGAAAATACGGAGAACTTTCAACATCCAGCATGCATGTCGGTGGCAAAATATGATTTGGGAGCCACAAATATCTATTACTGCACCACATCCGGTGAAGAAGGAGGCACAAGTGATGGACATTTGGGCTTGATTTGGTATCAGATTGCAGCAGACATGCGGGGCCTGACTAAAACAGGATGGAATCTATATCAAGGAGGTAGAATGCCCTACCTTGCAGGAGATGATAAGTATTTTATGGATGACTACGTCGGTTTAGCGCCGATGGAAGAAAAGTTAGTAGTCGGGTTGAATGTATTCCCTCAACAATATCAGATTGCTGATATAACGGCAAATACTACTTGGAATGGAAATATCGATATTGTAGGAGACATAACGATTTCCGATGGAGCTACTCTAACTTTAGGACCACTTTGCCAAGTACAAGTTCTTGGAGAGTATGCACTTATCATCGACGACGGACATTTGAAGGTGCAATATCCTGACAGCACCAGAATATTGTTCGATTCTCCCGATGCGGTGCGCTGGAAAGGGATAGTCTATAAAGACATAAGCGGAACGGATGTAGATACCCTAAAGAATATTGAAGTTAGAAATGCGGAATACGGGATTTATGTCGATTATGACGACAGCGATTCGCTGAGGCTACGGATAGAAAACTGCCTTTTCGACGGCAATTGCATTGGTATAGGCGTAAAAAATACCGATCAAATTGATATTATCAATTGTGAGGTACGCAATAGCGTCAAGGAAGGGAGTTTTAACGGAGACGGGATATATTTATATAATTTATCAACTACTTCAGGGATAACTCACAGTATAAAACATTGTGAGATTCACGACAATGAAGGGTGTGGCGTAAGAATCACTACCTGCGGCGGTAATTTAGTTCTCTATAATAATGCGATAGAGGACAATCTACAACAGAATTCCGAAGGGACTACCTCTTGGGCAGGCGTATATTGTTATAATAGTTCACCTAAGCTGTTGTTTAATCAGGTTAGTGAATCTTTGGGTTATCCTTTGGCGACCTTCAGTTCAGCAGCGCCTTATTTATGTCAGGGCCCGGATTCGACTAATGAGTTTACGCTGGATGTGGCGGAAGCAGATACGCATTATGCAGTGGTCTATGCAGACGGCGGATTTCCAATATTAAATAATGCGCGAAATAATTTTTCACATGGCGGGACAACTACCGGGCTTTTAATAGACGATGCAACGGAAACGCCGGCTAAGCACTACGCTCGTTATAACTGGTGGGGAAGCAATTCACCTGACACCGACCAGTTTTCACCCCTCGATTCCACCGATTATAGCAATTATCTGACCAGTCCCGCGTCGTTTCCCACAGGAATGCCGGAAAGAGGGATTTACAATGCTCAGGACGCAGTGTACGAACTTCTTTGCACTTCCATAGAAGCTTATCACAATGGGAATATGGAGGATGCTTACGAGGGATTTGTTGAAATCGTAAGTGATTATCCTGATTACCATGAGGCGGTCAGCATGGCGCTTCCCTATCTAATGAATGCGGGTTTAAATCTCTCCGTTTCTCAAGATTCGATTTACAACTACTTGGACGGTATATTCGAATATTACGGTGATAATTATGTGGGGAAAACCGCCCGCCGTATTAGGAATATTTGTTCACTTAAGATGGGGAATTACTACGATGCTATTTCCGACTATGAAGAAATAATCTCCGATCCTGCATCGCTTGCGGACTCCATATTCGCGCTGATCGACATCAATCAGGCTTATTTGATCATGAACGGTTCCGGGATGCCGGGGATTCAATCGCTTCCTCAAGCCAGTGATTTTAATCCGGGAACTTTGGAAAACTATATGAAGCGGGAATCCGAATTGCTGGCATTACTGAATTCGGGAACGGTTACAGGAAGTGACGAACTGCTGCCCACTAATTTCTGTTTGCATCAAAACTACCCCAATCCCTTCAATCCGGTGACATCGATAAGATACGATTTACCTGAACTTTCAAATGTTAAATTGGAAGTGTATAATGTGTTAGGACAACGAGTGATGACTTTGGTCGATGGGCTTGAAAACTCCGGATTTAAAAAGGTGGAGTGGGATGGCAAATCAGCTTCCGGTATACCAATTTCATCGGGGATTTACATTTACAGATTGCAGGTGACGGGAAAAGAAAGCGGTAAGAAATTTACCAATAGTAAGAAGATGATATTGATGAAATGATCAATTTTGTAATTAAAAGAAAGCCGGGTGTTGCGCTAGCCCGGCTTTAATATTTCAAGATGTTTTACTGCTTTTTAGGGGATTGTTTATCTCCTGATGAAGGAGAAGTCGCCGGAGGTTTAACAGGAGGCATTTTTGGTGTATGGTTCACTGGTGGTAATCCTTTTTCTTCAGTTATTACTTTCTTATCTGTCGAAGGCAGTGGTATTTCTTTCGATTGTTTATCCATTTTAGTCCTCACTATTGTAAAAGTTATTTGTATAAGTTTCTGCTAAATCAGTTGCTCTTTTGAAATAGTGCTTTTTCTCCGGCAAGGATTCTTCACCAAGGTGTCTTTGTACAATTTCATTCTTCTTCTTGCGAATAGTAAATTGCAACCTATTAATTTCTTCTTTGGTTAATTTACCCTCAGCTACATCAAACCACTTCATCTCGCTTGAAGTCAGCAATTCTTCGAACTCAAATAGAATCGACTTTATTGATTTTAAACGGTTGCGGTATGGTAGAAAATGTTTTATCGCATTTATTAATTGTGAAAAAGCGATTATTATAGCCCAAATAAAATTATATCGACTCCAAATTGCCCATCCACAAATACTACTGCTCGATGTTATAGCAAGAAAAATATTTATTGCCTTGTTAATTGCCTCGGATTTATCATAATAGATTTCAAGATAATAGACATGGACTCTTAATTGATGAAGCTCTTTCCAAAACCTCTCTTGATAATGATTAGTATTACTCATATATTAACAATCCTCTCGCATCGAAGAACAGCAGCAAATTTTATTATTTTTTTGTACGGGAACTTTTGGAAAGACAATTAAAATCACGACCTTATATCTTTGATATTGTCCTTCTCAAAAAATCCCATGAGAAAGATATAAAATCTAAATATCATTGTCAAATATTTTTCAAACAATTTATTTTTTTAATAAGTCCCGCCCCGGGCATCAGCACAAACACCCCTTCCCCCGTTCCCTTGACCGGGTCGAGGGTAATTCCTTTCAGAAAGGCGCGGATGAAGAGCTTTTTCTGTTCCACCGTTCCAGGGGCAAAGGTTTCTTTAAAACCTTCGACCATTTCTTGCGCTTGCTCGATCATTCTGCTGAATTCGTTTTGCTTATTCTTGGCGTCTTCGATTTCGCGCTTTTTACTTTCCAGCACCGTTAATTCTCTTTTCAATTCCACCAGCCTTTGATCGACAAATTCCTTATTTGCGGAGGAGATGTTTTCTATCAGATTATTGATGGTTCTTTTTATTTTTAGGGTTTCTACATCAAGAAAAGCGGATTCCTTTTCAATCTCTTCAAATGAGATTTTAATTTCTTCCGCGATCATCGCTCTCACCTTTACAATCCCTTCCTCCCCTTCCACCGTCCCAAAGTATTCCCGCAGCATCTCCCCTATCTTTCCAACCACCCATTCTTCCAAAAACTCCTTCCGAACGACATGCCGGGGACAAACCGACTTGCCCTTCATGACATAGCCCCCGCAAGCGTAATATAGTGTCTTCGACTTTGTTCCGTCTTTGAGCTTTTTGCCATTGACGGTATAACCTAACCACTTATGCCCGCAGTTTTTGCATCTTATCAATCCCGACAGAAGAAAGGGCGAGTGCGCGCCACGGCCGCAGTTACCGACATTGGCCGCGCCGAAGCGGGCGGTATTCTCCCGGCGTTTTTCCGCCTCTCTAAAAGCGGTTTTGGAGATAATCGCCGGATGCGTGTTTTCCTGAATGATCCAATCCTCTACTCCATTCCTAAGCGGTCCGTGCCCTGGAAACTGTTTCGTAGCAACGGCCCTTTTATCGGAAATGCGGAAGAATTTAGCGAAGGAAACGCGATTCCACACCATATCGCCTGTGTACGCGGGATTTTGTATGATTCCGATGATAGTGGTGGAACACCACTTTTTCACGACTTCGCTTTTCCGCCCAGAGCGCGGCGCTGGTATGCCTTTACGATTCAGTTTATCGCAAATACCCTTGTAACCAACTCCGTCCTTGATATACCAGTCAAAGATTTGTTTCACAGTTTTTACCCGTTCAGGCGAACTCAAAACCAGTCTTGATTTATCCTGCTTGGTAAATTGCACTGCGTCGCCTCTCTCCACTCTCCGCATTATTTTTCCCTCCTCATCCAACACCTCTTTAGAGCCATCTTCCATAAAACGAACGACACAAACAAAGTCTCCATTACCCGCGAAATAAGCGAGGTCGTATCCCCAGGGCGGGACGCCGCCGTTCCACCAGCCGCCATCCACGCGAGATAACAATCCCCGTATTGTGACCTTCGACAGGTCTTTCAGTTCCTGCCGGGCTTGCCACTGTTTCACCGGTCTTAACAAATCGTCCGTATCGTCCCCGTTAAAGCCTTCCGACACATAGACTACCTCAATTCCGTTCAGCCTTAACTGATACCGATAAAATCCAGCCTCGTCATTATCA
>Ga0172368_10007018_pt1 | contig 11923 bp, 13 predicted proteins | sample Lak11m_FD_114540 | JGI IMG/M metagenome (GOLD analysis project Ga0172368, IMG submission 114540) | Freshwater microbial communities from Kabuno Bay, South-Kivu, Congo - kab_022012_11m | ecosystem: Environmental > Aquatic > Freshwater > Lake | place: Democratic Republic of the Congo: South-Kivu...
CCCTGCTATCTACAACCACAATACTGGCGCCATTAGCAAGCGCCTCTTTAATAAAACAGCCCCCATCCTGGCGATTCCCTCTTATAGCCACAAAAACAAAATTTTTTTTTACGGCCTTAGAGTTGCAAGTTATCCCCTTAATTTCTATCCCCTTGACCTTCATTGCGCCACTACCCCCATTGGTATTTCATTTCCTTTAATATAGCGAATCGCGTCACCTGCCACTTTTTGGAAAACCGGAGCAGCCACTACCCCGCCAAAATAATACGGATGGGGCTCATCAACTGTCACAACAATCGCCAAAAGCGGGTCTTCCGCGGGCGCAAAACCGATAAAAGAAGCGACGAATTTGCTATGAGAATAGGCGCCGTTTGGCTCAAGCTTTTGGGCAGTGCCGGTTTTTCCCGCAGCGCTGAATCCTGAAACCTTAGCTAACTTACCGGTCCCCTCTTCCACAGCTCCGGTAAGGATTTTTTTTATGCGCATAGCGGTATCCACGGAAATTACCTTACGGATCAAAACCGGCTTATTCTGTTTAATTACCCGCCCCTGCTTGTCCCGCACCGAATCAATAATATATGGCTTCATCAGTTGACCGCCATTAGCGATTACGGATATCGCGCTGGCTAACTGCAAAGCAGTAACACCTACCTCCTGCCCAATAGGAATAGCTGAAATAGAGGTTTTTGACCAGGCGCGCGGCGGCTTGATCATCCCGGAGATCTCTCCTGAAAGGTCAATCCCCAGTTTTGAACCAAAACCAAAGGCCTTCAAATACTGATAAACCATATCCGGGCCCAAGAGCTGGGCGACTTTGACTGTGCCGATATTGCTTGACTCTTCAATGACCTGCCTAAAGGTGAGCGTCCCGTGCGGGCGATGATCATGCAGAATATGGCCGCCAACTTTATAGCTTCCATTTTCGCAGAAAAATTTATCCTCTTCCGTAACTTTTTTCTCCTCAAGGGCTGCGGAAGCGGTAACTATTTTAAATACGGAACCGGGCTCAAATAAATCACAGATGCTACGGTTACGCATAGAATCTTTATTAACGGAAGAATGGTCATTTAAATCATAGCTAGGCCGGCTGGCCATAGCCAAAATTCTTCCCGTATGCGGGTCCATAACAATGATACTGGCGCCTTTCGCATTATATTTCTTAAAAGCCTTATCAAGTTCCCTTTCAGCGATATACTGGATAACCTCATCAACAGTCAGAACCAGATCCAGGCCATCGACGGGTAAAACCATCTTCTCCCAAATATCCAGTTTTTTTTGACGGGCGTCGCGCAAAAAAATTGCCCAGCCGGCACTTCCTTTCAGGTACTTATCAAAATCTCTTTCTATCCCTTCCAGGCCTGTATTATCCATACCGCTGAAACCAATGATATGGCTTGCCAGATAGCTATTAGGATATATACGCTTGGTTTCTTTCACAAAACCCAGGCCTTTAAGCTTAAGCGCCTTTATAGCTTCAGCCTTGTTCGGAGCCAGCTTGCGCGCCAACCAAATGAATGATTTCTTGCGGTAGAGCCTATCCTGCAGATATGCGCGGTCAGTGCCAAGAATAGGCAAAAGCTTCTCTATTATCTTTTCCTTATCCCTGTCCTTGATGGTATTGGGTGTAGCGTAAAGTGAATCCATGGATAAGTTGAATGCCTGCGCCTTAAGGTTGCAATCGTAAATTGCGCCGCGGCGCGGCTCAAGTTCCACGAACTGATTGTGCTGTTTTCTGGCTATTGAAGTCAGGTAGTTTGAACGGAAAAACTGGATGAAGAGAAGCCGGCCTATACAAAAAAAGAGGAAAATTGTGAAGACCAGGAATACCGCCTCACTTCTTCGGCGATAATTACTTATATACACTATTTTTTAAGGAGTAATAAAAAAATTAGGGATTAATTGTCTTTGCTTGCGCTTCCCGATTTAAACTAAAAATACCCGCCAGCAGGCCCGCCTTGGCATGATTTTGGGCAGGTATAAGCCCGCCCTTAGAAGTTACAACCTTGACAAAACGGTATCTATCCGGCATCTGAAAATCATTAGTGCCATTGATCCGGCTGCCGATCTTTACCAGAGAGGAACTTTTTTTGATATTATAACTTAGCGCGGTATTCTTATCAAGCAATTCATTATAAGTGCTCTGCCTTCTTGAACCCAGGTATGCCAGCCGGAAGATCTCACTCTGCTGATAGACATAGAGCACGCAAAAGGAAGTAACAAATACAGTTAGGGAAAGAAACCTGGACATCTTCATATGCCTTAAATCCTTTCAGCTACCCTGAACTTGCTGCTGCGGCTTGAAGGGTTGGCCGCTACTTCACTGGCAACAGGAGTCATGGGTTTAGCCGTAATAATATTGACTAATCCGTCGGCTTTAAGAGCCCGAAATGTATGTTTGATTACGCGATCCTCCAGAGAATGAAAAGAAATAACACATATTTTAGCTTTATTTTTTAGAATTGCAACAGCTTTCCTAATAGCGCTTTCCAAAATCTCTAACTCGCGGTTTACGGCAATACGCACAGCCTGAAAAGTGCGCGTGGCCGGATGTATACGATAATACCCCTTACGGTATCTATAGGGGATTGCCCGCATTACTAAATCAGCCAGCTGCCTGGTGGTCGAGATGGGCTGGTTCCTGCGTTCCTCAACTAATAAATGCGCGATACGGTTATGCCAGCGCTCCTGACCAAAACTCCAGAGCATATTAGAGATCTCGTTCTCGTTAAGATTATTCACCAGGTCATATGCCGATATATAACTGCTCTTGTCCATACGCATATCCAGCGGCCCTTCCTGTTGAAAACTGAAGCCTCTCTCTGTATCTTTAAGCTGATAAGTAGAAATTCCCAAATCAAAAACTATTCCGTCTATCTTTTTTATGCCGAGATTTTCCAGGACCTGGTCTAAATCCGCAAAATTAGCGTGCACTAATTCATATGATCCGTTGAACTCGCTAAATCTTTGACGGCAGATAGCCAATGAATCTTCATCGCGGTCTATCCCGATTAGCCTGCCTCCGGGAGTAATCTTTTTCAGAATCTCAAAACTATGACCGCCTGTTCCAAGAGTTGCGTCCACAATTATTTGTCCAGGCTTTGGATCCAGATAATCTATAACTTCACGCAACATTACGGGTATATGCAGCTTCTCTTCTAACACTTAAACATCCATTAATTTCTCAGCAATCTCTTCAAAAGATTGCCGGCTGTTTGAATAAAAATCATGCCATTTATCCCTTGCCCAAATCTCTATACGGTTAGAAACACCGACGATCATCACATCCTTTTTAATATCAGCAAACTCTTTTAAGTATTGCGGAAGTAAAATCCTTCCCTGCTTATCCGGGTTTACCTCGACCGCACCGCTGAAAAGCAACCGGTTAAAAGTACGCGATTGCTGCTTGGTAAATGACATGGTCTTGAATTTATTTTCCTGCGAGCGCCATTCCTCCTCGGAAAACATAAAAAGGCATTTATCTAAACCCCGGGTAACAAAGAATTTTTCCACGAACTGGTTCTTGGCGGTTTCACGAAATTTAGCAGGCAAAATCAGGCGGCCTTTACGGTCTATGGAATGTTCGAACTCACCGTAAAACATTTTTCCCTCTCTTCCACTTTACTCCACTTCTATCCACTTAATACTCAGAGTATAGTCAAAATCATCCCCTTTGTCAAGCAAAAAATTACCTAACATATAGGAAATACAATCAATTGTGGATAGCTGGCTGTTAAACGCCCATGCGTTGTGGTTCTTAGCGGAAGCGCTTCAGGATCTTACGGCAGGAGATGATATCTTTTTTAATCTGGATGGATAAATCTTCCATAGAAGCAAATTTCTTATCCGGGCGGATTAATTTTACGAACTGAATTTCCAGGAACCTTCCATAGATTTTCTTATTGAAACCGAATATATGCACTTCAACCTGGATAGGCTTTTTCCTGGCACAAACTGTCGGCCTGCTTCCAATATAACAGATCCCGTCATATTTTTTTCCGGAAAATATAACCTGCACTGCGTAAATTCCCGCCGGGGGGATTATTTCATGGTGCGGGTTTATATTGGCCGTGGGAAATCCTAAAGCCCTGGCGATCCTTGAGCCCCTGATTACCGAGCCTAAAACACTCACCCTGCGGCCAAGCAGCCTCTGCGCTTCTTTAATTTTAGAGCCCTTGATCAATTTTCTTATCGCGGTACTGCTGATCGGCCGGCCATGGGACTTAATTACCTTAAATATTTTAAGCCCGAATTTATTTTCTTTGGCCCAGGCAGACAACAATTTATAATCACCCAAAGCGCCTTTACCGAAATGAAAATTCTCGCCGATATAAACAAACCGGCACCCTATTTTCTTAACCAGTATTTTGGCGATAAAATTACCAGCATCCATTTTCGCAAAACTGGCGCTGAAATTAATTACTATGCAAACATCCACGCCTAACTCGGAAATTAACCTTAAACGGTGCTTCAGGGAATACAGGCTTTCTTCTTTCTGCGGATGCGGGGAAAAAGTCAGGACTATGCTTGTACCTTTGAGCTTCCTGGCCTTGCCGACTACGGACTGTAAAATATTACGGTGTCCGCGATGCAAACCATCAAAAACCCCCAGAGCCACTACGGGGTTTTTAAACCTGGGGATTTTATTTATTTTCGTAATTACAATCATCTTACGGTTACTTTAAGGCACGTTGAATGCTGGCAAGGACTTTTTTAATAACCCGGTTGATCTCTCCGTGCGTAGTACAACCCGCGGCGGTTTTATGCCCGCCTCCGCCGAAAATAGCGGCTATCTTATTTACATCAACTTTGCCGTGGCTCCTTAAATTAATACGCACCTGGTTCTTAACCCCCAGGTTTTCTTTAAATAAAATTACAACCTCCACGCCTTTAATTGAGCGGCCAAAACTTAAAAGCTGGTCCCCTAAATCCATTGAGACAGCGCCATCTTTTAACATATTACGCTTAAGCTTAAAGTAAGCGACCCTGCCTTGCGAAGAGAAATTTATTCCTGGTAATAATTTAATCAACAATTTTGTTTCGTCCAAAGCGAGGTTTTCATAGACATAGCGGTAAATAAGCGGGACATTGATATCAAATTTTAAAAGCTCGGCAACCGCCTGATGAGTGAAGCTGGTAGTATTGGAATAGCGGAAAGACCCGGTATCAGTCATAATGCCGGTATACATGGAAACGGCCTCGGGCTTGCTGATAGGCAGGCGCATTTGCTTATAAATCCGGTAGATCATCTCGGAGCAGGATGAAGCATGCGCGTCAACCCAATGCGTATCCCCAAACCCCTGGTTGCTGATATGATGGTCAATATTTAAAATGGGCTTAGCGTCCTTATTCAGCCGCCAGAGGTCTCCGGTGCGTTTTAAATCAGCGCAATCCAAAACCACCAGGCAATCAAATTTAATACGAGACGAATTACGATCCAGCTTTCGTATTCTTTTTATCCCCGGAAGGAAATCATATCCGTAAGGGATACCGTCCTCATTCAAAATCACGCCCTGTTTACCTAACTTTTTAATCAGGGCATAAAAAGCAAGCTCCGCCCCTAAAGCATCCCCCTCTAAATTGGTGTGCGCGGTAATTAAAAAATTATTAAACTTTTTTATGCCTGCGCAGATTTTTTTTAGGCCCACTGCTCCGCCCTTCCTTTCCCATGCTTGGCCCCGCCCCCGGCTCATCGCAAGAACTCCGGGACTGGTCCAGTTCCTTTATCTTATTTAGCACCTCTTCAATCCTTACGCTATGCTCAATTGAATGGTCCTCATGAAACATGAGTTCAGTGGCGAAACGCAAATTAATCCTCTGGGCAACCAGGCTGCGGATATAACCTAAGGCGGAATCCAAAGCCAGCTTGGTCTTTTTACAATCTTCATCTTTGCCCAGAACGCTATAAAAAATCTTTGCGTTCCTTAGGTCCTTGGTTAATTCCACCCGGGTTATGGTAACAAAACCTATGCGCGGGTCCTTAAGTTCATCGTGTATAATCAGGCTCACTTCTTTTCTTATTGCTTCTTCAACGCGTTCATGTCTGGACATTTTATTTTCGCTCCCCTATTTATATACTTTCGCTGCCTGAACCCCCGCACTAAAGACCGGGGACCTGTAATGGCCGCTTGAGTATTTCGTCTCAACTTTAATACAAAGACTTTATTTTAATAGCTTCCTGATCAAGGCAAGTTCATCCTGGCGATTTTTCACTCTGCCATTAAGCCTGGCCACCAGCACCTTGTTCAATATCTTTTGATATTTTGGCCCGGGTAAAACCCCGAGGCTGCATAAATCATCCCCTGAAACACAAAGGCGCGCGCAATTATAAATCTTAAGGAAATCTGTGATATGCTTCCTGAGCAAACTATCCGGCGAAGCGGAACGCAACAGAATAATCGCCTCGGGGCTTAAGGGCTTGAGTAAAGCAAAAATCTGCGCAGGCTTAATCCGTTTATCTTTTAAGCGTCTGATGAGCCCCTGGTTAATTTTACGGCAGCTGATAATCTTTTTTTCTTCCTGCCTGGACAAGCCCATCTTCCGGATGGTCTTTTTACTCTGCGCCAAAGTAAGCGGACTTAAAAGCGCGGCAAAATAAACCAGCCAGGCGTCAAACTGCTTATGCAGGGGGAAACTCCGCATAAACCAAAAAATCCCTTTATTTACCGACTTAAACAAATTATATGTTTTCCTATCGGGTTTTAATTTATCGCTTATAAAAGAGAGGGCGCCTAAGGCATAAAGCTGTTTAAGAAGCGCTGATGGATTTTTTTCTTTAAACATTAATATCAACTCATCGCGCATCCTGTGGGGGTTTACCTTATTTAATAAGCCTGATTCTACCGCTTCTTTCAAAAGGCGAAGCGTTTTAGGCTCAATCTTAAAATTATATCGCTGTTGAAAACGGATCGCCCTTAAGATACGCGTAGGGTCATCTTTAAAACTCAAATCATGCAAGATACGGATTTTACCGGCCGCCAGGTCCTCCTTGCCGCAGAAAACATCGATTAATTTCTGGCCTCTCTCTCCGGAAAGGCTCACCGCCATGGAATTAATAGTAAAATCACGGCGCAGGAGATCTTCATTTAACGATCCCGGGCTTACTACCGGCAGGCAGGCATTAAACGGGTAGGTCTCTTTACGGGTAGTGGCGATATCCACTTTCAGGCGGTGCCCAAGAATTAAAGTGGCGGTACCAAACCTTTCATGCTTTATTAACCCGGAATTTAATTTCTTAGCTAAAGCCTCGGCGAATTTGATGCCATTACCCTCGACGGTAATATCTAAATCCCAATCCTTGGCCCCAAGGATAAGGTCGCGGGGAAAACCACCCACCAAATATGCCGGCATCCTGGTTTCATCAGAGACCTCTCTTACCAAAACAATCAGCTCCTTTATCTCCTTCGGCAAATTTTCTAAATATTTTTTCATCTTTTACCTTTACCCTGTATTTTACCTGCCATATTCTATCTGCTGCCTTTATGAACGGGGATGGAACATCTTATGGATTGTCTTAAGCCTCTCTTTATCTATATGCGTATAAATCTGCGTGGTAGAAATATTGGAGTGGCCAAGCATCTCCTGTACTGAACGCAGGTCCGCCCCTCTTTCCAGTAAATGTGTTGCGAATGAATGCCTTAAGGTATGCACCTTTATCGGTTTCTTAATTTTAGCTTTCCTGGCATACTGCTTGATTAATTTCCAGATAGATTGCCGGGATAGCTTATTGCCGGAACGGTTTATAAAAAGAAATTCCGACGTTTTATTTTTTAAAAAATGCGGACGGCTAAATTCCAGGTACCTGTTAATACTATGAATCGCCTTTTTTCCTAACGGGATAACCCGTTCCTTGTTGCCTTTTCCGATGCAGCGCAAAAATCCGATATCCAGATTAACATTATTGACCTTAAGATTAGTGGATTCGGATACGCGCATGCCTGTAGCGTAAAGAGTCTCCAGTATTGCCTTATCCCTGGCTCCCTGACGGATACGCGGGTCAGGCTGGCTGATCAATGCCTCCACCTCATTCAGGGAGAGGGTATCCGGCACCTTCTTCCATAATTTTGGAGAATCAATCAAGGTGGTAGGGTCAACCTTTAAAACTCTCTCGCGCGCAAGAAAACGATGGAACATGCGGATAGCTGCCAGCCTGCGGGAGATACTGGTAGGCGAAACACCCTTTTCTTTTTCAAAGAGCATAAACTCAATAATATCGTTTTTTAAAACTTTTGAAAGAGCGTTTATACCGCGCTTGATCATAAAGTCCAGGTAAATATTCAGGTCTTGCCGATAGGCAATAGTGGTGTTCCTGGCCAGGCCGCGCTCAACCGAAAGATAATCTAAAAATGAATCAATAAGCTCTTTCAATCTATTTTATGAATGGGTTATTGCTCTTTTCCCTGCCTATAGTGGTTGCCGGCCCATGGCCGGGATAAACCTTTGTCTCAACAGGCAGCACAAATAATCTTTCCCTGATTGATTTCTCAAGCAAATGCTCACTGCCTCCCGGCAAATCATATCGGCCTACCCCCTGATAAAACAAAGTATCACCGGTAAAAACAATATCCGCCTGCGGCATTCTCATTAAAAGCCCGATACCTCCCGGGGTATGGCCGGGCAGATGTAAAACCTCTAATTCAAGACAGTCTAATTTAATAATTTCCTTATCTTCCAAAATCTTGATTTCAGACGCAACCTTATAAGGAAAAGAAAACATAGCGGAAAGATTTTTTTTAGCGTCCTCAAGCATCCCTAAATCCTGCTTATGGACATAAACGCTGACGCCAAACTTATCATCCCCTCCAATATGATCATAATGGCCATGCGTATTAATCACCATCGCGGGGCTTAGTTTATGCTTATCAAGAACAGCCTGTATCTTATGCGCCTGGTCTCCGGGATCAATAATAATAGCTTCCCTGCCTTGCGCGCAGGCAAGGATATAGCAATTAACCTGCATTGACCCCACGCTTATGGTCTCTAAAATCATTTCAAATAATTCCTTACCTTCGGATAAATAAACCCTTTATGGTTATCCATCTTGATCCCCTCGGCAGCATGAAGATTAAAGCTGTCATTTGTGCCGTAGATATCCCCTCTTATGGAAGCCAGGAGTTCAGTTGTTTTATTAATATACACATCAAGATTTTTCTGCATATCAGCCACCAGCATGCCCCTCATGTTTACCAGGTTCTTCAACGCCTCCTGAATGCAATCTACCTTCTTTTTAAGGCTTGCCTTCTGGGTCAGGGCATTTTCTAATTCATCCTGCCATGACTTCCAGAAAAGAAAATACTGCCGGTAAAGCTCTTCCTTGGTCATATCCGGCCCCTTATACTCTTCGGGAACAAGGACCATCTCAACCGGCTGATTAGCCTTTTTGGATTTACGGGTGAATTTACGCGCAAAAGATTCACACCCCGCTAAATCCAATAAAATAAAACAGCATAGCAAGAAAAAGAAAATTCTTTTTAATTTCATTTAACCATCTCCTTAAATTCATCCTCACCAATAATCTTCACCCCCAACTGCCTGGCCTTATTAAATTTCGTGCCCGTATTTTCTCCCGCCACCAGAATATCAGTCTTACTGCTTACACTGGAAGCCGGCATACCTTTAGATTTACGCACCAGCGCTTCCGCTTCAGCGCGCGAAAACCCCGCAAGCTCTCCGGTAAAAACCACTGTCTTGCCGGTTAATTGGTTAATTTTGAAATTATCAGCCTGCTTGCGCATATTCACACCGGCGTCTTTTAAATCCTGGATTAACTTTTTGGTTTGGTTAAGGTTAAAATAGTTTAAAATAGACCCTGCCATAACCTGCCCAATTTCGGGTATACTATCCAAATCTTCAAGCTTCGCCTGCATAAGCTTCTGCATATCGCCAAATTCTCCGGCCAATGTATAGGCGGCCTTCTGGCCGACATGGCGGATACCCAAAGCAAAAATTAAACGTTCCAAAGGCTGTTGCTTGCTTTTCTCAATGGAACTCAATAAGTTGCCGGCCTTCCTCTCTTTAAATAATTCCAATTTCAATAAATCCCCAAGCCGGAGATTATAAACATCCGCTAAACTTTTAAGTATTTTTAATTTTACCAGCTGGTTAATTACCGCTTCCCCCATGCCTTCAATATCCAGGGCATCGCGGCTGGCGAAATGCAAAAGCGCGCGTTCCAGCTGCGCGGGGCAATCAGAGTTAATACAGCGATAGGCCACATCCTCCTGCTTCTCCTTAACAATCCTCTCTCCGCAGGCAGGGCATCTTACAGGAACATTATAAGGCCTCTTGCCTTTTTGCTCCACCACTTTTACCACTTTCGGGATTACATCACCTGCGCGCTCAATAAGCACCCGGTCGCCCTCCCGTAACCCCAGCCTCTCTATTTCGTCAAAATTATGCAAAGTAGCGTTACCTATAATTACCCCGGAACACTCCACCGGTTTAAGTTCAGCCGTCGGAGTAATTACTCCCGTGCGGCCAACATTAACTTTAATCGCAAGCACTTCAGTAGTTGCCTGCCGGGCGGTAAACTTGTAAGCCACTGCCCAGCGCGGGCTTTTAGCGGTAAACCCCAGCTCCTTCTGCTGAATGAGGCTGTTTAGTTTAACTACCACCCCGTCAATTTCATAGCTTAGCCCATCGCGCTTTTCCTGCCATTTATGGCAATAATCAATTACTTCATTTATATTGCGGCAAAGCGCAGAATGCATGTTTGCCCGTACCCCCCAATCTTTAAGCCGGGCTAAAAAATCCCATTGAGTCTTTATGGGCTGGAAACGATACGCGCCCAAAGAATGCGCGAAGAAATTAAGGTGCCTTTTAGCGACAATTCCGCTATCCAGTAATTTTAAAGATCCGCTGGTAGCATTACGCGGATTAGCAAACAAGGGCTCCCCTTTATCCATGCGTTCCTTATTGACTTGGGAAAAATCCTTTTTGTCCATGTACACTTCACCGCGGATTTCAATAAAATCCGGAATATGCCTGCCTAATAAAGTTAAAGGAATGGCGCGGATTGTTTTTATATTAGCGGTTACATCTTCGCCCGTCTTGCCATCACCTCGCGTTGCCCCTGCCGCAAGCTTGCCTTTTAAATAAGTCAGATTAGCGCTCACCCCGTCAATCTTTAGCTCAACCACGTATTCATAAACACAATCACGCCCCAAGCCCTTACGCAGGCGCTCATCCCAACCGATTAATTCGCCGATAGAATAAGTATTATCCAATGAAAACATTCCGTCCTTATGCTTTACCGTCTTAAAACCCTCGCTTATCCCTGAGCTCAGGCGCTGAGTAGGAGAATCATCGGTACGCAGCTGTGGATATTTATCTTCAAGCGCTTTAAGCTCAGCCATTAAATCATCATACTCCTTATCGGAAATCTGCGGCTGGCTCAGGACATAATAAGAATAGTCATGTTTTCTTAATTTTTCCCTTATCAGATTAATCTTATTTTTGATTTGGATAGACATTTGGTCCGTTTAATAAAGGTTAGAATGTAACTTGAAAATCGCGGAATTCGCCGCTTGCCGGCTGCCACTCTGCATTTGCTTCTTTAATGTAAAGGGAAAAATGCTGATAGATTTGTTCAAGAAAGTTATCCAGAGTAGTTTTTTCGGCTTCCGCCAAGACTTCTACGCGGCCGTCGTTTAAATTTTTAACCCAGCCGCAAACTTTAAGGGAACTGGCGATATCGGAAACGGTATAACGAAAACCTATGCCCTGGACCCTTCCTGAATAATAAACATGTAGCTGCTTTTTCATAGCCATAATCCTTGCGTATACTTACTCGCAGGGATTTACTTGCTTTGCAAGCAAGTATTTCGCTAAATCAAAACTTAAGGTACTCAAAACTCGCAGACGGCTTACGCCTATGATTTACGTTGCCTTCAGCTCCGTAAATCATCTGCTCGTTAAATTTAAGTCG
>Ga0172368_10007019_pt1 | contig 11921 bp, 13 predicted proteins | sample Lak11m_FD_114540 | JGI IMG/M metagenome (GOLD analysis project Ga0172368, IMG submission 114540) | Freshwater microbial communities from Kabuno Bay, South-Kivu, Congo - kab_022012_11m | ecosystem: Environmental > Aquatic > Freshwater > Lake | place: Democratic Republic of the Congo: South-Kivu...
TGGCATCGTTATTCTTCGGGTCTAGGCGGATCACCTGGCGGTAATCCGCAATGGCGTTCATATAATCTCCGAGGCATTCTCGGGCAAGGGCGCGGTTGAAGTATGTGGTTGCGTCATCCGGGGAAAGCCTGAGCGCTGTCCCATAATCCGAGATGGCACTCCTGTAATGCTCAACTTTCAATTTGGCGTTGCCGCGGTAAAAATACATGTCTGCACCCTCTGGCTTGAGCTTAATGGCCCTGTCAAAGTCCAGAATGGCCTCATTGTAATTGCCCAGGCCCAGCTTGGCAAGGGCGCGGCCGCTGAAAACCCCGAAATTCCCAAACTTTAGCTTCACTGCTTCATCAAAATTCGCCAATGCATCGGCGTAATTCTTATTTGCCAATCTGGCGTTGCCTCTCTTCAAGTATAGCCCTGCATTTCTCGGATCAAGCTTAATTGCCACGTCGTAATCAGCAATCGCCAAAGAACTTGTGAAGATAGTCAAAAGCAAGATTTCGATAGACTGGAAATTGAAGGAAAGCGTGCAGGCGGAGATGAGAGTTCAGGTCAAGCGCGTGCTGAAGAGGCACGGGTATCCGCCAGACAAGCAGAAGAAAGCAGTCGAGTTAGTGATGGAGCAGACCAAGGTTATTGGAGATGCTTGGTTGACTACTAGTGGACTGGCATTAGATTAGAGTAGGATGCTAGTGATTGGTCACTGGCATTCTCGTTTCGAAGCCTTTTTAAGGCCCTAATTCGAGATTAAGCCATGCTCGGCCGCCAAAAAGCCCTGCTGCGACTCGTATGGGAGATTAGAAGGCAGAACAAGTATCCTACCAAGACGTTTGTGGATAAGCTCCTTTTCGTGCTGCAGAAGGAGTATGGACTGGATGATATGGGTAGCTTTTACCATTTTTACCCCCACCTTTACGGCCCGTTTTCCAGCCTGTTTTATGTGGATGTAGCGGACTTGGAAAGCAGGGGCTATTTGAATGAGGCATTTGAGCTGAATGAGGATGCAAGGAAAGTTGCCTTGGAAATAGAGAGCCCCGCAGAAGCAGCAATCGTTGAAGCGGTGGGACGGTTTGGCTCCAGAAATATTGTGGAATATGTTTACAAGAAATATCCGGTGTATGCGGCCAGGAGCAGATTGACGCATGGTACGAAAACAGCACATGACGCAGGCATTTTTACCATCGGCTACGAGAAGAAAGACATTGACCTGTTTTTAGATTTGTTGATACAGAATAATGTGGACGTATTGGTGGATGTGAGAGCGAATCCGTTTAGCATGAATCCATCGTATACGAGATCGAAACTGGAGCGTTCCTTGAAGACGGCAGAAATAGAGTATTTGCATGTACCCGAATTAGGCATAAATGGGGAGTATAGGAAGAATTTGGAGGATGAAAAGGATTACAAGCAACTGTTTGCCTTTTACCGGAAAGAATTGCTGCCAAAAAATATGGAAAAATTGAAGGTAGTCGCAGATATGGGGAAAAAGAAGAGAATAGTGCTGATGTGCTTTGAAAGCGAGCATTCCATGTGCCACCGAGGAGTCCTTGCTGAGAAGCTAACAAGCATGGGCTTTAAGGTGGGGCATATATGATAGAACGACTTCTTGTGCTTGCAAAGGCAGCACCTGAGGTTAGCAGTAAGTATGAGCACCTTATCTGTGTGGCCGGAATAACTGATAAGGGAGAATGGAGAAGAATTTATCCAATTCCGTGGAAAATATTCTGGAGCATGAGCGGGCAAAACTTCAAGAAGAAAAGTTGGATTCAATACGAGTTGGAAAGTGATAAACCATCTGATTTTAGGCCGGAAAGCAGGAAAATCAAGTTCGAGACAATCAGAGTGCTGAAAGAAGCGCAATGAAAATAGCTAATTCTGGCTGGGAAGCCGGGTGCGCCACCATGTTCAAGTAAATGGCCAAGCCTTCGGGCAAGCTAAGATGGATTGAGCGAACCTGTTTTATCCATATGATTTAGCCAAGCAGCCTGCCAACTCCCCGCTCTATTGCGTTAAAAATGCCCTCGCCAGGCATCCTGATGTGGCGGAAAGCCGAGTCATAGTAGCTGCCACCAGTGAACACCTCTATCCTGCGGATTTGGTCCATCATCGATTCAATTGCCGCTTCTTGCTTTGCATCTTGCAGGACATCAGTCAATGCATCGTCTATTGGCTTGTTCGCAAACTGGTCCCGTATGGCGCACGCAACTGCTATCTTGTGGAGAGATGAACCGTCCTTTGTCAGATTATCATAGAGCCTGTCCGCGGCATCCAATAGGAACTTGTTGTATTCTTCCTTGTAGGTGCATTTTTTCCTAACCGCAGTCCACATGCTCTCGACTGCCTTCATCAGGAACAGCTCCGCATCGGCCGGAAAGCCACCGATGACATCGCCGTACTTGTCCTGAAGATGGATAATATGCGCAGCATACAGCTTCCAAAACCGCTTGTCATGGCCAGAGTCCACTCCGTCTGGATAAACCCACGCTTTCTGCTTTACGAACGTTTCGGCCAATTCTATGCCTGGGAAAGCCCCCTCGCCAAGCGCAGCCCTGAGAACATTCGCGGGAAGCGTGACGTCCGACATGTCGGCTGGTTTGATCTGAACATAAAAGTCCCTTACCGCGTTGGCCGCGGCAATGTGATGGATGAAGCCGTTGCTTCCATTGACAAAGTTCCAGTAGAATTTTTCCGCATATTCTTGCGTGAAACGGGTCATTCTTTCGGTCCCGTGTCCAGTTTCAGCCTTTACTGCTGCCCGCATTGCGCTTACCGCCTCGTCCAGGAGCTTCTGTCCTTTTCCTGGCGAATATTTGAGCATCTCGCCGAAATTTTCCTTGATGTAATCGAAATGCGTGCTGTAAAGTTTCAGGAAGCGCAAGTCATACCCGGTCGGAACCTTGTTCGGGAACACCCATTTTTTCGCCTTAATTTGATTGTCCGCCCATTCTTTTCCGGGAAACTGGCCGCCATTGGCGATTGCCGCATAGATTTCATCGGGCAGGGCAATGTCTGAAAGGAGAATTTCAATAGTTTGGGCCTGTTTTATCTTGCGCGGTTGCTTCTGCGCCGCCGCAGGGACATTCTGCGCTGGCAAAAGGGCAATCGGCACATCGACAAGAACGCGCGACTCCAGCCTGCTCGCGTTCAGTTTGAAACCAAACCGGCTTGCAACTGCCGCAAACGCTCTAACGGTTTCTTTGTCCGCAAATGAGACGTTTTTATGAGTGGCCTCAAAATGAAGCGATTGGATGAACCCCTTCCGTTTGCCCGGATCCGTGGCTTCCATCCGCTGAGCAAACTGCTGAATGTCTGATTTTGTTAGTTTCCTTTGGGGAATATAATCACCTGATTAACCGTAATATATAACATATTCAATATAAACCTATCTCCTGCGTATGGATAGAGCCTGCCACTTCCAATCAGAATTTGCGCCCTCTCCCTCACCCAAGGCGGCGCTTCAGATGCCTGCCAAAAACCGCGCAGTATTCACGTTTCGCACTGTCATCAATTGATAAAGCGGGTGGCCGATGAGCCTGTTCAATTGGCTTTTGTTGTAGTTTTTCCGCTCGACGTTCCAGTAAATCGCGCCCGGAGTGTAGCGGACGTCAATGTGCTCCTTTTTCACCGGAAGCTGACCAAGGGTTTTTTTGGAATCGATTTCGCCGAACAGGTACGCCACGTCCGTCCGCTGCCGCGAATCGTTCTGCCATTCGCTTGGAATCGCAGCCGCTATTTCCCGCACCTCTTTCTCGGTCTTGACAAGCGCCTGGATATCGAACCCGAACTCCTTTTTCAGGCCCGAAACGATTCTTGCGCCTGCCTCGCGCTGCTTTTTATCCGACTCGAAGAGCACGTTGCCGGAATTGATGTATGTGGACACGTTTTCAAAGCCCAAAGACTCGAAAAGCTCCCTCAGCCTCTTCATGTCCACCCGCCTGTTCTTTCCTGCGTTTATTCCCCTCAAAAGCGCAACGTATTTCATGCGTAGGCAATCAGGTTCAAGGTTAAAAATGGCTTGTTTTACGCGGCAAGCCTTCGCGACCGGCATCGGGGCCTGCGGATGTTTAAAAATGACTGGGCAGGACTTTAAGCATGCCAACTAGGAAGCGCATGGGTTTAAATATGCCTCCATATACAGATGCATGCGTGATGTATATGGATGTATGTAGCATACGGCTGCACAAAGCAACAAAAGGGCACCTTGACCGCTACCGCGAATACCGCAACGAGAGCTATGACGAAGTGGTAATGAAGCTCGTGGGAATTGCGGAGAGCGCGAAAAAGGAGCCCGCACTCTCCCGCGAAGCGGTGAAGAGGATCGAGGCAGCCAGGCAGAGGATAAAATCCGGCGACTTCCTGACCGAGTCCGAGGCTAGGAAGAGGCTGGGGCTTTGACCTACGAAATAATCTACGACAAGGGGGCCGTGGAGGATGTGAGCCGGCTTCCAAAAGAGTTGCGCAGGCGCATTCTCAACAAGGCAGAAGGCGCAAAGGAGAACCCGCTCCACTTTTTCGAGCAGTTGGAAGGCAGGCAAGACTTCAAGCTGCGCATAGGCGACTATCGGCTTATCGCAGACATAAACCATACCCTCCGGAGGATAGAAGTCACGCTAGTTGACCATCGGAAGCGCGTTTACAAGCGGCTCTCGCGCTGAAATAGGCATCTATTTACGCCTTTTTCTCTTAATCTAGTCAGGAGGTGCCCATTTGCCCTCGTTTCCATATTCTTTCGGCTGGTTGCCTGATTTGCCCGACAGCAGAGACTATACCAAAGACCACCCAAAAGTGGCGCCTCTCCTCAAACTCTCCAAACCCGCCTCCCTTCCCTCCAGCGTTGATTTGCGCCCCTTCTGCCCGCCCGTTTTCGACCAGGGGCAGATGGGCTCCTGCACCGCGAACGCGGCTGCCGGGCTCCTTTCCTTCCACAACAAGCGCGTTTACGGCAAGGACACCCCTCTTTCCCGCTTATTCATCTACAAGGGCACGCGCGATTTGATGCAAACAAAGGGCGATTCGGGCGCGTACATCCGCACCACCATGGGCAGCCTCGCCTTATTCGGCGCCCCGCCCGAAAAGTACTGGGATTACGAAGAGGGCAAGCTCGACTCCATCCCGCCCGCGTTTTGCTACGCCTACGCTTCCAACTACCAGGCTCTCAGCTACTTCCGGCTGGATGAGAAGACAGCTACGGACGGGAAGGACATGCCAAACGCCTCCTCTCCCTCCAAAAACGCCACTCCAACCGCCCCTTCCAAGGACAAATCTGCCACTCTACTTGAAATCAAGCAGTCTCTCGCGTCGTCCCTGCCCGTTATGTTCGGCTTCCGCGTGTTCGAGTCGATAAAGGATGCTGGCAAAGATGGCAGGATTCCCTATCCGACAAGGGGCGAGTCTGTATTGGGAGGGCATGCGGTTCTGACAGTGGGGTATGACGATGGAATGAAGATTGGCTCTGGCGATAACGAAACTACTGGCGCCTTCCTCATCCGCAACAGTTGGGGCGAAGGCTGGGGAGAGAAAGGGTATGGGTGGCTGCCGTATGAATATTTACTGGGCGGGCTGGCGGAAGATTGGTGGTGCTTGGTAAAGGCGGAGTGGATGGAGACAGAGAAGTTTGGGGTGTGAGTAAAACCCCTATTCGTCAAAAATTGGCTTTATGTTTACGTCATCTCGAAAAAAGAAATAATAATTTTGAAAAAGATCTGGTTCCGTTTGAATTTCAGTGTTATATCCGCTAATATTCGTTTTAACCTTACTAAAAATGCTTGATGCTTTTCTCTCCGCATCTTTGCCTTTACTGAGTAAAATAATAGCACGTGGCGAAGCCCCATTAATTCTTGCAATAATGATCCTAGAAGTAAATTCTACGTCTTCTTGTGATTTTATTGGAAATACATACTTTGAGGCATCATTCAATACTTCTTCAATACCTTTCTGCAGACTTTTTTCATCTTCGGTTTTAGTTACGAGTAGTGCAACATATCGATCTAAGAGACCACGCTGAGTTAATTCTGCAACAGTTAGCCCGTTGGGCCCATACTTAGTAAGAATAACATCCCGTAGTTTGTGAAGTTTTTCGTTCTTCCCTTTTTGTTCTAGATCTCTTAAACAAAACCCCATCTGAATTTGTAGTCTAAGATCGCAGTCTTTTACATATCTTTCATAAACCTTCCAACCAGGCTTTTGTTTCTGACTTTTTACACGCTCAACAGTATCTAGATCCTCTATAAAACCAAGTTCACCGTTTTGTAATTTTTTTACCCAGCCAGATATTTTTTCTTCAATATGCTCGAGCGTACCTTTTGTTACTCCTTTTGCTACACTTGCAACGGGATCTGAGACAGGGTCAGAAGAAGACACTTAACCGCCCGTTATAGGTCTTTGTCATTATATTCTGCCATATAATGAGCGATACTTAATTCATTATTGTCTAAGATAATTGTGCTACCAGGTAAAATTAACATGTTGGAAACTGTAACTTCGATTCCAACATATTTATCTTTTACGCGCTCGCCATCACTATTAACAATAAAGTCTCCCGCTGCATTGTAACCTAGTTCTTGTAGAATTTTTACCTTAATCTCTCTAGGCAAGCTCGAAATAGATACCTTCTCCATAATATCGCCCCTTTCTGATCGAACATTAGGAATACGCGACAGGTATATAAAGACTTATCGTTTGGTTTTTCTCCCTTGACCTATCCGATTAAACTGATTTCTTAGGTCCAACAACTTCGTTCCAACATTAGTAACTGTTGTGCCGATAGAGCTTACCGTGCCAATTCGTCTCAAAAAGTCGCGGATTTCGCCCATCGAAACCACTATTATAGTTAAGGAAAGATAGGTGTAAAAAGGTAACGAAACCGAGATAGGTAACTGTCTAGTTTGTGGGGCGGTTGGGTAGGCCAGCTATTTACGTACAAACCCAGTTTCCTATCCTGAAGTTTGTTAGGGCACTTGCATAGCAGGGCGCCCATCTTCAAGGAACATGCCACGCGCCTTTCCACACACGACTGAATAACCTAGGTGACCAAAGCTGATAAAGGTTTGCGTTATATGAATAAGACATGCCCGGTGAAGACTTCGATGAAAAAGAAACTAGGAACCGGATAATTGACCCTCAGCTTGAAAAGGTCAAATGGAACAGTCGGCACTATAAGGAAGAAGTCAATCCTGTGAAATCTGATATTAAAAATGGGCATTATGTAGTATTTTCTGGTAGTGTTGAGAAAAACGTGGACATGTTCATTGATTATCTTCTTCTTTCTAGTGAAAATGCGCCTATTGGTCTAATAGAGGCTAAGAAGTTTTCAAAGGACCCAGAAAAAGGCAGAATTCAGGCAAGAACCTATGCTAAAGAAATTGAAAAGCAAGTTGGTTACAAAATACCTATTTTTCTTACGAATGGACAGATTTGGAAATTGATTGACCAAGACGGAGTGGAAAGAGACATAAGCGGTCCATTCTCACAAGAAGATCTTTCAAGACGGCATCGCCTCAATTTGGAAGCAGAATCTCCCGCATCAGTGAAGATAGATGGTCGTATTGTAGACAGGCCGAGAAGTTTAGCGATTGTGAGGCGGCTGACTGAGCATTTTTCAGAGGGGCATCGTTCGGCGCTTGTGCAAATGGCAACTGGCACAGGTAAGACGCGCGTTGCTATGGCAATAGTAGATGTCCTGATAAGGGCAAATCTTGTAAGGAATGTGCTTTTCATAGCAGATAGAATTACGCTTGCAAACCAGGCAAAAAACGACGGCTTTAAGGCTTTCTTCCGCGAGCCAGTTGTAGATTTGAGAGCGGAAACCAGCACAACTGGCCGGCTTTTTGTCACCACCGTCCAAACACTTATGGCGGGGAATAAAAAGAAGAAATTCGAGCATTTTAGCCCTAGCTTTTTTGACTTGATAATATTTGATGAAGCACACCGTTCACTCTACGACCGGAACAACATCATATTCCGCTATTTTGATTCATTCAAGATAGGTTTGACTGCTACTCCAACACAGGATGAAAGTAGGGACACATTTGAGCTGTTTGGATGCGGTGGCTCAAAACCAACCGTAGAATACCCTTACGACGAGGCAGTTTATGACAAGGTTCTGGTTCCATATCAAGGCGTTATTATAGAAACAAAAGTACTGTCGCTTGGTATTGAGGGTAAGGAACTAAGCAGCGACCTAAAAGACCAGCTTAGAAGACAGGAACTTGACCCTGAAATCGCCTCATTCAGTGGCGCAGAATTTGATGCAGTTTTCATGGATGACAAGACAAATGAGCTAATAATAAGTCAATTCATGCAGCGTTGCTATAAATCAGATGAGGGCAAGCCAACAAAGAGTATATTCTTCTGTGCAAGCCAAAAACATGCCAAGCATATGAAGAAGGTTTTCAGCAGACTGTTTCCGCGACTTGGGAATGATGTGCAAATAATAACCTCTGACATGCACCGAGCAGAAGATGAGATTAGACGTTTCAGAAATGAATCTGAATCCAGGATTGCTTTATCAGTAGGTATGCTTGACACAGGCGTAGATGTACCAGAGGTATGCAACCTCGTTTTCGTCAAACCTGTCTATTCGCCAGTTCGTTTCTGGCAGATGGTTGGAAGGGGAACACGCAACCTGAATGCGTGCAAGCACCCAGAATGGCTTCCTGAACGTGAGAAAAACGATTTTTTCATCTTCGACTTCAGGGTTGGTGGACATTCAAATATAGAATACCACAAATTTAGCATTTCTAAAGCTAAGAAAACTGTGGATGTTCTTACACACATATTCCTAAACCGAGTAAAATTGCTCGACAAGGCGCTTGATAAAGGACAAAAAGCACTGATTATCAAGAAAATAATTTCAGACATAGAAGCCCTGGACAAGGATTCATTCATCGTTCGTGAAAAGCTATCTATTATCAAGAAAATAGAGAGTGATTCCTTCAATCTTGAGAAGTATATTGAAGAGTTGAATCTTGAAGTTGCCCCGTTGATGATGCTTCAACCTGGCGCAAATGCATATGTCACATCATTTATACTAAACGTAGAGAAGCTGTTCGCACTTATTTTAGATAGCCGTAAAGACGCCATAGACGCCATCCGGTTTGATTTTGTTGTGTCCATGGTTGAGAATGTTCTGCGCAGGAGCAATTTAACAGAGGTAAAAGAAAAGGCGCTTGCACTGAAAACCGTGTTGCAGGAGAAATTCTGGGATGACTTAACATTTGACAGTGTTGAATTTATGATAAGGGAAATTGCCCCACTCATGAAGTATTACACACCAGATCCGCGTAGAGTAATACAAGTGGACGCACTCGACATTATAACAGACGTACAAGCGTTTAGGAAGGAGCTTAAACACGATGAGAAGCTTAAGGAGCTACTTGAAACCCACCCACTTATTGCCAAGCTTCGCAAAGGAGAGGGACTCACGGCACATGAACTTTTGCAGTTAGTAGATGTATTTCAAGAGATAAAGCCCGAAATAACCATCCCAAACATCCAAAAAAGCACGGGCAAGGATTTCATGCTGTTCCTTGCAGGGACAATAGGGCTTTCAGAGACATACGATCCCCGAGAACTGATTGAGAGGCAATTTAACGAATATATATTGAAAAACAGCCATTACAACTCAAAACAGCAGGAATTCCTCCTGCTTCTCAAGAGAGTATTTGTAGAGAATAAACGACTAGATATGCGTGATTTTGGCGTGCCTCCACTATCTAATGAGAGACCGCAGGAGATTTTCAGCGAGCAGGAGCTGGAGATTCTGGTTAAGAACTGCAACAGGATAAAATTCAAGTAACGACGTAGAAGTAGACAGTCTATTTCTGGTTAACAAATGCTAACCATTTAATATATAAACTAGTTAGCATAGAAACCAAACCATGCAGACGCACAAAGCAATGGCAACCAAGCTGCCTCTTGATGAATATGTCCTAATACAGGACTACTGCAAACGGGTAAATAAAACCCCCTCTCAGCTCATCCGCGAGCTTTTGCTTTCCGAAGCTAACCCCTTTTCCGCGCCATCCAATGCAGCCGGGAGGAACATCATAGAATATGATAGGAAGCGGGACTCTTTTATCTGGAAGGTGGAACTGGACAACGGTGAGAAGGCAGTCGTGCTTGAGGACTTGCCTCTAGAATACCTTACTGACCTTTCGCGCTCAGTCGCAAGCGCACTCACGCTCCGCGATGAACTCCAAGGCAAGAAAAGAAAGGACTCTGCAATAGTGCCAAGGAAGCTATTAAGAGGGAAAAAATGACGTTTGAAAAAGTCAATTTAACTGATTATTTTGAAATTGTAGGGCCCGGTGTCAAACTATTCAAGGGCTCAAAGAAGTATATCGCAACCGGTTCAATGGAAAATGGCAAAATAACTGGTTTTGATGAGGTAGATTATGAAGGCCGCCCTAGCCGTGCAAACATGGAAGCGTTAGAAAATGACATCATGTTTGCCAAGATGAAAGACACTGAAAAAGTATTTGTTGTCTCCAAAGAGACAGCTGATAATATCTATTCTACAGGCTTTTCAATCCTGCGAATCAAGGACAACAAACAATTCCACCCAAAATTTATCTTCTACTGGCTGCGCTCGAAAGAATTCCAGGCAATGAAAAATAAAGAATGCACTGGCGCAACCCAAAAAGCACTCAATGAAACTAAACTAAAAACGTTCAGAGTTCCTAAACCCCCACTCGAAACCCAGTGCAGGATTGCAACGCTCTTGGGGAAGGTTGAGGGCCTCAAGGAGAAACGCACCGAGTCAAATCGGCTCATGAAAGAATTCCTAAGAAGCATATTTTTTAGCAAATTTAAGATTTATTTCAATGATCCAAAGTACCTAAAAACTTGCGATGAGATATGTGATAACATAACAGTTGGAATAGTCTTTCAACCAGCAAAATATTATGCTAAGACGGGAATACCTGCATTACGCTCATTGAATGTAAGAGAGAATGCAGTATCTTTGGAGAATCTTGTATATTTTTCAGAAGAAGATAACAATACAGTTCTAAAAAATACTAGACTCAGAGCAAAGGACATTGTTATTGTTCGATCTGGGTATCCAGGTACAGCCGCAGTTATTCCAGATTCTTTATCTGGCATTAATTGCATTGATCTATTGATTGCTAGACCAAAGAATAACGTAGTACTAAGCGACTATCTTGCATTTTTACTTAATATGCCTATTTCGAGAAATCAAATTCTTCAAGCTCAGCATGGCATGGCACAGCAACACTATAATGTTGGGTCATTAAGAAAACTAAAAGTAGCTGTACCTCCTCTAAAAGAACAGACCGAATTTGCACATTTAATTCAAGTTTTATCTAATCTGCAAACCGATCAACAAACCTCTGATACTGAGATTAGCAGTTTATTTGTTACACTAATGCACAATGCATTTAATAATGAATCTTGAGGTGAGTGTGTGCTAGATTCAGATCTAAAAAGCAAGATTAACCGTCTCTGGGAGAAGCTCTGGAGCGCAGGAATATCTAATCCACTTATGGCTATTGAGCAGATTTCATATCTCTTGTTTATGAAACGCTTAGAAGATGAAGATGCACTCAGGCAGCAAAATGCACGAGTAACAAAGGAGAAATATGAATCAATATTTACAGGAAATGAAAATTGCAGATGGAGCGTTTGGAGTGAATACCCTGCTGAAAAGATGCTGGAACATGTGCGCTCGAAGGTCTTCCCATTTCTGAAAACACTAGGAGAAAAAGAATCACTCTACAACCAGTACATGCAAGATGCAGTTTTTGTTATTCCCACCCCCTCTGTCCTCATTGAGGCTGTAAAAATCATAAATGAGATGAAAATCAAGGAGCGGAACAGAGATACCCAAGGAGACATTTACGAATATTTGCTATCTGAACTCACAACTTCTGGTAAAAACGGTCAATTCAGAACCCCTAGGCACA
>Ga0172368_10007022_pt1 | contig 11916 bp, 7 predicted proteins | sample Lak11m_FD_114540 | JGI IMG/M metagenome (GOLD analysis project Ga0172368, IMG submission 114540) | Freshwater microbial communities from Kabuno Bay, South-Kivu, Congo - kab_022012_11m | ecosystem: Environmental > Aquatic > Freshwater > Lake | place: Democratic Republic of the Congo: South-Kivu...
ACCGATGTATTCCAAGCCGTTGGGGTGGCTCTTCCACCTACCATTCGTTCACTGTCGAAAACCAAATAATACATAAAAAGATTGCTGTGTTGTTCGGGCACTTGTAGTGCCAAGAACTTTTTTCGCCCTATTAAAAAACTGTGTTGCAATACGTTACAAACTTACGCTGTAGAAGATCAGCTTAATGGTTGTCCATCAGAGAACTCAATAGAATCATTACCGCACTAACTTTAAGAAGGCTTCCCTAGCCGCGAGTTACCTGGCGATAGAAATTGTGGCGTTAGGTATAAGTATCACAGCTGAGAAGGACATCGGGCATAAAATCTGTGGGGATTCCCAAAGAATTATTAACTTAGATACTGAAAACAAGGAGGTTATTAATGATGATACCAGAGAATCAATATCCCAACGTAGAGGTTCATCTAACGTGGATGCAGGATTATCAGCCGGACCTGCTCAGACAGCTGTATCGGGAAGGGAAACTCAAGGAGTACGTGATCGAGAAGGTACAGGCGGTGTATCGCCAGTATTTTCCCAAGGTGCAGAGGGGGATACTCGACCATTATCAGGCGGACGAGTTCATACTGGAAGCCCTGGCCCCGTCGGAGAGCCTGAATCGGGAACCGGTGAATCCGATGCCGGAAGAAGAGTTTCAGAAGATATTGCAGGAAATCACCGAATAGCAGACAATTCTATTATCTCCCCTTAAATCAACAAGCATAAAACCCCACATCCGGTGTGCCGACAGGTGAAACGGCAATTCGTACGAAACCGCCCGGGTCACAAACACCCATTCCCCGTTCTTTTTCAGGAAAACAATTCAGTAAACGAACTGACTTCCATCAAGATTACTCTTGACATCTAGGGCTTTCAGGACATGAAACCGCTTGATCTTATCCGGCATCGAATCAGTTTTCCGGAAAGGTATCGATGCAGCTACCTTTAAAAAAGGACACCCTATGATACAATCTGTCTGATTGGTATTACTGTAGGCATTTGGCCATAAGTAATAATCAAATCCTAGAGATCAAATAGAATAAACATTGGACAATTAAGCTTTCAACTAATTCCTATTATTAACCAACTAACAATCATGCTGTTAATATATACTCAAATTCTAAATAGGTGTACAACTAAAGGTAAACTAATTGGATATTGTGGAACTATAAGATACAAAACCACTATTTCTAATGTTTGGCGAACCCGAATCTGAGGCTTTATTGGTTTAGCTAAATGTAAAAATTGAATCCGGATGTTACTCGCGGCCATAATAATTTGAGGGCAAAAGAGAACATATTACCTCCTTCCCTGGGCAATTTTTCTCTTCCACTCTTGAAATTTCACTACCTGTTCATAATTCAAAATACTTTCAATCTGCCTGTCCCTCTCTGAATTTAGAATTATCAATTCATTTCTAAGTACATTAGGATCACCACCAGAATTCATTCGAGCATCAGCAAGTTTTTGGTCAAATTCATCATAGAATTCGTTGACTTTCAAGCATTGTTCGTATGTAAGAGAGAGGTTCTGCTTAAATTCATCCATCAGTTGTTGGCGTATTTCTGAAAAACTCTTTTGAGTAGGTTGATACCCTCCTTCACTATTAATTGTTTTGGCTTGTTCTACAATTGTTTTGTTGATGGGATAAATAACCCCATTTTTAAGCAAATAAATATTTCCAGAAACATCTCGTACGATTTGAGCTTCATTACCACTTGGGTCCCTAATGGTGAACTCTGTTTTCCCAGCTTGAGCAACATTAATCTCATGGCCCCTTCTACTTGATTCAATTAAAAGATCCCTAATAATCCTCATGCTATTCAACTCCCAAGGTTTCGAATGATCAATGACATTTGGAGAGTTCATAAAAAATTCAATGACACCAGCCCCAACATCTTTGAGGGTTTGGGCTTGACAATTCAATAAAAACGAGGATTGAATCAATACTCCTAGAAGGAGAGTTTTTAACAGATAGGTAGCTTCCATTAATAGATGGCTTAGTCTAGCTAAAAACCTTTTTTTCATGGCAATATCTTTCTATCAAAGTTATGAAAACAATGCCAAAATAGAAATCCTTAACATCTTGTTCTCATTCGATAAGATAAAATAGGAGAGGCGCACATAAGAAAGAGTTCAAAAAACGGGATTACTCCCTTTCCTCCGGTTCGTAAACGCCCCATTTTGAATCAAATCCCGAGAAGGCATATAGGGTTTCGAGCTCGTCGGTGTAGGTAAGGCTTTCATTTTGAAGACCGGTGATTTCAGAAGCCAGTTCTCTCATGTGGTTGGCGAAGTCTATCTCGAAGTCGATGTCGGTGAAGGTATCTCGCAATTTTATGGCTTTGTGAGTTAAAATTTTGTGCCTTTTACCGAGTCGGCCCACCTGACCTGGCAATGAGGAACTGGAATGCCGGAAAACCACGGGGACGAGGATATGCCGGGAAAATCCTTGAGAGGCCAGGAGTCGAGCTATCTTCACGGATAATTTTCTTTTAAAAACCGACCTGTCATGAACACTTTTGTATCATGAAAGTCGCTGCCGGCCAAGGTGAACGGGATTCAGACCGATCCAGGTAACCAAAACCTACCTTAATATCGCCATTTGGCACGGGAATCCTGAACAAGAATTTCGGTGAGTTCATAAAGGCTGCCAAAACGCCCACAGCTGCAATTAAGTGTCCTGCCAAGAAGCCGACGATACAGTTTGCACCGGAATAATTCAGCTGGCAGCTGGAAAAGGAAACAAAGCCCTGAATCGCCACCTTTCCAAGGATCGTTAAGAACTGCTCCGGAACAGGGTTTCATTGATAAGCAAATTAAAAAGGAAGCCCTACGTCTCCCCTATATTGGAATTTCATCCTGGACTATTTACTAACAATTACAAAGTTCATCCCTCTTATCTTACACCAAGCTTTAGCTCTGTCATGTTTTCTGACCGTATCCGGATTTTTGAGTAGGTGTCCACCTTTAACTTCGTGTAATTCGATCCTGCCATCAACTTTCTCAATTAAAAAATCGGGGATGTAGCCCCTTCGGTTACCAGCTTCGGTAATATATTCAATGACAATACCATGGTTCTTGGTCCATTTTTTTACAGATTTATTCCTTTCCAATAATTCCATGTAAGATTTTTCCCAAGTTGAATCATATCGCTCCACCGAATAGGGAGATTTCTTAGGATTCTCAAAATCCCCTCTGTCACTTGTTGCCATAGTCAATTGTTTTTATATTTCACGATACTTGTAACCAATCCTGGTCTCTGGGCAATATGGCTTTGTAGTGCAACACGAAGATGGATTGCCCTCTGAAGTTCCTTTTCGTTACATATCCCAGCGCTTTTATTATCAAGCATTTTGCGACGTACATGGTCCATTAAAACACTATACAAATAACCCAGTTCATTTGACCCAATTCCCTCCTCGGCAAGAAGTTCACTTGCCAGGTCTCTAATGCTCTCCTTTAATAATTCAACTAATTCTTCCTTTGATAAGGCCCTCTTCTCGATCGGTCCTATTCTTGTTAATGACGGACCGTCAAGAATCTGGTAGAATCCTTCAGGCTCAAACAGGTTTTTACCTGTCACCGTATCAATTTCAACTCGAGTAATTTCGATATCATATTCATATTCAAAAGATTCTAATTCCTGATACCAATTTGGAAAGTCGCCAATCACTATTTCAATACCAAATATATCCTCGAAATCTCCTTCGTCATCCTCCTCACAAGGTTCGGGAATATCAATTAGATTTTCTGGATTTACTAATAATTGTTCCTTCCTTTTTGGCGGTAAATCTTCCTCAATACCAAATAATGTACCCTGGTCAATTTCCTTTTTCACTTTTGCATTGAGAATATCCCAAAGCCACTGATGATTAAGCTTCTCGTGGTCAATGACTGCAACAATCTCCTGAAGATCCTCATTACGAACATTTAATCGGAGACCTCGTCCAATGACTTGTTGGCCATAAACTCTTGACGAAAACTTACGCAATAATAGAATTACACAGACAGCTGGCAAATCCCATCCTTCTCGGAGCATCAATACACTGACAACGGCCTGAAGTTTTGATCCTTCCTCTATTAACCTCACGGCCTTGCTTGGGTTAAACTTCTTTTCCAAATTAATCCTTGCCTCATCGAGCGCTTTTCCCTTCTTACCAATAATTCCAGCAAGAATCCTTTCATCGCCTTCCGATTCTTCAGTAACTAAGAGTGTATTAATATTAAACTGATCCTGAAGCATTTTCTGCGCCTGCCTAGCATCTTTGATACAAATAGAAACAACAAACAGAATTGGATTGTATCGACCTTGCGCCATGCTAACTGCACGAATTTTTTGCTCCTCAAGTCGATTTAATGCGATTTCTATTTGCTTGGACATTGGCTCCGGGTCTGTGACCCATTGTGTTGAAGTAAGTCCTTTTTCAATTTTCTCGAACTCAACATCCATTTCATCGACAGTTCTCTTTTCTCCTGTATCTTGATTGGTGTACGTTAGTTGAACATTGGTCACCTTAGGTTGGTATACAACAACACTCTTAATAATTGGAGGGACAGTGGCTTGAGCTTGAGAAATATCAAATTCAAAAACCATTTTACTGTCCGGAGATTTCCCATCCGCCCGATCAGGCGTGCCAGTAGTATCTAAACGAAATTTGCTCCGACTCGACAGAACCCGCAGAGCGCTTTCATACTCGGGGGCTGGAGTGTTATGTGCCTCATCATTGAAAATAGCCAACTGGTCGATATATCGCATCAAAAAAGCCAGGTTACGCTTTCCATTGATTGTTGATTGGTAGAGCTGGTGTATGTTGCCAAGAATAACTCCGCTGTCTAATATTCCAGTTGTATCGGGATTTAAAATATGCAAACCCATCTCATTAGCATAATGTTCAGTGCCAGAAGGGAAAAGGTTAAATTTTTTAAAGACTTTAGCATTAAGGAAATCATCTTCCAATCGATCCCGAACAATGGTATTGGGACAGAGAACTATGAATTTGTCAATATTATGAGCATATTTTAGCCAAGCAATTGTTGCTGCAATAATTGCAGTTTTTCCACCACCAGTGACAATGTTTAACAGAACCTGGTTAAAATTCAATCTCTCATATGAATAAATCGTCCGTTGAATAGCCTCTAATGAATGCTTGAATAGTGTTAACTCTCCCCCGGGATCATTTAAATGAAGCAAAAAATCTCGCGACATTGGATTAATCTCTGGATAACCATCATTAATCCATAATCTAAAGTCCTCTTCGAATTTCAAAAATGAATTATACATCTATTTAACCTCAATTGTTAATATTTCTGTTTTTTCACCGCCTTGATTATCTTGAACCGAACATGCAATTTTATAAACTCCAGGCCGAGGGAACTTGAAACTCACCTGTAGAATTGGCATTCCGGTTGTTTTATCCCTTAAAAAGGAGTATCCTTTAGATGAGGTAAAATGACTTCTGTAGTCAAAGTCCCACTGGACATTAGCAATTTTACCTTCCGGATTTAAGGATATTGATTCTGAAACATCAAATAGGTAAGTTAGTTCTGCTATTCTGGAGGTTGAAATTCTTACTTCGGGTGGTTGAATAAAAGAAAGAAGATCGTGATAATCACGATGCCTATTGGTAATATGTTCCTTGTATGCCTCATCTTCCAGTCTTACTAAGCTAAGTCTGACGAAATCAATCCTCTTGTTTTCTCTAGCGGCAAGAATTGTCGCAGCTTCCTTTGCACTCCGATCAAAGTTCCAACCGAGCATTGTACCAAAATTGTCGTGCTTCTCCTTAAAAATAGCTTTCGCAAAATTCGCCACATCATCTTTGGTAATCTTACTCGATCGATTTGGCTCACCAACATATAAGGGAACACCTTGCCTAAGCCCATGTATATTTAAAGAGGCCGATTCTGATCTACCCCCATATGCCCTAATTACAAAGTCGCGGAAATCGGTATCCACCATTTTCTCTAACATCGGTGCTTCATAAATGCCACAGTGTTCCACCGTAAAGTCAGGTACAGGAAACAACAATCCTCCTTCCGCAGAAACCTTTGTAACACGGTCCTCGATAAGGGCAATTGCGATTCTTGATTGGTCACAGGTTATCCATCGTCGATTTAATTTCTGAGCAACGACAGCCGTGGTTCCTCCTCCACCAAAAAAGTCTGCTACCACATCGTTTTCGTCAGTTACTGCAGCAATTATTCTCTCAAGCAGTTTTTCCGGTTTTTGAGTAGGGTATCCTACCCGCTCCGAATCCTCGCGATTGAGCTGTTCTATATCAATCCAATAGTCTTCAGGTACTTTATCCAAAGGATATCGATAGACTTTACCGGATTTGCGGTCTGTTTTTTCCTGCCATTCCACTCCTTCATCATCCACAATGACCTTCATGTGACTATCTGGTTTTCTTGGAACACGAACGTGCGGATCATCTCCCTTGAATTTCCATCTGTTAGTTTTAGTGTACCATAGGATAACATCATGCTTACGACCAAAGGTGGTACTGGACTTGCCCCCAATTGAATAGCACCAGACAATTTCGTTTTTGAATCCGGCCTCCTTGGCATTAAGTCCACCACTGCCAAAGATTTTATCCATTTCAACCTTGGCATAATGTGAAGCATGCCAGTCTAAATGGAGAAAGATGCTACCTGTATCCTTTAAAAGGCGTTTCATCTCATAAAGACGAGCATTCAACCAGATCAGGTAGCCTGGCATTCCGGATTCCCAAATATCAGAAAAAGAGCGAATTTCATTTCTGTCTCCAAAGATAACGTTGTAATTCCTACCAGAGAAAAAAGGTGGATCTATATATATTAAATCAATGCTCCTGCTGGGCAACTGTCTCATAATATGCAAATTATCACCAAAAAATAGACGATTGCCCCTAGAGGGAAACAATTCAGTTGGATTAAATGCCTTATTATGACCAAACTCAACACGATGGACTTCTTGAAATGGTAGATAAATCTTTGGGTAGGCGTGCTCAAATTTTGTTATCTTCGTTTCCCTCCTGCGAGTCTCTATTTCCCATCCCAAAGGCGCTTCATCAACTGGCACTGATCCAAACCTTGGAGGTATTCTATAAAAATCATGCTGGTCAGGAATTGTAATTTCTTCTCCATTGGTCTTGTCAACTAAAGCAATTTCAGTTTCAACCTTTTTCTTCATTGTAATAACCTGGTATTAGTTTTTCTAAAATTAGTTAGAATTTTTTTCACACATAGCATTAAAAAGGGAGCCTCCCAGCTCCCCGGCTATATGGCATGATATTGTCATCTGCCATGGACATATACCCATCCATGTTCTTTTTTATGAATTTAAGTTAGTATTTGTACCGGCGACCGGCCGGTGCGGTTTCGCGAAATCGTACAAAAAAAGGACTCTTAAGAGGACTATATGTGCAAATAATGTGCTCACATAGCCTAAGTGTTTATCGTTGAGATGTGATAAACTGTTGATTTTCACTGTGGGACATACAGGATTCGAACCAGTGACCTCTTGCGTGTGAAGCAAGCGCTCTGAACCGACTGAGCTAATGTCCCGGAGTAGGGTGTGGGTGTCTGTGTGAGGTGTGGGTGTGGTGGATGAGTGTGGGTGTGAGTGTGAACGGGGGCAAAGATATAACTTTATGCCTAACCCCAGACTTCAGTCTGGGGTGTTATCAACCTGACCCCAGACTTCAGTCTGGGGTATTATCACAGACCCGATCACTCACCTAACCCCGGACTTCAGTCTGGGGTATTATCAACTTAACCCCGTACCTCAGCCCGGGGTGTTGCATAATCATTTCAGGCAGTCACAAAATAATGTAACTCACTTAGTTAGAATCGTGCTCGAACACCCATCGGGCCCCTGAAAGGTCCTTTTTTGTACGGTAACTTTAGTCAACAAAAAACCATAATTGTACAAGTATGAAAAGAGCTTTTCTCCTGTTGCCGCTGTGTCTGATTTCAGTAGCCGGATTCTCCCAGGTTACGAAAAAAGCTAACGGCTCGCCAACGGATCAGACCCGGGTCCTTGACGAATCCTCTCCTGTGGCAAAAGCCGGAGGGGATATTATCTGGCAAACCACTTTCAATTGGGGCAATCCCGCCGATCCCAACGGATGGACGCTTCCCGCGGGATGGGAAATCAGGGACAACTCCGATCTGGGCAACGTCTGGATATGGCTTGGAGATTCGATCAAAGGCCGGTGGACCAACGAACGGGCACCGTCGTTCTTTGTCTCCGGAAGTGACGGATTCATTGCCGTTCCCATGGACAACTATAACTTCCGTGACGGTGTCGCTACGAACAATGCTTCCGACACGTACCTCATGACTCCTCCGATCGACTGTTCTGCCGCATCATCGGTGGTCGTCTCATTGAGCCAGTACTACCGGTTCTGCTGCGAAAACGACAACACCGGACATCTTTCACTGATGATCACCAATGACGAAGGAAGTCACTGGGCTACCTATGATTTGAGCTATGGCATCGGGCATAATACATTCACTCCCGTCAAATTCCGTAAGCCGGAAATCAATATTTCCGATGTTGCTGCAGGGATGCCGGGCGTCAGGATCAAAATCTACTTTCATGAAGTGCCGTACTATTTCTGGGCTATCGACGACCTTATGCTTACCGAGGCTTACGTCAATGACCTGGTGCTGGAAGATTCCTGGTCGGAAATTAATTTCGGCTTTGCCGATCCGATCGGTCACACCAATTTCGTGCCCTTCACCCAGATCGGAATGAATTCATCCGTTGCCGGGAAAATAGGAGATTACCGGTTCACCGGTGCCCTTCTGAACAGCGGAACCGCCGATGCCGAGGATGCAACGGTCAATGTGCAGGTTTTGAAAAACGGAACCGAAGTGTTCACCGGCAGCTCACCGGCTTCGACCATCTGGACCATCGAGCGCGACACCCTGACGGTGGCACAACAGTTCACCCCGGCGGATTATGGGGACTACCGTTTTATTCTTTCTGCAGGGAGCGTTAACGGGGAAGACAAGCCCGGCAATAATTCGGCCACCTATTCCTTCACGGTAAACGATACCCTGTTTCAACGCGCCGACATGTCGGCCGAATCCGGCACCTATACGGGTGTATGGGCCGACGGGAACACTGCCGGCGACATCCTGGCAGTCCGGTATGACATCCAGACTGCCTGCGAGGTCAATTCCATAACCGCGTGGATTAATTCTTTCACGCCATCCGTTTTCCCGACTTTCAAGTTTGTCGTTTTGAAATACATCCCGGAAGATGACACCTTTATCGAGCTGATCTCTTCAGATGTCGTCGAGATGGATTCCAGCAAACTGGGCTGGGTGACGTTGCCGCTGGTCAAGGATGGTGAAACCGAGTTTCTGGAGCCGGGTGAATATTATGCCGCCTGGGTTGCCTGGGCAGAAGACGGCCACGTGGGAATGAGGCTGGGATGGGATATGAACGACCGGGCCGAATTCACCGGGTACAGCCTGATCTATCTGGGCTCGATCACCACCTGGTACAATTCCGATAAACTCCCGATCCTGGGGTTGAACCTGAATTCACCGGGCGGCCCCACACAGGCTCCGGTGACTTTTAACGTAAACATGAGCCGGCATATCGCAAGTGGGGAGTTCCATCCGGGAACCGATTTTGTCGATGTATCGGGCACTTTCAACAGCTGGGGCGGATCGGCTCATCTGACTGACCCCGAAGCCGACGGAATTTATACGGTCACCATCGAAAACCTGCCGGTTGCGGGGGTAATCGAATATAAATACCGTATCAACGGAGACCCAAACACATCCGAATATCCGAACGCCCCTGCCCGGAAATACACGGTCCGTTACTGGAATGTCCTGAATGACACCTATAACGGAGGTGTTGCTGCGGGTATCGACCGGAACAGTCTCGTTTCAACATTCAACGTTTATCCGAACCCAACCCGGGGCGCTTTCACGATTGACATCGCCAACGGGCCTGCTTCCGATCTCATTATCACCCTGACCAATATGCAGGGACAGGTCTTGTACCGGAAAACCATTGACGATGCCGTTTCCTGTCAGGAAACCATCGACGCCAACCTCTCGAAGGGCATGTATTTCCTGACCGTAAACCACGGGAAGGAAGTCAAGGTGCAGAAAGTGATAGTCAATTAACATACATAGAGTTGACACATACATAGAGTTGACAAGTTTCTTGAACTTGTCAACTCTATCTTACTAGCACCTGCCTGGTGGTTGTCTTGCCGGCTGTTACGACTTTTACCAGATAAATCCCTTTGGGATAATTGGTGAGATCGAATGATTTGCTGAAGTCTTCGTTCATGCCGGTAATGGTTTCGTCGCTGATCCGGCGGCCTGTCATATCGATGACAGATAACCGGACATCGCCTTTCAGGCTGAAGTGCACCTCGAACCGTCCGTCCGTCGGATTCGGATAAACTTCAACCCTTTCAACCTCTTCCGCCACTTCAACCATACCACTGGTGTAATTGGGCTCCCAGGTTGTTGTAAACATTCCCCTTCCATGCGTTGCCGCCAAAACGGTATTATCCGATTTCCTGAATTTCAGCATATCGACCCTGACATTGGCCATGCCCGCAACATCCGGCTTCCAGACTACATTCTGTGCAAAAACATTATCGGTTGTCCAGATCCCTGTTTCGGTGGCCAGCATGACCTGTTTACCTGATTTCGGATGAAAGATCCCCCACCTGACCGGCATATCGGGCAGATTGGCCTCAACATTGGCCCACGATTGCCCTGCATCGGAGGATACCCAAACCGAAGGCACACCATAATTGGAAAAGGTCAGGAGAACGGTGTCTTCCGTAAAGCCCAAGTCGATGCTGCTGATATAGGCGGCAGGCAGTTCCGGTTTGGTGAGATCGGTCAACTCTCCACCCACCATTGCATCAGTCAGGCGAAAAATCCTTCCGGCTTCCGTACCGATGTAAATGGTGCTGGCATCCAATCCGGAATTCTCAAACCATTTGATGCTGGAATAGGGAACCGGGGAGTTCGTCGGAATATCCATCATCGGGCTGTTCGGTATCGGGGTCAGCTGGTTACCGATCAAACGGATCACCCGGAGCTTATTGGCATTAAAGCCTGTAAAATGACAGCCGTTGGCATACAGCACATTGTACTGATAGTCATAATCCATCGGGTTGATGAAGGTTCCGACATTGTAATTAAACGCTCCGTATAAGCGGCCCTGGGTAGGGGTGATACTGGCATAATAAATCCAGGTATAATATATTGTAAACAGGTGTATATCAGGTTCATTCTGATCGATAAAGCAATATGCGCCGTCTCCCCCTCCGATCCGGTTGTTAACTGTGGGCCTGCCCGGTCCGATATACAGGAGCGTGCCGTTATCCTGAAGTCCTCCCGTGAAGACTTCTGTTCCGGCATCCGGATGAATGGCGCAACTGTAAAACTGAAGGGTGCTGTAATTCCGGTTCCTTTCGACAAAAACCGGTGCATCTTCTTTCGGTTGGCTCGTACTGAAGATGCCTCCATCCGTTCCAATCAGCATTTCGGCCGGATTCGACGGGTTGAACAGGAACGCATGGATGTCGGCATGAACGTAACGGGCTTGTTGTTCAGCCGATCCCGGGGCCCAATAGGTTAGTTGTTCCCATGTCTGTCCGCCGTCCATGGACCGGCAGACATCCAGTCCGCCGATCCAGACAACATTGGCATCCGTAGGATCCACGCCGAGAACGAGCGCATGCCAGGCCAGGTTTGCCGCAGAGGTATAGTTTACTGCAGGATGGGGCAGTTCAGTCCAGGTTGCACCCTTGTCGGTCGTTTTCAGTATGAACCGGCAGTCGTACCCGACAAACTGGTCGCCCCGGATATAGCCACCGGCAACACCCGCATACAGGATTGAAGGATTCGACGGAGCCTTGGCCAGCATGACCCTTCCGGGAT
>Ga0172368_10007027_pt1 | contig 11909 bp, 9 predicted proteins | sample Lak11m_FD_114540 | JGI IMG/M metagenome (GOLD analysis project Ga0172368, IMG submission 114540) | Freshwater microbial communities from Kabuno Bay, South-Kivu, Congo - kab_022012_11m | ecosystem: Environmental > Aquatic > Freshwater > Lake | place: Democratic Republic of the Congo: South-Kivu...
ATCTAATCATTACCTCGAAAGGTTTACACTATGAGTAAACTCATTAAATTCGGAAAACGCGCCCTTACCATCTCGGTAGCAGGGACAATGGTCGTGTGGTCATTAGGCCTCGCAGCGCTCGCGCCCGCACAGGCAGCAACGCTCGTCGCCGGTGATCTCATCAAAGCGTCCGGTCCCGCGGTGTATTACTACACCTCCGATGGCAAACGGGCACCGTTTCCTAACGATAAAGTATTTAGCTCGTGGTATGTTGGCTTTGGTTCGGTGAAAACAATCACTGACGCAGAGCTCGCCGCCCTTTCATTGAGCGGCACCAACATGACGTACCGTCCTGGTACTCGGTTGGTTAAGATTACCACTGATCCGAAAGTATACGCAGTTGAGCCAGGCGGATCGCTTCGCTGGGTAAAAACAGAGGAGCTCGCCAAAGCGCTCTTCGGCGACAACTGGAACAAGCAGATTGACGATGTTCCAGACGTGTTCTTCACCAACTATGCCAAAGGCTCTGATCTGGAAACAGCAAAGCCAACAGTTGGCAGCTTATTCAAGACCGCAGATTCGTCCGACATCTATTACATGGGTGCGGACGGAGCCCGCAAACTCGCTGATCTTGCAGCATTCGACGCAAACGGCTTCCAATCAAAGTTCGTTCGCACCGTTTCTGCTGACGTCAAGACAGCTGCCGGCACCTCTGCGTCTGGTGAATTGAAAGCAAAAGAAGCGACAGTAGCAATGCCGACATTCGCGGCAGCTCCTGCGGCAGGAGAAAAGGCTGCAGAGGGTGAAAAGGCAGCAGAAGCAGCAGGCAAAGCAATGCTGAAAGTTGAATTCGGCGATGACAACCCGGCAGGAGCCGTCCACGCTTCCGGCACGTCATACAACAAGGTCCTTTCCTTGAAGTTGACCGCCACCGAAGCAGACGCGACTCTTACCAGCCTTATGTTGACTCGCGGAGGTCTTTCCTCTGACACGAGTTTGACCGGTGTTGCAGTATTTGCGCACCAGGCAACCATGCGTCATGGCACCTTTGCGACGTTCTCAAACAACAAAGCGACGGTGAGCATGGCAAATGACCCCATTAAGGTAAAGAAAGGCGAAACCGTTCCGGTTTGGGTAAAAGTAAACATCAACAGCGGCGCGGCGGGCCAATCCGGTACCTACACGCTCGGCGTAGCCGCGGCAGCTGATTTTGGCACGACGGCGACGGTATCCGGCACTTTCCCGGTGACCAGCTCGACGTTTAGTCTTACGAGTGGCGCTGCCACTGTCGGTACGCTTACTGTTGACACCGTCCGTGTGCACAACAACGGTGCGACTGACGCGACAAACGTGACGGTCAACATGGGCACCACTGATCAGGACACAGGCCGCTTCCGCTTTGCGGCAGGCGCCAACGAAGACATGGTCCTCTCCAGCTTGAAGTTCTACAACAACGGCAACACCGTTGATGCAGACCTCAAGAACATTGACCTTGTCGGTCCGGACGGCGCTGTGCTCGCAACTGTTGAAGCGCAGAAGGACAAATACGTCACCTTTGATCTTTCGAAGATTGACAATGCAAGCGATATCAACGGGTATTTGATTCCAAAAGGCGCGTCTCGCGATCTTTTGGTGCGTGAGGACCTCGTATCCGGCGCTTCCCGCACTATCCGCTGGCTGCTCCAGGAAGACTATGATGTCGAAGCATACGGCACTTCATCGAAAGCAGGTATTGTCGTGACGTTGGCAGGTGGCAACACCGCCCCGAACGGCAATGACCGCGCCTTCCCTGTCGGTGATCAGGATGGCGGCGCAGGCACCAACTATGCCAACCGCATCACGATTGCTTCCGGCACCTTGAGCCTCACCAAGGCAACCTCATCCCCAACGGGCAACATCCCCGCGGGAGGCACCTTGGTTGAGCTTGGCCGCTGGGAAGTAAAAGCAACCGGTGAGGACATGGAGCTTCGCCAGATCTCCTACCGCGTGAACCGTTTGCCCGCAGTCGCAGCAAATAACTTGACCGGTACTTTTACCGTTCAGATCCAGGAAGCAGGCGCAACATCGTCTCCGACCACGATCTTTACGGTTGCCGGTTCTGCAGCGACATACGAAGCGCAGACAAACGCGACTCTTACCACCTACCCGACACTGGCAGCAAACAAGACATACAACGTCAAATTCTTGGGTGATATCGCATCGACCGTAGCAGCAGGCGTTACATACGCCACAGTGCTTGATGTCGTGCAGACATTCCGCAAGAACTCCAATGACGTTGTTGATCCGGGCACTGCTGTCTCCACAGCAAACACCCTGACTGTCAGCACAGGCACCTTGACGGTTGCCGCGAACAACTCGCAGCCTCCGATCACGGTGGTACAGAATCAGTCCACACTCACTACGCTCGGTTCCTGGACCTTTACGGCCGGACCGGCAGAACCGATTGTGCTGAACTCCGTCACGGTTGACGACAACACCGCTGGCTTGGGCCGCAACTTCAAAGAGCTCGAGCTCTGGCTCGGCGGCGCAAAGAAGTCGCAAGACACTTCTTCGACTATTGCTCCGACCGCAACCACAGCGACCGTTGTCTTCAATATCTCGCCTTCCTATGAATTGGCGGCAGGCCAGACCGTCGTAGTGGAATTGAAAGGCCGCGTATTGACCGCGACCATGGATGCAACCGTCACAACCCAGATCCCGGCTTCCGGAGTATCAGGGTCCGGCAAGACATCCTTGACTTCACTCTCGACGATCCCGGCTGTGAACACCAACGCGCAGGCTATTACGATCGCATCCGCAGGTACTCTCGCAGTATCGCGTGACACGGTCACCAACGTCCGCTCATCGCAGCTTGTTGCCGGTACGACGGGCGTCACATTCGGCGCGTTTAAGTTCCAGACCTCCAACACCGAAGGCATTAAGCTCAGAAAGATCTACCTCTCAAACGCGGGTTCAAACACCAACGGTCTTACGAACGTCGGTGTCTACGAATCCGGCTCCACATCGCCGATCGGCAGTATCACCAAGGCATCCCTTGGCTCTGATACGCTTGTGACGGGTGGTGACGAGAAGAGCGTAGTCTTCGACTACACCGGCCTTACCAACGGCGGCTACAGCATCCCGAAGAACACCTACAAAGTGCTCCTCGTGAAAGGCGACACTGTCTATGCGGCAACATCCGGACAGACAGCGCAGCTCGTCGTTGCCGAAGTAGAAGGTGAAGGCGAAGGATCAGGTACACGCGTATACACCACACTCCTCAACGATGACCTTACCGGCGTAAACGCTGGCCAGGCATACTCTGTTGGAGATGTCGTATCGATGAATGACGCATCCGGCCAGTCAGCTGACCAGGTCAACACCCACGTTGTTGCAACAGCAGCAGCTTCCGGTGCATCTGTCGCAGCAGCTGATGCGCTCTTCGACACGAACGCAGCTGGTGGCTATGGTACATTGCTTGCCGCAGATAACCTCTCGAAATGGAGAACAATCTCCACCGAGACGGTAAACGCAGGCACCACAGCGCAGAATAACTACACCGCAGGTAACGTTGTTGCCGTAGCCGATGTCTCGGCCGGTACCAGCTCTCTGTATGTTGTGACGACCACTGTGGCGCAGGCGGCGGCAATCGGCGCGGCAAACGCACTTGTAAACGGCCTCACCCTTGCAGCGGGCGATATTGTCACTCGCGTGGCATCAGGCGCTTCTGAAGCGCTCTCCGCTGCCTCGACATTGACCTACAAAGCAGGCGATGTCGTAGTCGTGAACGATACAGGCGACGCTGATGATGGTATCTACGTTATCGGTACCGCCGTGAACCCGGGTACTGACATCACAGCAGCAAGCGGTCTTGTGAATGGCTATACCTTTGCCGCAGGTCGCGTCACCAAGCTCCCGGTCGTCACGACCGAGCTTGCGTCAACCAGCGCTGCGTATGCGTATCGCTCGGGTGACGTTGTGGTAGTCCACGATGACAGCGCCACGACGGATGACGGTCTCTTTGTCTTCGCAACCGCAGTAGCGGTGGGAGGCGACTTGACTGCCAACACCTTGACTGGCACTGCGTTAACGACTTCTGATCGCGTGTCTCGCCTCGCGGTTGTAGAGACGAATGACAACCTCAAGCGGCTCTATCCGACGAAGCTCAACTTCGCGTGGACCGCGGCAGCCGGTGGATCAGTGCTTTCATCTGGTGGACAGACCGAAGTCGGTCGCTTCACTATGGGCGCTGATACGGCAAACTCCGCGAACCCGGATGCTCAAGTTACAGTCACAAACCTCGCATTTACCCAGATTGCCTCTGCGCGTCTGACCAATGCGACATTGCATGACTACACCTTGAACACCAACCTTGCGACCAACGTCACGCCTGACAACGCGGGCGGCACCCTCACCTTCAGTGGGCTTTCAACAGCCTTCACGCACGGTGAGACGCGCACCTTCCGCGTCTTGGCTGATGTCGGCACAAGCGCCGGTTCCCAGTCAGCGCAGTTCCGCTTCAACGCGGGATCTGACACCTCGACAGGAACCGCAACGTGGTCAGTGTCCGCAACAGGCCAGACCACCGTCTCCGGCGTCACCTGGACGGTGCTTGCCACCGATTCGACCGACACATCGAGTGCGCAAATGACAGCGTCATCTGTCGCGTCTGACGCGATTCAACCGACGATCAGCTCGATCGGCATCACGGATGCAGGTGCAGGAAACGATGCCTTGGCCGCAGCTGACTCGATTCTCGTTACCTTTAGCGAAAAGATTGACCCATCTACTGTGGCGTCAACACTCCGCTATGGCACGGGAACAGTCACCGCGACAGCCGGCGCAACCGGAACTGTATCTGGTGCAGAGAACTCTGGCGGTACGAACGCTTGTGGCGTAGCTTCAGCAAACGATACGATCAATGTTGCAAACATTGCCTGTATCTCGCTTGGCAACGGCACAGCAATCACCGCAGCAATCGCAGCGCAAAACACCACGCTCTCGCTGAACGCGGCAGGAACGGCGCTCACCATCGCACTTACTGGAGCCTTTACTTTGAACGCAGCAGATGGCGCAGAAGCTGATGGCGGCGAACTCCTCACCGCAGTACGCGATGCAGCTGGCAACTTGCTTGCGGCATCCGCATGGACCATCACGGCTCTCGACCTCTAATCATAAAAGGTTAGACGGCCGATCAGCACTGCTGATTGGTTCAGCGACGAAAGCCCTCCCCATACGGGGAGGGCTTTCCCTTGCCTTGACAGGAAAGGCATTCGTTCTATAATAATTCTATAATAATTCTTATATTACTTTCTATGCGCAACGCCTTGCTTAATCGCGAAGAGTTTGCCAGTATTCAGGAAATTCAAGCGCGCACTTCAAAACTTCTCAAAAAAGCGGAGCGAAGCGGGTCCTTTATTCGGGTTATTAAAAATAGCAAGCCGGTCGGCGTTCTTATGCCGAATTCCACGTTTGAAGATATTATGGAAGATCTTTTGGCGCTTTCCAGTCCGCCCTATCTTGCAAAGATCGTGAAAGCTCGCAGAGAGCGGAAGCGGTATTCCGTGAAAGAAGTGAAAAAAGCGCTTGGAATACAATGATCGCGGCATGGAATATTTTTTTAAGCCGCAGGCGTTTAAGCAGATGAAGAAGTTGCCTATCGACACGCAAAAACGCATTATTGAAAAATTGGATTTTTACTGTTCTTCAGATGATCCGCTTCAATGGAGTACGCCTCTTGTGAATATAGAAATAGGATCATACCGTTTTCGTGTCGGCGATTACCGTGTAATATTTGATTTAACAAAGGACGGAGTGGAAATCCTTCTTGTCGGCCACCGGCGAGACATTTACCGATAGAATGTACACATGAAAAAGGGGAGTATTTTTTTAATCATTGGCATTTTAGTAGTAAGTATTGGCGGCACAGCCGCTTTCTTTGGGTTTTCTTTTCGTCAAGAGCAGCAAGCAGAAGAACAATTTCGAGTGCAATACTCCTCCCATCAAGACTTTGAAACGATCTACCCTCTCATCAAAGAGGCGCGCGAGATCGTACGAAAAAATCCTCGCCATGATGGGGCATACCAATCGCTTGCTCAAAGTTATTTCACGATTGGCGCATTTGACCGCGCGCGGGATGCGTTGCTTGTAGCAGTCGAGATCGTGCCAGATAATGATGCGTACTGGTCTTTTTTGGGCAAGACCTATCAACGGCTTAAAGCGTATCCTGATGCCGCAGCCGCATACGCTCGCGCTCTTGAACTTGATGAAAGCCGCGTGGAGTATTATACCCAGCTTGCGTGGCTCTATTATTTTCGATTTGAAGGCGATGATATGCTAAAAAGTTATGATATTCTCAAACAAGGCCTTGAACGTTTCCCTGATGACAAGGATTTATTGTTTGACATCACGCGGTATTACTTGTATGAAAACAAGATGGAGGAGTTTACAATGTATGCTCCTCGCTATCTTGCCGTAGACCCGACCGATCAGGGCGGTTTTAAGAAAGAGCTGGAGAAATATCGTGCCAAGAAGAAAGAGAAATCAAAATGAGATTGCAGAAGAATGTCATTCCCGCGAGCCTCGCCGTAGCCTTGGCGAAGGCGGGCGAAAGCGGGAATCCAAATTCAGAATACACGGGTTTGGATCCCTGCTTTCGCAGGGATGACAAATGTGCAAGCAAATGGCATTTTTTTACAGTCCCAAAATAGAATGTAAAATAACTATGAAAAAACCATTCAAAATAGGTATTATCTTATTCATCATCGCCGCAGCAGTCGTCGGCGTATGGTACGGTTCTGCGTGGTGGTCCGAAGAACAGCTGCTTCGTAAATACGAAGCGCAAACTGGACGCAAGGAATTTGTTGAGTTTCTCCGTCGCGATAAAAAAGAGTTGAAAAAAAATCTTCCGCTTGAAGATCGAGTGACGTACACACTGGATCTTGGTCTGCAGTGGTATGTGTTGGGTGAATATGACCGCGCCGTAAAGTGGTGGGGCAAGGGCCTTGCACTCAAGCCGGATAATGAGATCGGCTGGTACAACCTTGGCAACGCATATCGCCGGATGAAAGATTTTGTTCAAGCAGAGGCTGCATACGAAAAATCCATTAGCTATGCGCGCCAAGATGAGCTCAATGGCTGCCTTGCCCTTGGCGAATTATACGGCAATGACTACCTTGAAAAGCGCGACCAGGAGCCGGAGGTGTACAAACGCTGTTTAGAAAAAAGTCCCGATAATCGCGACCTAATCGCCCGGCTTGGCATCTATTACCGCGATAGAGGAGATAAAGAGAATGCAATCAAATACTTTGACGAACTCTATCGTCTGGAGCCTACTGTGGAGCTTGGCGAAGAGATCCGTCTTTTGCAGAGTGGTCAATAACTACTGTGAATTACGAAACTGCCTTTAGTGCCCCCCCACATGTCATCCCCGCGAAGGCGGGGATCCAAATTGAGTTTATAATATGAAGAGAAATATCTTGAGTTTGGATTCCCGCCTACGCGGGAATGACAGTTTCGTAATTCAGAGCTTGCAGGGCGGTCAATAGTGAGTAGAAGGGCTGTGAATAAACCCCGTTGACACCTCTAAAGTCCATTGATAGAGTGGGTGCAAGATTTAATCGTAACAGCAAGGCCTTTATGCAAAAGATGAACCAAACGCTGGTCGGCGTTGTAGCGCTTGTGGTGGTCGTTGCGGCCGTATGGGCTTTTTTGGGATTCCAGAAGAACGGTGAATTCCGAAACAAGTATTCGGTCGTCTATCTGTCGAGTGGGGAACTCTATGTGGCAAAACTTTCGGTGTTTCCGAAACTTGTCATGACAGACCCCTATCTCCTTCTGCTCGTGCAGAATACGGAGAATAAGAGCAATAGCTTCCAGCTCACGCCTCTCAATGAATCCGTCTGGGCACCAACAAAACTTTATCTGAAGCCGGAACAAGTTTTGTACTACGGTCCGTTGGACGAGAGCAGCAAAGTACTTGAAACGTTGAAAAACGCGGGGAAGTAGTGCTATAAAAGTACAAAATTTTTCAAGCCGCTTGGTAATCGCCAAGCGGCTTTTTTGTCACTGTGTCAGCTTTTGCAAGATTTCTTTTAGCTTCGACGAGTCGTCAAGATAATGATCGAGCTTGTCGATCACAGAAAAGAGGGAATTCGCATCCGGCACCACCTCATCGCGTATCTTTACTATTTTAGGATACTGCGTTGCAATCACTTCTTCTGTCTGTGTGATCAATTCCTCCGTGAGCTTTTCTCCGGGGCGCGGATCCGTGAATACCACCGGGATGTCTGTATCTGGTTCAAAACCAGACAGCCGGATCAATTCTTTTGCGAGCTCTATGATTTTTACTGGCTTGCCCATATCAAGCACAAATATCTCGCCGCCAGCCCCAATCGCTCCGGCTTGCAATACGAGCAGACATGCTTCATGGATAAGCATAAAATAACGCTCCATATCCGGATGCGTCACCTGAACGGGTCCGCCACGCTTGATTTGTTCCTTAAATGTCGGTATCACGCTTCCGCGGCTGTTTAAGACATTGCCAAACCGTACCGCGATGCAACGCGTGTATTTTGTCTTGTCGAGCGCTTGACACATCATTTCGCAGATACGTTTTGTCATGCCCATCACAGAGCTTGGCCGAACCGCCTTGTCCGTCGAGATAAAAATTACTTTTTCGACAGAGAATGCAATGGAAGCCTCTAAGATGATCCTCGTTCCGAAGATATTATTTTTTACAGCTTCATCGGGATGCGTTTCCATCAATGACAAATGCTTGAAAGCCGCCGCGTGAAACACGAGATTCGGCCGTTCCGTCCGAAAAACCGTAGCAACTTTATCCGCATCGCGGATATTGATCAGCAACTCCTTGAGAGGCAGTGACGGGTACCGTCGCGTGAGCTCATTTTTCATTTCAAATGTCCGTGTTTCGTCATTATCAAGGATCAATAGCATCTTTGGATTAAATCGTGCGATCTGGCGGCAGAGCTCGGACCCAATGGATCCAGCCGCTCCTGTCACCATTACTGTCTTTCCCTCTACCAATCTGCGAATACTCTCTTCGTCAGGTATGACGGGATCTCGGCCGAGCAAATCCTCGATATGCACTTCCTGTAGGTTGTGCAGCGTCACCTCATCATCGATGAGTTCTGCCACCGAAGGCACTATTTTTATTTTTTTTAATCCCGCTTGCCGTCCGCATTCAACCGTTTGTTTAATAATTGTAGAGCCGGCTGACGGCAACGCTACGATCATCTGGCTAACAGAAAAGTTTTGGACGCATGTCGGGATATCAGCAACCGTGCCGAGAACGCGCAAGCCATGGATAATGCGGCCGCGCTTGATCGGATCGTCATCGATAAAACCAATAGGGAAGTAGGGAGAGCCTTGAGCCGCGCGTATGCTGCGCAATAGCTGTACGCCGACGTCTCCGGCCCCGACAATGACCGTCCGTTCTTTTGCTCCGCTGTCGCTGCCTTGCAGCATGCTCGAGAATATGCGTTTTGCGAATCGCGCCGCGCTTGTCCCAAGGAAAATAAGGATTGCGCTTAAAAACAGGACAGAGCGGGGAAATCCGTTCAATACCACGGTATCGCGCGCAAGGAATAGCACGAGGCCGACACCAAGAAACGCAATACCATTCCCGCGCGCGATAGCAACCAATTCATCAGTGCTGATGTGGGAGAAAGAAAACGAGTATAATTTGAAATACCAAAAAATAGGGATAGAAATCGCAACGGCAAGCAAAGAAAATCCGGTCGCATTCAGAAGGTGTTCATCGGGGATGTATCCTTCAAACCGCAGCAGAAATGCGATCCACACGCTCGCAAGGATTGTAATGATATCAAGCGCAATAAGGACGGAAAGCCGCAATGTGTGATTACTACTGAAGAGTTTGAGTACAAAATTCATATAAAATTGTCATGGGACTATCCAAGAATTGTCGATTTGTGTTGTATTCGTCATTCCCGCGAAAGCGGGAATCCAAATCAAAATCTTTTCAATGGATTTGGATCCCCGATCAGGTCGGGGATGACAATTTTCGGACAGTCTGACGACAATTCTTCGACTGTATCATCCGTATCACGCATAGAATCCCTTTATTTTCTCCACCACATACTCCACCTCTTCATCCATAAGCTCCGGATACATCGGCAGAGAAATGACTTCTGTGCAGAGTCTTTCTGTCTCGGGTAAGGTAGTAGTATCGCCTCCGGCCGATACAAGGCGTGGTTTGCCGCCGTATTCTACATTGAGCTCTGTGTCAGTGAAGAGCGGTTCATCATAGGTGGGTGAGGGCCACGATATCAATGTTTCGACGCCATGTTCATCGAGATATTTTTTGAGTTCATCGCGGCGTTGAGCCTTAATCACATAGTTTGTGTAGATATCCGTAAAGCGGTCGTCACTCCATCGCGGTATCTGTACTTCAGATACGTCAGCAAGGCCTTCATGGTAACGCGCGGCAATCTGCCGGCGGCGTTCCAGCCATTGCGGGAAATATTTCATCTTCACGTTCAAAAGCGCGGCATGAAGATTGTCCATCAAGAGGTTGTGGCTATGGTAGAAGAATTTTCTTGTTTGGCGGTCTTCGCCGTTGTAGCGCATAAAGCGCGCCTTATCGGCGAGCACATCATCATTTGTGACGAGCATGCCGTTGTTGCCCCATCCGCCGAACGCTTTTGCCCAATACAGGCTAAACGCGCCCGCATTGCCGAATGAACCGGCTTTTTTCACTATGCCATCAGCCATGCGCATCGATGCGCCGAGCGCTTGCGCGGCATCTTCTATGACGAGCAATCCTTTGCGTTTTGCAAAATCCATAATCATTTCCATATCGCAGAGCCTGCCATTTAGATGCACGGGTTCGATCGCGGTTGTTTTTGGGGTGAGGGCTTTCTCCAGCAGCTTTGGATCCATGTTGTAGTCGTATCCCGCATCAAGAAGGATCGGCCGCGCTCCCAGCAGATAGATTTCAGAGATGGTTGCAATAAAGGTATGCGCTACGGTGAGCACTTCGTCTCCGGGTTTTACTCCCGCGGCTCGCATTCCAAGCCAGATTGCAGAGGTGCCGGAGTTGACGCCGATGGCATGCTTTACGCCACAAAACGCGGCAAACTTTTCTTCGAATTCCGCGAGGTCTTTTTGCATCACGATCGCTCCGCGGGAGAGCACATCATCAAACGCGGCGAGAAATTCATCTTTATGGTCTTGGTACTGTTTTTGGGGGTTTACAAAACGCACTTTTTGCATAGGGAAAGAGTTACGGATTTGAGTTATTACAATAAAAAAAACCTACCACCATGCCGCAGCTCCGTCAATGAGAGATGGTAGTCTGTTCTATACGCGCTGTCTAATAACGGTTTTTGCGGCAATAGCAGGCTCTTGCCGAACGGAAAATTCGAAGAGGTCACACGGCTTGTATCTGCGTGATACATCTAAAAGTTCAATTCCAAGGATCGTATGATCTTTGTCAATATCAATAATTATCCCGGGCTTGATTTCTTGACTTTTCCACACTTTCTTTTTTTTTGGTGATACAAGGTAGAGGTACAGCGCGTCGGCATGTCGGTCGTATTCCACTTTCATATTATTTCTCTACAACTGTTATAATTATCAGAGATTCTTGTTCTTGTGAGATGGTGACACGGATGAGGCGGGTTTGCAGTCTTCCGAAATAGTGAAATCGACGCGGACCGATTTTTTCTTTCCGTAACGGCGACGAGATAACTCTTTCTACGTCATGACGTGAAATGCGCCTCCAACGCATCCTGCCTTTCGCGTGTCGGGTGAAAACAATGTCCATATTATAACGTTTTGAAAAATTGCGCAAGCCGCCGGAACCCTTCCGGGATTTGCGTAGGCTCGCCGGCAAAGGAGAATCGTACATGACCTTCGCCTTGCGGCCCGAATGCCGCGCCCGGGATCACGGTGACGCGCGCTTCATGGAG
>Ga0172368_10007029_pt1 | contig 11907 bp, 10 predicted proteins | sample Lak11m_FD_114540 | JGI IMG/M metagenome (GOLD analysis project Ga0172368, IMG submission 114540) | Freshwater microbial communities from Kabuno Bay, South-Kivu, Congo - kab_022012_11m | ecosystem: Environmental > Aquatic > Freshwater > Lake | place: Democratic Republic of the Congo: South-Kivu...
GCGGGTGACCTGTCACTTGGGGGTTTTTATTCTGAAAATATAACCGCAGGCAGTAACAAAACTGTACAGGAAGCTGTAACCGAATGGCAGGGTGATGCGCCGCACCTGACCACCATGTTATCGCCACATTTGAGTGAAATTGGCGCAGGGGTGGCCATCGTAGGTGATTATGTCTATTACGTAATCGACTGTGCCAGCCCTACCTCCAGCGGGCAGGCACAGCCCTATACTGCTGTCCCTGGTGGATCCCCGGCGCCCGGCAGCACTGCCGCTTCTGCACTGGTTGTGAACACGGTTGTCCCGGCAACGCCAGAGAACGATGGTAGAGTTTTTCATGTTGTCAAACCGGGGGAAACATTGTGGTTGATCGCTGTTTCCTACGGTGTAAAGATCGCCGACCTGCGCAGGCTAAACAATCTGGCTGAAGCTCAGAATATATTTCCAGGAAATAAACTCTTTATCAAGCAGGAATCGACACCTGCACCGTTGCCTGCGACCCAGACTGCGACTACCGTGCCTGTACCCACCTCCTCGCCTACATCCACCGTGACCCTGGCTCCTTCCCCAACCTCCACGAAACAACCCGTCGCACCGGTATCAACAAATTCAAGCCTGCTGGCCCTGGGGGCGATCGTGCTGGCTGCGATAGTTCTGTCGGTTTTTTTCGTCCGTGCCGGTCCAAAACCAAATTGATGGACTGTTAAAAAAAAAGAACTGGTGATGTTGAAATCTTCCAACCAGCTGCAAGGATCTTGGTAATGCCATATGGTTGGAATTTAATGGTGATGATTGGTACGCGTATTAAGTGACGATTGGTCTTGTGCCAGTTTCGAGAGGGAAGTAATCTTAACTAGTGGATTTTTCTGATTATAAAAGGCGTATTTGAGAGCCTAGGCTGCCAATATCCTGGCTGATGAATTTTTCGACCAGTAATAAGTGGAGAGTTTCCTTTTGCAAACATCCTGGCGCAAACCAGTGGCGACCCAATCACCCCCAGGATTTTCCCGAAGGGCGGAGGAACTGCGCAGCAGCATTCGAGGTATGGATGTGTCCGAACTGGCAGCCAGAACCCATTCGGTGTATGTTTTTGATAATAAAGAACAGGGTGAATTTCACCTGAACTTCTTTTCTGAAAATGTAATTGGTTCATATCCTGATCTCAAATTCAGGCTCACAGCGGGCACGGAACTTGCGGATTTTCAGCAAATGCTGTTGCTCTATTATTTTGCCACTTCCGATGGAACAGCAGTCGCAAATAAATGGGTGTCATTTGCCGATCTTCCGGGTGGAAGGATGTATGCCCAGGCATTCCAGGGTTATTCTGGAGATGAAATCGTAAAAACCTTTGGGGATAACCTGGCGTTTTTTAAGAGTGCATGCACACAAGCCAATGGGTTTTCTGTACCATTGGCCGATGCGGCTTTTGATTTTCAGGTACTGCCAATGGTATCCGCCCGATTCGTTTACTGGCTCGGCGATGAAGATTTTCCCTCATCCTGCAAAATTTTGTTTGATGCGACTGCGACTCATTTCATACCGATCGATGCATGTGCGATCATTGGAAGCACTTTAGCGCGCCGGATCATAAAAAACTTCCGAAAAGTTTGATCCTATCCATTTTGAGGATAACATTTATCTGGCTGTGAAACGAGGATTATCATGAAAATAGCGATAACAGGCAAAGGTGGGGTTGGGAAAACGACATTGACAGCACTTATTGCCCAGGTCTACGCGGATATGGGCAAACAAGTCCTTGCCGTTGACGCGGATCCATCGCCTTGCCTGGCGGGCGCTCTGGGATTTCCCGATGAAGTGCGCGCCAGGCTCAGCCCAATCGCTGAAATGGATGACCTGATCCTTGAACGGACCGGGGCAAAAAAAGGCCAGATCGGCGGTTTTTTTACGATCAACCCACAGGTGGATGATATTCCGGAACGATTCAGCGTACTTCATCGCGGTGTACGTTTGCTGGAGATGGGAAGTGTTGAAATTGGCGGATCAGGCTGTATTTGCCCGGAAGCCGCGATATTGAAAACCCTTTTTACCCATCTCATGTTTCGCAAGGATGAAGTTCTTTTGCTGGATATGTATGCCGGTGTCGAGCATCTTGGGCGCGCGACGGTTGACTTCGTGGATGTGATGGTGATCGTGGTGGAACCCACCCGGCGATCACTCGGAACTGCAGCACAGATCAAGAAGCTGGCTCAGGATATTGGCCTCAACCGGTTATACCTGGTTGGGAACAAGGTTCGTAACCAGGATGAGGCAAAATTCCTGGAAGCGGAGACGCCCGGGCTGCCGCTTCTTGGAATTCTCCCTGCGGACCTGGCGGTGCAGGAAGCGGACAGGTTGGGTGTTCCGGTTTATGACCACGTGCCATCTTTGAAAGAATCTGCACAGCGGATGGCAGAATTATTGCTCAAGATGGATCGAGCCTGATTGGAAAATTTATATTATCGAAGTAGTCCAACCGTTCCTGGTAATCTTATAACTATAAAAAGGTGAAAGTGATATGACTATTACAATTGCACTGGCAGGCAAAGGTGGGGTTGGCAAGACCACCGTGGCTGGAATGATCATCAAGTATCTCGCTCAAAACCAGCCCGGCTCCATCCTGGCTATTGATGCCGATCCGTCTTCAAATCTAAATATGGTGCTTGGTCTTGACCTGGATTTTACGGTTGGTGAAATCCGCGAGGATATGCTTCACCAGGTCAAAGATTCGCTTGCGCAGGGTGGAGCCGCGATGGGTGGCTTGCCTGGCGGAATTTCAAAGCGCGAGTACCTGGAATATCATGTCCGATCATCGCTGGCTGAGGGATCCCGTTTTGATCTGATCGCGATGGGGCGGGGTGAAGGGCAGGGCTGTTACTGCGCGGTCAACCATAATCTGCGCGAGGTGATCGATGGAATGAGCAGGCATTATGCTTACGTGGTGATTGATAATGAAGCCGGGATGGAGCATCTCTCTCGCAGAACGACGCGGGATGTCCAGCACCTGTTGATTGTCAGCGACCCTTCACAACGTGGATTGGTGGCAGCCCAGCGTATTGCCGACATGAGCCGGGAACTTGATGTGCGTATAGAAAAATCTTACCTGATCATTAACCGTCTGGCGGGACCTTTACCGGACGAGTCAAAAAGTTTTGCGGAAAAATTAGGTATCCCCCTTTTAGGAACAATTGTCGCGGATAACGAACTTGCCATGTTTGATTACAGTGGGCGCCCGTTGGTGGAACTTGGTGACGATTCTCCCGTGTATCAATCTGTGGCAGCCATGCTGAAAACGATTTTGTAACCACTCGGAACCGGGAGCGAATAACTATGGATGGCCTTTTTGTTTCGCATTTCCTGAACGGCTTTTTAATGATCGCCATGCCGGTTGGATTGGCGATCGTATTGACGCGGGTATGGAAACTTAGCTGGAAGTTTTGGTTGGTTGGCGCGGCTGTCTTCATCCTTTCCCAGGTGGGGCATATCCCATTTAATTCGCTGATGAGTTCCCTGTTGAACAAAACCGGGCTCGTCGATTGGCCTAAAAACGCACAGACAATTTTTAATTTTACCTTTCTCGGATTAAGCGCCGGCCTGTTTGAAGAATTTTCTCGTTACGCCATGTTCCGCTGGTGGTTGAAGGATGGCCATACCTGGCGCAGAGCGGTCCTGGCAGGAGCCGGTCATGGCGGGGCCGAAGCGATCATCCTTGGAGCCATTGTGCTGCTGACTTTTTTCCAAATGTCTGCTTATCGCAATGTTGATTTGACAGGCCTGTTCCCGGCCGGGCAATTAGAGCTTGCCAAGCAGCAGGTCTCCGCCTACTGGTCGCTGCCATGGTACCTGGCTTTACTGGGGGCACTGGAGCGTCTCCTGACCATCCCGGTACATATTGCCATGTCTGTGCTCGTTGTCCAATCTTTTATCAAGGAAAAATTCTATTGGGTCTGGCTGGCAGTATTGTTGCATGCGTTTTCTGATTTTATTGCGCTCTTTGTGGCACAGAATTACGGCGTATATTGGGCAGAAGCTGCCATCGGTGGTGTTACCGCGATTTGCCTTATCATTATTTTTCTATTACGACAACCCGAGCCGATCCAGGCAATACAGGTTCACCCGGATTTGTCCCCAGTTCCAGTGGATGGTTATACCAAACCGGTTGAGGAGACTGCCGAGAATCTTGATAATTCAAAGTTCCAATAAAGAGACATCGGGCTCGCATTCATTCGCCGGGCGAGAACCAACCTGGCAGATGGCGATAATTTCTGTGTAGAGGAATCCATGATTCATACTGAAAATTTGACCAAGAAGTTCGGGGATGTTGTTGCAGTCCAGGATCTGTCATTGGATGTCAGAGAGGGCGAGGTTTTTGGATTTCTTGGACCAAATGGAGCCGGAAAGACAACCACGGTACGCCTGCTGACATCCTTGATCGCGCCGACCTCAGGCACGGCAGTCGTCAATGGTTTTCGATCCGGAACAAATGATAACGATATCCGCCGCACAGTTGGCGTGCTGACCGAGACTCCTGGTATGTATGACAATCTTTCGGCCGAATACAACCTGAGATTATTTGCCGAGTTGTATGAAGTCAAGGATGTAGCCGGTCAGGTCGAGAAATACCTGCACATGCTGGGTCTATGGGAAAGGCGAAATGATCCGGCTGGTACATTTTCAAAAGGCATGAAACAAAAACTGGCAATTGCGCGGGCAATGATCCATGAACCAAGATTATTGTTCCTGGACGAACCAACCTCAGGTCTTGATCCGGAAGCAGCCCGTCTTGTTCGGGATTTTATTGCCGAATTGCGCAAGGAAGGCCGCACAATTTTCATGTGCACCCATAACCTGGATGAGGCAGACCGGCTGTGCGACCGGGTGGGGGTATTCAAGACCCGGGTACTGGTAGTGGACACCCCCGGAAACTTAAGGAATTCCCTGTTTGGCAGGAAGGTCGTTTTTCATTTACGAGAAACAAGCACCGGTTTTGTGGATGCTGTACAAAAACTGGACCATGTGCGGGACGTCAAGATCGTTGATAACAAACTCGTGATGACGGTTGACGATCCCGAGGTACAAAACCCGGAGATTGTGCGGGTTTTGGTTGGGGCTGGCGCCGATATTCGCTTTGTTGGCGAACTGCGCCATTCACTCGAAGATGTATATTTCCAATTGGTGAAAGCATGAACTGGCATAAAATCAAGGTTATCGTCCGAAAAGAATGGGCCGAGGTCTTCAAAAACCGGATGGTATTGTTCACGGTGGCTTTTTTGCCGTTGTTGATGACGGCCATACCTCTGGCTATTATTTATGGAACGGGCCAGGCGGGGATGGGGGATTCCGTCACCAGCGAGGTCCCTGCGCAAGCCATCAGCGCCATGTGCCCGCCGGGCTTGAAGGGTGGTGAATGTTTCCAGGTGTTCATGGTCAGCCAATTCATGATGATGTTCATGATCCTGCCAATGGCAATCCCAGGCACCATAGCGGCTTACTCAATTGTTGGCGAAAAAACAACCCGCAGCCTGGAACCACTGCTGGCTACTCCCATCACTACAGCCGAATTATTGATTGGCAAATGCCTTTCGGCAGTCATCCCGGCGGTGATCGCAACGTATGGAGCATTTGCCCTATTTGCCCTGGGAACGTGGATCCTGGTAGCCAATAGGGCATTATTATCAGCCTTACTGGATGCGCGCTGGCTGATAGCGATAGTAATTGTCGGACCACTTCTGGCGACACTTGAAGTAACATTTGCATTAATGGTATCTTCGCGGGTAAGCGATCCGCGCGTGGCTGAACAAATTTCGATGGTGATCATTGTGCCGCTCCTGGCCGGTTTTTTTGGCCAAATGGCTGGCTTTTTTATCCTTGACCGGAATTTAATTTTGTTGATTGCCCTGGTCCTGGTGGGGGTGGATGTGTTGATGGCGTATTTCGCCACAAAGGTTTTCCAACGTGAGGCTATTTTGACCCGTTGGAAGTAGATGCCTTGTATCACGGAATACCGGTTTGAAACCAGTGAACCACCCGGTTTATATATGCAGGAGTGACACATGAATAGAATTTATTCTTCCATTGTATTGAGCTTATTGACCGCGATATTGATGTTTGGAAGCGTCCTGGCCCAGGACGATGGATTGACAATATCCATCCGTCGGGATTTCGGCTATTCTTCAGGCGGCAGTGATATTCAAGGTTTGTTCTCGATCACTGCAACCGGGTCGGTTGAGTTGTCCAGGGTGATATTTTATGTGGATGAAATTGTGATTGGAGAATCAAGCCAGGCGCCTTATAAGACCCAATTCAACACCGATAAATTCTCCAACGGTCAGCACAAAATCCATGCCGTTGGCATCACTCCAGACAACCAGAAGATAAACTCCAGGGAAATTACAGCTAATTTTGTCAGCGCAAAGGAAGGATGGCAGTCAGCGATGAAGGTCGCCATTCCGATTTTGGCAGTCAGCTTGCTGGCTGTCTTATTTTCCGCCATCCTGCCGATAATTACAGGTCGAAAAACTGCGGATCTACCGGCTGGCGCGGAGAGAACATATCCCTTTGGTGGAGCAATCTGCCCGAAATGTGGGCGACCATTCGCCGTCCATATTTATGGAGTGAATTTGCTGGTGTATAAATTTGACCGCTGCCCATATTGCGGCAAGTGGAGCCTGGTCAGGCGTTCATCCATCGATAAACTAAAGGCAGCGGAGCAGGCGGAACTGGCAAAAGTAAATGAAAAAGCCCAGGTAGCCGGGATGAGCGCAGAGGAAAAATTGGCAAGAGAGTTGGATGACTCGAAATTTCATGATTTATAAAAAAAGAGCGACCGCGAGGTCGCTCTTTTTTGCATTGGCGAAGCCTTTGAGATAAAATCGGTCTGCATTACCGCGTTATCAAAATTTCTTTGGGAGATCCACCATGAAAATCCGCGCATCCAAGGGATTGACTTTCGATGATGTTTTACTCCTTCCGCGCAGGTCGTCCATTTCCTCCCGCCGGCAGGTTGATACTTCGACGCGCCTGACCGATGGTATTCGTATAAACATTCCGATCGTGAGCGCCAATATGGACACAGTCACGGAGATCGCCATGGCAATAGCGATGGCGAACGCCGGTGGGATCGGGGTCATCCATCGTTTTCTGCCGATCGACATGCAGGTGAAGCAGGTCCGGCAGGTAAAACGCGCCCAGGCAATGATGGTTGAAAACCCCTATTGCATTAAAGTGGATGCCTCGGTTGCCCAGGCCACGGAAATGATGCACAAGTTTGATGTCGGCGGGCTGGTTGTGCTTGACCAGGATGGCAAGGTGACCGGGATTGTTACAATGCGTGATGTGAATCTTGCTCCACCAGCAAGTATTCAAGTCCGGGAAGTGATGACTGGTAGCGACCGCCTGATTACTGCCAGGTCCAATGTATCGCTTGATGAAGCGCGCCTGTTACTTTACAAGCACAGAATTGAAAAACTGCCAATCCTGAATGAAGATGGGACCTTGAAGGGTTTGATTACTTCACAGGATGTATTAAAGCCGGTTCAGAATCCATTTGCTGCCCTGGATGAAAAAGGTCGTCTGCGAGTGGGGGCGGCGATTGGCGTATCAAAAGGAGAGATGGAACGTGCAGCAGCGCTGCTGGAGGCGGGCGCAGATGTGCTTGTTATTGATATAGCCCATGGTCATGCCGATCATTGTATTTCGATGACACGCGAGCTCCGCAGGCAATTTCCAAATGCTCAAATAATTGCTGGAAATGTTGCTTCAAGAGAAGGGGCGCGCGAGCTGGCTGAAGCTGGCGCCAGTGCCATTAAAGTTGGAATAGGTCCCGGATCCATCTGCACCACACGGATCGTGACCGGATTTGGGGTTCCCCAATTGACTGCGATCATGGATAGTTACCAGGGTGTTTGTGATTCGGGTCGGGAAATTCCGATCATTGCAGATGGTGGTATCCAGAAAGCAGGAGATATGGTCAAGGCATTGGCGGCTGGAGCTGAAACGGTCATGATTGGTAGTATGTTTGCCGGCACCGAGGAAGCCCCAGGCTCACCCGTCATCCGCGATGGCCAGAAGGTGAAAGTTGTACGTGGAATGGCTTCGCTGGCGGCAACGATGGGGCGCAGGTCTGCAGAGCGCGGTTACGACGAAAGCGCTGAAGACCAGGAAGATTGGATGAAGGTGGTGCCTGAGGGGGTGGAAGCGGTTGTTCCATACCGCGGATATGTTGGCGAGGTCTTGAACCAGCTTGTTGGGGGTCTGCGGTCCGGTCTCAGTTATGGTGGCGCAGAAAACATATTGGCACTTCAGAAAAACGCGGAGTTTATTGAGATCACACCCGCTGGGATACGGGAAAGCGATTCTCACGATGTGAAAAGACTTTAGCAAGGAACCATATCCTAAGGTTGCGAGGTTGATATTTGAATATACTAGAGAAATATCATAAATATTGACATTTAAGCTCCAATTTGCTATAATGCGGCCTGTTGATAAACCCGCCCAAGAGGCGTTAAAGTATACTGCAAGGAGTAAAAATGTCTGAACTGGTAATCAAAGATCTGCACGTCAGTATCGAAGGTAAAGAGATTCTCAAAGGATTTGATCTGACGATCAAGCAAGGCGAAGTGCATGCTATCATGGGGCCGAACGGTACTGGAAAATCCACTTTAGCATACACTTTGATGGGGCACCCAAGCTATACCGTGAGTGCTGGTGAGATCTGGTTTAAGGGTCTGAATGTGCTCGAGATGGAACCTGATGAGCGTTCACGCGCCGGGTTGTTTCTTGCCTTCCAATACCCCGTTTCGATACCCGGCGTAACGGTTGCGAATTTCCTGCGAACAGCGATCAATTCCCGCCGGCGTGCAGCCAACCCGGAAGATAAGGGAGTACCTATTCCGGAATTCCGCAAGATGTTGAAAGAAAAGATGGAAATGTTGAAAATGGACAATTCCTTTGCCGGGCGCTACCTGAACGAAGGTTTTTCCGGCGGAGAGAAAAAGCGTGCTGAAATTCTGCAAATGGCCGCACTTAAGCCGGAGATTGCCATCCTTGACGAAACAGATTCGGGACTTGATATTGATGCTTTGAGAATTGTTTCTGAGGGCGTTAATGCACTTAGCGGCCCGGATTTGGGCGTTTTGGTGATCACACATTACCAACGCCTGTTAAATTATATCAAGCCGAATTTTGTCCATATCATGATGGGCGGGCGTATCGTTGAAAGTGGCGGTCCCGAACTGGCTCTACATTTGGAAGAAGCCGGATACGACTGGGTGCGCGAGAAATACGAAGAACCGGCACTCTAGTCCAGGAATCCGACAACTTTATATTAAAGATACACCCTGTCAATTTTAATGGTGAAGGGTTGTAAAAAAACATAATATACATCAAGCCAAACTGGTGAATGTGATGACAGAAGACGCAAAAATTCTCGAAGATATCGGCGATTACAAATACGGTTTTCATGACCGTGATGATAATTATATATTTAAATCCCAACGCGGTCTAAGTCGCGAGGTGGTGGAGAATATCTCGCGGATGAAGGCTGAACCACAATGGATGCTGGATTTTCGGCTGAAAGCGCTGGACCATTATTTGAGCAGACCCATGCCAAACTGGGGACCTGCACTGGATGAATTGAACCTCGATCAGATTTTTTATTATGTCAAACCAACACAACAAAGCGAGAAATCCTGGGATGACGTTCCGGATGATATTAAACGCACCTTTGACAAGCTGGGTATTCCCGAAGCGGAGCGGAAGTTCCTGGCCGGAGTTGGCGCCCAGTATGAATCAGAGATGGTATACCATTCGGTTTTGGAACATCTTGAAAAACAAGGCGTAATTTTCCTGTCGATTGAGGATGGATTGCGCCAGTACCCTGACCTGTTTCGGGAGTATTTCGGGACCGTAATCCCGATCGAGGATAATAAATTTGCGGCATTGAACAGTGCAGTCTGGTCAGGTGGCTCATTTGTCTACGTCCCAAAGGGCGTGAAAGTGGATCTTCCTCTTCAAGCCTATTTCCGGTTGAACACCGCCAATGTGGGACAATTTGAGCGTACCCTGATCATTGTGGATGAGGGCGCCCAGGTGCATTATGTTGAAGGGTGCACAGCCCCACAGTACACCACCAACTCATTTCACAGCGGTGTAATTGAGATTGTTGTTAAGAAAGGCGCACGGTCGCGCTATTCCACCATCCAAAACTGGTCAACGAATGTATTTAACCTTGTTACCCAGCGCGCAAAGGTTTTTGAGAATGCCACGCACGAGTGGGTGGACGCCAACCTGGGTTCAAAATTGACCATGAAGTACCCATCCTGTTACCTGATGGAGCCCGGCGCGCATGGCGAAATGTTGTCCATGGCTTTTGCTGGCCCCGGACAGGTGCAGGATGCTGGAACAAAGATGGTTCATTTTGCTCCCGGAACCACAAGCAAGGTGATTTCGAAGTCCATTTCCAAGGGAGGCGGCCGGGCATCCTTCCGAGGTTTGCTTAAAGTTTATAATGGAGCCGTGGGAGCCAAATCAAGCGTGGTTTGTGATGCCCTCCTGCTGGACCCCAAGTCCCGCTCGGATACATATCCGACCATTGAGATCGATGAAAATGATGTAACCATCGGTCATGAAGCCTCCGTATCAAAAGTTGGGGAAGAACAACTCTTTTATCTTATGAGCCGGGGATTGACCGAAGAAGAGGCCACCACAATGGTAGTTTCCGGATTCATTGAACCGTTGGTGAAAGAGCTGCCGATGGAATATGCAGTTGAGATGAACCGTCTTATACAGCTTCAGATGGAAGGATCGATCGGGTAATATGGAAGAGAAATCAAAAGTTGTTGTCACCTCACGCACCCGACGTCCCGAACCTGGTTCAAAACAGTTCGCATTTACGGAATCACAGATCCCCGCCGGGAATCTTGGAGAATACCGGAAGAGGGCCTGGACAGCATTTCAACGAACAGGGATACCGGTAACGACGGATGACGCCTGGCGTCGCACAGACCTGCGCGTTTTCCCGGCAGATATGTTCCAGCTTCCGGCAGAAGGGATTGACCAGGAATTACCTGCTGTCCCGAAAAAGTTGTTGATACCCCTGGTTGCTGATCAACACGGTGGACAAATCATTTTAACCCCCGGCGATTCCAGGATTGATCTGGATGAACAAATCGCCAGGCAGGGGGTGGTTTTTACCGATCTAAAAACTGCAGAAAAAGAACACCCGGAATTGCTGGCCAGGATGGTTGGCAAGACGGTCAATCCGGAAGAAGGTAAATTTGCCTCACTTGCGGCTGCTTTTGCAACCAATGGGGTGGTATTATATGTGCCCAAAGGTGTTGCGGTTGAAGCACCATTGCATAGTATTTTGTGGGGTCCCGGGGCGAACCTGGCGCATTTATCGCATATCCTGATCCTGGTGGATGAAAGCGCTTCTGTAACGTATGTTCACGAAGCTGCCTCACCTGTGGATGATAATTTCAATGCCATGCATGCCGGGTTGGTTGAAATCCAGGTTATGCAGGGCGCCAACCTGCGATTTGTCGAGTTGCAATCGTGGGGAAAAAATATCTGGAATTTCTCGCACGAGAGAATCCGTGTCGAGCGTGATGGAAACCTGGATTGGATATTTGGAGCGGTTGGATCCCGCCTGACCAAAAACTTTTCTGAACTTGACCTGGTTGGACAGGGTGCTGTAGGACGAATGTCCGGCTTCTACTTCACGGATGGTAACCAGCATCTGGACCATGATACCCAGCAAAATCATCTGGCTATCAATACCACCAGTGATTTATTGTTCAAAGGTGCCTTGAAGGGCAAAAGCCGTTCTGTATGGCAGGGAATGATATACGTTGCGCCAGGTGCGCAAAAATCGGACGGCTATCAAGCCAATCGGAACCTCATTTTAAGTGATCA
>Ga0172368_10007030_pt1 | contig 11906 bp, 9 predicted proteins | sample Lak11m_FD_114540 | JGI IMG/M metagenome (GOLD analysis project Ga0172368, IMG submission 114540) | Freshwater microbial communities from Kabuno Bay, South-Kivu, Congo - kab_022012_11m | ecosystem: Environmental > Aquatic > Freshwater > Lake | place: Democratic Republic of the Congo: South-Kivu...
CCCCCGGCTGTGTTCCCGCCCCTGGCTGCGTGCCCGATCCCGGCTGCGTCCCGGCGCCAGGCTGCGTGCCCGATCCCGGCTGCGTCCCGGCGCCAGGCTGCGTGCCCGATCCCGGCTGCGTCCCGGCGCCCGGTTGCGTCCCGGCGCCGGGTTGTGTGCCGGATCCCGACTGCTCTCCCATACCGGATTGATTGCCGGTGTTATTCCCTGCTGTCTCTCCGAGGGGCTGCATGCCGGCGAGTTGTTCTTTGGCGGAGTTGACGGTGTTCTGCATCTCGCCGGCGGCCACGCGCGAGGCGATGACGGTGGGCATGCTCTGCAGCGCGCGGGCGGCCTGCTGCTGCCCCGCCGCTGAATTCTGTTCCAGACCCTTTGCAGCCTGTTCAAATTTATTCGCGATCTCTTTGCTGCCGCTGGTGGCGGCGGCCATCTCCTTCATGGCTTCCGCCAGGGCGGCGCGCTGTGCTGACGACATGTTGGCCGACCCGAGCTGCGCGCCGAGTTGACGCAGGCTTTCGGTGGCTTCGTCCAACTGGCCACTCTGTAACTGCCGGGCGATTTGCTGCAACTGTTCTTCGCGGTCGAGTGCCTCGCGCTCTTCTTTCGAAAGCTGTTCGCGGCGCGCGCCCTTGGCGAGTTTCTGCCGCGCGCGTTCGGCGGCATCCTTTTCCTGCTGCGAGCGGGCGTCGAGTGCGCGCTGGAATGCGGACGCGGCGCTTTGCAGGTCCTTCTGCGACACGTTGAACTGCTTTTTCGCCAACTCCTGCTGCGCTTTCGCCGCTTCCGCATTCAGCTTGTTGAGACGCTTCAGCGCCTCCTTTTTCGGCAGGCGATTCTTCTCCAACTCGTTGCCCAGCTTCTGCATGTGGCGGGCGAGCTGGGCGAGTCGTTTATTCTCACGCAGCACCGGGTCGTGCTGCAGCTTTTTTGCCTGTGCCTGCAGCGCCTTACCGGCCTGCTGCATGTTCCCCATATCGATCCGCGCCGTGGTGGAATACCAGATGGGCAGCATGGGCAGGAAGAAGACGAGCAGCACCGCCCCCCATAGGCCCAGGGCGATCCGATGCTCGCGGGAGAAGTGGGCCGGAAAAACGTCCTGCGGCCGATGACCCGCCAGGTGGGCCAGCGCATCGGTGGTGACCAACTCGCGGAATTCCGGACGGCAGCGGAGATCGGCGGCGAGCGCCAGTGCAGTGCTCGACCGGTCCTTCAGACCCAGCCGTTGATCGACCGTGATCGCCATCGCCAACTCGCTCAACGGACGCAGGAAGCCGATCAGCGCCCCCAGCACCGCCCCGAGCAGCAGCATGGCGCCCAGCATCGGCAGCGTCACATACCAGGCGGTGAAGTGATCGATGAAGACCAGCAGCAGCGCCGCGAGCGCGGCGGCCATCATTCCGCGGCAGAGCATGCGCTCGGCCAACAGCGATTTGATCCGGCGGCGATACGCCCGCAAGGACGACGCCAGCAACGTTTCCCGTTCTGTCATCGTGGAGACCCATCCTGTCCGCGCCGCGCGCCGGCGCCCCGTTTGCGCTGTCCGTGCGCTGTCACAACATCCGGCGGTAGCGCCGTGTTGTTCCCCCGCGCTACCTTCCAGTATACCACAGGGTCGGTCAATGCAAAATGCAAAGTGCAAATTATTGGATGGATAGAGCGATGATTGCGGTGTGCGTTCTCTTTTTCGGTTACCTGGAATACGGTAACCGTTCACGGGGACCTGCCGCGTGAACGATTTCCAGTGAAGTTATAATATAACAATAATGCTAATATTGAACAAAGTCGCGAATATTGCTTGACTGACATCCGGCAACAGGAGTATATTTACGCTTGAAAATGGTTGGTATAGTATGCCGCGTCATTATTCCCTGCAGAGGTCGCCGGCAGATTCAGTGGATTAGTCGTGGTATGAAATAGCCAGTATCTGTGTATTCGCCGTTCAGATTAACGTAAAGTAATCAGAATATCTGGTAAGTTTATCAGGAATTCAGTATTTGTGAATCAAATCACAAATACGAGCTATTCACAGACATTACCGACCGCCATACACGTAGGCGAGCACAGCGCGCAACACCATACAGATATCCTGGAATCGCAAGTGTCCCATGTAATACTTTATTAATAAAGTTGATACCATGCTGTTATTGTTACCGAAAGATGGCATCTGCGCAAAATCGTTTGTTTGAGTAAGAGCATGAGTAACTGGCTTGTTTAGAAGGTATGGCGCGATACCAGGGAATTTGAGAGGAGGACACCCATGCAGAGAACCCGGTGGCCACAAACGACCCTCAAGTATGAAGAGGAGCTGGACCGGCGGTTCGGCGACGAGATCGCCGGCACGCCGGGTGGGGAAAAGTTGCATAGCTGCATCCAGTGCGGTAATTGCAGCGGCGGGTGCCCGGTCAGCCTGTATATGGATTACACGCCGCGCCGCATCATCGCCATGACGCGCGCCGGTTTTAAGCAGGAGGTGTTGAACAGCCACACCATCTGGCTGTGCGCCTCCTGTTATAACTGCACCGTCGAATGCCCCCGCGAGATCAAAATCACCGACATCATGTATGCGCTGAAGCAGCGGGCGATGAAAGAGGGTCTGCACCCAAAGCGTTTTCCCATTCCGGCCCTCGCGCGTGAATTTTTCGGCACGGTGCTGCGGTATGGCCGCAACCACGAATCCGAGCTGCTGGTGCGCATGTATCTGAAGACGAATCCCTTCGCCATGCTGAAACAGGCCACACTGGGATTGAAGCTCTTCCTGCGCGGACGCATGCCCATCTTCCCTGAAAAGATCAAAACCGGCGGCAAAGGCGACCTGAAAACCATCATGCGCGCGCTGGAGAAGCAGTCCTGATTTTAAATTTTGGATTTTAGATTTTTGATTGCCGATGAGGATAGCCCAGAAAACCGGGCAATCACAATCTAAAATCTAAAATCAAAAATGAGCTGTGTTGTATCAGAGGAGTCGATAATGCATTACCTCTATTATCCCGGCTGTTCGCTGAAAAGCACCGGCAGGGCGTATGAAGAGTCGCTGCTGGCGGTGGTCTCCGCGCTGGGCATCAATCTGAAGGAGCTGGAGGATTGGAACTGCTGCGGCGCCACCTCCTACATGTCCATCGACGAGAAGAAGGCCTTCGCGCTGGCCGCCCGCAACCTGGCGCTGGCGGAGGAGAGCAGCACGGACGGCCCTGCCCAGCTCATGGCCCCCTGCGCCGCCTGCTACCTGGTGCTCAACAAGGCCCAGCACGTGCTGGACGACACGCCGGAGTTGAAGGCGCAGGTACTCGACGCGCTGCGCGCCGCCCAGCTCGACTACACCGGTCGCGTGCAGGTGCGCCATCCGCTGGATATCTTCGTCAATGATCTTGGCCTCGAGGCCGTCAAGGCAGCAGTGAAGAAGCCGCTGCAAGGCATGAAAGTCGCCTGCTACTACGGCTGCCAGATCGTGCGCCCCTACGCCACCTTCGACGATCAGTATACCCCGATGACGATGGACCGCATCCTGCAGGCAATGGGCGCGGAGGTGATCGATTGGCCGCTGAAGACCCGCTGCTGTGGCGGCTCGCTGACCGGCACCATCGAGGAGGTCGGCCTGCGCCTGAATTACATTTTGCTGCATGAGGCGAAACGCCGCGGGGCCAACGTTATCGCTACCGCGTGCCCGCTGTGCCAGTTCAACCTGGAGTGCTATCAGGATAAGATCAGTGAGCAGAACAATGAGCGGATCGAGCTGCCGGTCGCCTATTTCACTCAGTTGATGGGCCTGGCACTCGGCATTTCGGAGACGAAACTCGGCATGCAGCGGCTTTTTGTGCCGGTAAAAACGGCGGTGAACGCATAAAAAGGAGTTCCCCATGTCCACGCAATCAGAGGCACCGCGCATCGGCGTCTATATCTGCCACTGCGGCATCAATATCGCGGGCAAGGTGGACGTTGCCGGCGTCGCCGAATTCGCGAAGGCGCTCCCCAACGTTGTCGTTTCCCGCGAATATAAGTTCATGTGCTCCGATCCCGGCCAGGAGCTGATCCAGCAGGACATCCGGGAGCTCGGTTTGACCCGCATCGTGGTCGCCTCCTGCTCGCCGCTCATGCACGAGGCCACCTTCCGGCGCGCCACCGCGGCCGGCGGATTGAACCCCTTCTTCTTCCAGATGGCCAATATCCGCGAGCAGGTGAGCTGGGTGTTGTTGAATGATGCGGCGGCCACCGAGAAGGCGAAGGCGCTGGTGGCGGCGGCGGTGCGGCGTGTGGCGCTCAACGAGTCGCTGGAGAAGTCCTTTGTGCCCGTCAACCCGGACGTGATGGTGGTGGGCGGCGGCATCGCCGGCATCCACGCCGCGCTGACCCTCGCCAACGCCGGCAAGAAGGTCTTCCTGGTCGAGCGCGAGCCGACTATCGGCGGCCATATGGCGCTGTTTGACAAAACCTTCCCCACGCTGGACTGCGCGGCGTGCATCCTCACCCCGAAGATGTCGCTGGTGCGCTCGCACGAGAACATCACCATGTGGACCTACTCGGAAGTCGCGTCGGTGGATGGCTATGTGGGCAACTTCACCGTGAAGGTGAAGCGCAAACCCCGCTATGTGAAGGAAGAGTTGTGCGTGGGCTGCAACCAGTGCGTGGAAGCCTGCGTCTTCAAAGAGGGTAAGTTTTCCGACGAGTTCAACCAGGGGCTGAGCAAGCGCAAGCCGGTCTACATGTCCTTCCCACAGGCCACGCCGTCAGTGGTGCAGATCGATCCCACCGCCTGCCTGCATTTCCGCACCGGCAAGTGCAAGCAGGCATGCAAGGCGGCATGCGAGCGCGGCGCCATCGACTTCGACCAGCAGGAAGAGATCAAGGAAGTCAAGGTGGGCGCCATCGTGCTCGCTACCGGCTTCAAGCCCTTCGACGCCGGCCGCGTCGCCCAGTATGGCTACGGCAAATTCGAAAACGTCTACACCAGCGTGGAAGTCGAGCGCCTGGTCAACGCCTCCGGTCCCACCGGCGGCGAGATTCATCTGCGCGACGGCAGCGCGCCGAAAGCGGTGGGCATCATCCACTGCGTGGGCAGCCGCGACGACAAAACGAATAAATACTGCTCGCGCGTGTGCTGCATGTATTCCCTCAAGCTGGCGCACCTGGTGAAGGAACGCACCGGCGCCGAAGTTTACAATTTCTACATCGACATGCGCACGCCGGGCAAGGGTTACGAGGAATTTTACGACAAGCTGCTCAAAGAGGATGTGCACTTCATCCGCGGCCGCGCCGCCGAAGTGACGGACTGGCCGATGACAAAGAGCGAAGAGGGCAAGCTGACCATCCGCGCGGAGGACACGCTGATCGGCGTGGTGCGCCGCATCCCGGTGGATATGGTCATCCTCTCCGTCGGGCTGGAGCCGCGCGCCGACGCCGACGACGTGCGCCGGCTGTTCAATATCAGTTGCAGCCATGAGGGGTGGTTCCTCGAGCGGCATCCGAAGCTGGCGCCGGTGAACACCTTCACCGACGGCATCTTCCTGGCCGGCGCCTGCCAGGGACCGAAAGACATTCCGGATACGGTGGCACAGGCCGGCGCGGCGGCTGCCGAAGCGCTGGCGCTGATCGACCGCGGCCACGTCGAGCTGGAGCCGAACACCGCCTTCATCGAAGAAGAGAAGTGCTCGGGCTGTAAAACCTGCGTGAACATGTGCCCCTACAGCGCCATCAGCTTCGACGCGGAGAAATTCACGGCGGTAGTTAACGAAGCGCTGTGCAAAGGCTGCGGCACCTGCGTCGCCGCCTGTCCGTCCGGTTCGGCGCAGCAGCACCTGTTCACCGACGAACAGATCTTCGACGAGATCGAAGGCGTCTTAAGTTACGTATAAACGTTGGAAGATTGGAAGAATGGAAGTATGGAAGACTGAGTGGCCGGTCACTCGCCACTCGCCACTCACTCTTCCAATCTTCCGACCTTCCATTCTTCCTTGTCCCGTGCGAGCGACATGCCTCTCACATAGACGATAAGGGGTTAATCATGGCTGACGGCAACGCAACCTGGGAGCCGCGCATTGTGGCCTTTTTCTGCAACTGGTGCACCTATACGGCCTCGGACCTGGCGGGCACCTCGCGCATGACCTATGCGCCCAACACCCGCGTGATCCGCATCATGTGCTCCGGGCGGCTGGATCCCCAGTTCATAGTAGACGCCTTCCGGCAGGGCGCGGACGGCGTGCTCATCGGCGGCTGCCACCCCGGCGACTGCCACTACCAGGAAGGGAATTACAAGGCGCTGCGCCGCTTCCGCCTGCTCCGCCGCCTGCTCAAGCAGATGGGCATCGAGGAGGAGCGGGTGCGGCTGGAATGGATTTCCGCCTCGGAAGGCGACCGGGTGCAGAAGGTGACCAACGAGATCTCCGAGCAGGTGCGCCAACTGGGCCCGCTGAAGCTGGCGGCGATTCCGACCCCGATGCACGTGGGCGTGGCGGTTGAATAATGCAGCGAACGCCCTCCGTGGCGTTCCTGGTTTTAGATTTGAATGCCGGTTGGATTTATAAAAACTGGAACACCACGGAGGGTGTTCCCTACGACGCCAATACAGGGAGAATGAGATGGCTAAGCCGAAAGTCGGGTTTTACTGGTGCGCATCATGCGGCGGTTGTGAAGAAGCCGTGGTGGACCTGGCGGATGTAGTGCTGAAGGTCGTCGAAGCCGTGGATATCGTGCTCTGGCCGGTAGCGATGGACTTCAAGCGCGCGGATGTCGAGGCGATGGCGGACGGCGAGATGGCCGTCTGCTTCGTCAACGGCGCTATCCGCACTTCAGAGCAGTTGGAGATGGCCGAACTGCTGCGTAAAAAGGCCGGATTGATCGTCGCTTTCGGCAGTTGTGCGCACACCGGCGGCATCCCCGGGCTGGCCAACCTGTATGAGAAGGAAGGCATCCTGGCAACCTCCTACGATATCGCTCCCAGCGTAGTCAACCCGGAAAAGGCCCGCCCGCAACCGGAGACAGTGGTGCCGGAAGGCACCGTGACGCTGCCGGTTTTTTATGACGCGGTGAACACCCTCGATCAGACGATACCGGTCGATTATTACCTGCCCGGCTGCCCGCCGCCGGTGGAGCTGATCGTGAACGCCGTGATGGCCATCCTGGAAGGGAAGCTGCCGCCGAAAGGGTCGGTGCTGGCGCCGGACCAGGCATTATGCACGGATTGCCCGCGCAAGGAATCCAAGCCGGAAAAACTGTCGCTGACCGAATTCAAGCGGCCCTACCAGATTATGATCGATCCCGAACTATGCCTGCTGGCGCAGGGATTGCTATGCATGGGCCCGGCCACCCGCAGCGGCTGCGGCTCAGCGTGCATCAACGGCAATATGCCCTGCACCGGCTGCCTGGGTCCCACCAGCCGGGTGAGGGATTACGGCGCCAAGGCGCTGTCCGCCATGGCCTCGACACTGGAGGCGAAAGAAGAGGAGGAGATCGATGCCGTGGTCGCCTCCGTCGCCGACCCCGCGGGCACGTTTTACCGGTACAGTCTCCCGGCATCGCTGCTCTACCGCAAAGTCGGGATGAAATAGCGGTCATGTTCCGGCGTTTTGCGCTGTTCACATATTGAGGTAATTCCGATGAGTACGAAAATCACCATCGATCCGATCACCCGGTTGGAAGGCCACGGGAAGATCGATATCTTCCTGAATGACGAAGGCAACGTGGACCGCGCCTATTTTCAGGTGCCGGAGTTGCGCGGCTTCGAGAAATTTGCCGAGGGACGGCCCGCGGAGGATATGCCGCAGATCACCTCGCGCATCTGCGGCGTCTGCCCCACCGCGCACCACATGGCCTCCGCCAAGGCGGTGGATGACCTGTTCAGCGTCGAGCCTACCTCCGCCGGGAAAAAGATCCGCGAGATGATTTACAGCGCCTTCTTCATCGAGGACCACGCACTGCATTTCTTTTTCCTGGGCGGTCCCGACTTCGTGGTCGGCCCCACCGCACCCAAGGCGGAGCGCAACATCGTCGGCGTGCTGGGCAAGGTCGGGTTGGAGATCGGCCGGGAAGTCATCGGGGTGCGCAAGCAGATCCGCGACCTGATCGCGCTGGCAGGCGGCAAGGTGGCCCATCCGGTATTCGGCCTGCCCGGCGGGGTGGCGAAAGCGCTTACGGAAACGGACCGGGCGCAATTTATTGCCGGCGCCCAGCGCGCGGTCAACTTTGGCCTTTTCAGCCTGCAGCTCTTCGAGGATGTGGTGCTGAAAAACAAGGATTATGTTGGTTACATCACCTCCGATATGTATACGCACCAAACCTATTACATGGGTCTAGTGGACAAGAACAACCAGGTGAATTTTTACGACGGCGACATCCGCGTGGTGACGCCGAACGGCAAGGAGTTCCTCAAGTTTCCGCCGCGCGACTACCTGCAGCACATCGCGGAGCACGTGGAGCCGTGGAGCTATATCAAGTTCCCCTACCTGAAAAAGATCGGCTGGAAGGGGTTCGCCGACGGGCCGGACAGCGGCGTGTATTGCGTGGCCCCGCTGGCGCGGTTGAACACCGCCGACGGCATGGCCACCCCGAAGGCGCAGGAAGCCTATGAAAAATTTTATGCCATACTGGGCGGCAAGCCGGTGCACCATTCGCTGGCAAACCACTGGGCGCGCCTGATCGAGCTGCTCTATGCGGCGGAGCGCCTGCAAGAGCTGGCGAACGATCCTGAGATCACCAGCCCGGACATCCGCAATATCCCCACCACGACGCCAAAGGAAGGGGTGGGGGTAGTGGAAGCACCGCGCGGCACGCTCTTCCACCACTACAAGTCAGATGAGCGCGGATTGATCACCGCCGCCAACCTGGTCGTGGCCACGCAGAACAACGCGGCGCGCATCGCCATGTCGGTGGATAAGTCGGCGAAAGGCCTGATCAGCGCGGGCAAGGTGGACGACGGCATTCTGAACATGGTGGAGATGGCCTTCCGGGCCTATGATCCCTGTCACGGCTGCGCGACCCATGCGCTGCCGGGGCAAATGCCGTTGAGCATCCGCATCTACGATCCCGCACACCGACTGCTACGCGAGATCGCGCGCGATGCGCTCTGAACGCGGCTGATGCCGGCGAGGCATCGATGTCATATTACGATACACCTGGATCAGGCATGAAGCGCTCGCGCACCCGTAAAAAGATGCAGCTACCAGCGCTTCATGCCTGCTTAGACCTGGCGCTAACTAAATAGTTAGGTTTTATTGTTACCGACCGCATACTAATAGAATCGATTGTATATACAGCATAGACAGGGACTTTCTTTTCTAAGAAGAAAGCGTTATACTATGTAAAGTACAGTCAATTCATGGTGTCTCGATTATAATGCCTGGCGAGGGAGTGCCTTATTTATTATGTTTGGTAAGGCAGCAAATAAGGCGCGTTCATTGTTGTTATCATGAAATCAATTTTAGTATTGGGACTTGGCAATGAGTTATTGAGTGACGATGGCGTCGGCATCCTGGCAGCGCGCATGTTGAACCGGCAGTTGCGCGCGCAGGCTGATATTATCGAGACAGCACTTCATGGTTTAGCGCTGCTGGAACTGTTTATTGGACACCGGCAAGCCATCGTTATCGACGCCATCTGCACCGGCAATTACCCACCCGGCACGGTCCTCGAACTGAACCCCGCCGATCTGGAAACCGTCCAGAGCCCATCCCCGCACTATACCGGCCTGCCGGAGATGTTCAACCTTGCCGAACAACTCGCGCTGGACTTCCCATCCGAAGTGAAAATCTTTGCGATGGAAGTAGTCGATCCGTTCACCATTGGCGGCGACGTCAGCGATCCCGTGATGAAAGCGCTGCCGACACTGATCTGCAAGGTAACAAGGCAGGTGAAAGCGTGGAATGCGACGGCCCCCAGGCAAGCGGCGACGACCGGGTGAGTCGTTAGTGGTGAGTAGTGAGTAGTTGTAGCGGGTCGGCGCGAGAACAGCGGAAAGAATCGAACACCTTACTTGCCTACTCAACCACCAGCCTGAGCGCATACTCATCGAACCAAGGTATATCGTGATAACCCGTAACAGCTACTCATCGCTCAATCTTCCAATTTTCCACCTTTCCAATCTTCCATTCATCCAATCATCCAACATTCCCTCAATCGAAGAACACCAGGTTTCCGATCCAGGTGTTGATCATGCCGGCGCGGCGCAGCTCGTTGAGGCAGCAGTGGATTTTCTGCTCGCTCACCCCCACCTGGGCGGCGAGGGCGCACGGGTCGATGCAGATGACGTATTCGGCATGGCTGCAGAGGGTGCGGTACAGCAACCGGGCGCCGGGCGAGAGGTTGGCGCGCTGTGTGGCGGGATGCGACGTGGCGAACAACTCCTGCGCATCCAGCAGGGGATCGGATTCCCAGGCCGTCTCGGTGGATTCCTGCCGGCGGAGACGCCATTTCAATCCCGGCCCGTGAAACAGCATCTGCGAGAGTCGGTTTTTCATGGGCGTCCTCCTTCTCCACTAATCCATTTGCCAGATGGCGTCGTCGAAGCACCGGTCGCCAGGCAGAACCCTCTCCATCCGCTGTCCGGCGCCTGCTGAGCATTCAGACACCAGTGACGGCGGATGGTTTTACCTTCCGGGTCTTACATTGCTTTTTTATGAATTATTCGCTGAATCGATGGGAATTCCTGTCGTTTTCCCGTCGCCCGATTCACAGATTGGCGTGAATAGGGTACAATAGCATGACAATGGACCTTACGGGCATTGCGACGGCCGACAGTCGCGGCCATATGCCCGCCGTGCCGTTGCCGTGCCCCCATACGGATTTCCGAATGCTTCAGGAGGGTAAAAGGGCAGTATGTTCAGCACCGTCCGATCGATCTGTAGTCTGTCCCCCCTGTTTCTCACTATCCTGTTCATCACGGGATTGGCGCTTTCGGCACAGGCCGAGACGTATCAAATTCAGACGGTCGCTCATCCGACGCGTCTGGTCATCGGCGGGGATAACAAGGTAACCATCGATGTCACCATTCGCACCGCGCAGGGTGAGCTCGCGCCGAACAACACGCCGGTCTACTTCAACACGACACTGGGAACGCTGCCCACAGTCGCGTATACCCAGCAGGGCAAGGTCAGCGTGCTGATGGAGAACGAGGACAGCGTCGGCATCGCCAAAATTACCGTCACAGTCGGCGACTCCCGCGAAGTGATCGATGTCGAGTACCTCGGCAAGGGCGGCACGTCGAGTGCGTCGGCCAAACCCCGCCGCCTGATTTATCGCTTGCGCGCCAAGCAGGTCTACTACAGCATGGATAAGCGCATTTTCGACCTGCGCGACAATGCCAGGTTCGTAGCGCTCGATTACACTATCACCGCCGGGGCGATCCAGTATGATCTGAACAACAATACCATCTGCGCGCAGGGGGAGATTACGATCACGTCCGGCAGCAAACAGATCTCTGCAGTGAAGCTCCGCATGTCGCCGGGCACTCCGACCGGCGATATCGTGACCTCCGAGCCGGATATCAAGTTCCAATCGTTTACCATCCCCCAACTGGAAGTGAAGGATGACGCAGCGGCGCAAAGCGTCGATTATCACCAGTTGGATCCGCTGCCCACCAAAACCTGGATCATCTGCGACAGCGCCACGGTTATCCCGAACGAGCAAGTCCAGTTCCGGCATCCGCAGTTCTACCTGGACAACTTCAATCACAAACTCTATGCGCTGCCGTACCACGTGCTGGATTTACGGTCTGGGAACAGCGGAAACTTCTTCAACAGCCAGATTTCGCTCACCTCCGACGCGGGATTGAGCGTGGATTTCCCTATTTACTACGATGCCAGCGATTCGCACGTCGGCTCGCTCCATCTCAGCGAGGTGGCGCGCGGCACCTCGAGCTACAGTGGCACGTCGGGTTTTCAGATCGGCCTCAATCAGGAATACCTGCTGGGCGATTATGCCGA
>Ga0172368_10007033_pt1 | contig 11902 bp, 12 predicted proteins | sample Lak11m_FD_114540 | JGI IMG/M metagenome (GOLD analysis project Ga0172368, IMG submission 114540) | Freshwater microbial communities from Kabuno Bay, South-Kivu, Congo - kab_022012_11m | ecosystem: Environmental > Aquatic > Freshwater > Lake | place: Democratic Republic of the Congo: South-Kivu...
GGCTTTGCGAGTTTTACACCAACCGGACCAGGGTATTTTTCCTGACGCGTACTGCCACATCGCACAATTTTCTCCACCTTAATGAGGCTCTGCGGTTGGCTGCCAGGTTGAGGGCAAACTGATCGTTTTTCATCCCATACCGCGGAATCATTAGGCGCGGGCATTGCTTGATCGTACATTGGCACGCGGGGGGTTGACTAATTCCATGACTGGTATTTCTTAAATAATCGGGATCCCCAGTCAATGAAGATTACATGGGGATGGCATGAAAATTTCCGGCGGGCTGTATAGCCCCACCGCCTGCGGGTGAACCATTTTGGGCTGGATGAACGTATATAGTTTAATGAAAAAATAAATGCGCTGCTGTTTGCTTATCGCCATCATCCATATCCGATTTACCGTTAAAAGAGTGAAGATCAAAAGAAAGCTTGTCAATAAAATGAAAAATTTTGTGCGTCTTCTTTTATTTAGCTTTGGTTTCATGCTGCTTGGCGCATGCGCTAACACGCCCCCGCCGGCAGTTGCCACCCCTGCGCCCACCCCCACTGCAAAGGTCGGCATATTGGCTCTGCCAACGCCGCTATTGCCGGGAGCGGAGGTTATCTACAAGGATCTGCGTGTAACTGTGAAACAGGCTGAAATTACGGGCAGCTATCTGACCGAGTACGGATCCAGCCGCCAGCCACCCGCTCAACAACAATTTTTGTGGGTACCTGTTCTGATTGTCAATAATGGTACGCAGGAACGAGCTTTGCCTGCCGCGGAACATTTTAGCGTGCTGTATTCCAAAAGCGAATTCAAACCGTCCTATGGCCATCGCCAGGGATTTGTTGATTACACCACCCTCAAACCGGTCGTATATCCGGGACAGGTTGTGGATGCATGGCTCCGTTTTGAAATTCCCGCAACTGCCAGCCTGCAAGACCTGCAACTTGCATTTTTACCCGAGAGTATCCAGGTCAACCTGGTCAATCCGGACAACGGTTATGCCTGGGCTGATCATCAGATCAATTTGTGGAGGCTTGCGCCCTGAAATGCTCTACTTTCGATGGGGGGATTTATCCTTTGTGAAACGCTGCGTGAAATACTATATCTGGAAGCTGCAAAAAATCGCCATCGCGCGGAAAAATTGTGAGTGGGTTGCCGGTATCTTTTCCAAACAAGGCAACAGTGGGGTAATTTCAATCTGCTTTACAGCTTTTCGCGTTGAAATTGGGTTTCATATAACTGGCTGTAAAGCCCACCAAGGGCAATCAATTGGTCGTGTGTGCCGCGTTCCACGATGCGGCCGCGGTCCATCACCAGGATCAAGTCTGCCGCCAGGATCGTGCTCAAGCGGTGGGCGATGACAATGGATGTGCGCCCGGCCATTACACGCTTGAGAGCATCCTGGATCAATGCTTCTGATTCGCTGTCCAGGCTGCTGGTGGCTTCGTCCAGTACCAGGATGCGCGGGTTTTTGAGGATCACCCGCGCCAGGGCAATACGCTGCTTTTCGCCGCCGCTCAGCCGGTAACCGCGCTCACCCACAACGGTGTCGTAACCATCCGGCAGGCCCATCACGAAATCATGGATATTGGCAGCCCGGGCGGCGCCTTCAATCTCGATCTGGCTGGCATCCGGCCTGGCATAGGTCAGGTTGGTGTGGATGGTATCGTGGAACAGGTAATTTTCCTGTGTGACCATGCCAATTTGCCCAGCAAGAGAATCCAGGCTGACATCGCGCAGGTCATGCCCGTCAATGCGGATAGCGCCGCTGGTCGGGTCATACAAACGAGGTATCAAGTAGGTGGTGGTGGTTTTGCCTGCGCCGGATGGGCCAACCAGGGCGATCAACTGCCCCGGTGCGGCATGAAAAGAAACATCGCTCAAGGCAACTTCGCGCGCCTGGGAAATTGGTTCATCCATTTCTGTGGACGCCTGGAAAAGTTTCCCATCTTCAGGTTTTTCTGTTGGTTTTGATCCGCCAGGGGCAGGTGCGCTGAGCACTGCCTTGACATTATCCATGCTGCCATACCGTTTAACTTCGCTCAGCAACATACTATTGTCAATACTGTAGTTAAAACAGACATTTTCAAATTGCAGATCGCCACGCACGTTCTCAAGCCGGATGGAGTCTTTTTTCTCTTCAATATCCAGCGGTAGATCTATGATCTCGAAGACGCGTTCAAAACTGACCATGCTGGTGGAGAAATCAACAGGGGCACTTGCCAATCCCTGCAGCGCTCCATACAGCTGGCCCAGGAACGAGCCAAAAGCCACAATGGTCCCCACGGTGAAGGTGCCCTGGATGACATAATAGCCGCCCAGTCCATAAACCAGCGCTGTGCCAACTGCGCTGACCAGGCCGACGATCACAAAAAAGGTCGAGCCAACCACGGCCCGCTGCACGCCCAGATCACGCACCGTGGATGCGCGCTGGCGAAAGCGGTTTTCTTCCTCCAGCGTTCGTCCAAACAGCTTTACCAGCAACGCCCCGCCAATGTTGAGCGTTTCATTCATGTGCGCATTCATTTGTGCGTTGGCTTCCATGGCTCGGCGTGCAATATCCCGCAAACGGCTGCCCAGCAGGCGCGCCGCCACCACGAACAACGGCAAGATCAAGACACTGACCACCGTCAACTGCCATTGCAGGGTAAGCATAACCCCCATGATGGCTATTGCTTCAATAACATTGGTTATGATATTTACAATCGTGTTGCTGATCGCATTTTGCGCGCCGACCACATCATTATTCAGGCGACTCATCAGTTCGCCAATCCTGGTGTTGGTAAAAAATCGCAGGCTCATGCGTTGCAGTTTGGAAAAGAGCGAGACGCGCAGATCGTAGATCACGCCTTCGCCAACCATCGAATTCAACCGGCGTTGTATCACCCCGACGATCCCATTCAGTACCGGTAACAACAACAGCGCTACGGCAAATATCATCAGCCCATTCATATCTTTGGAGGGCAGCACCTTGTCGATCAGATTTCGGAAAATGAGTGGGGATACCAGTGAAAGACCTGTACTGGCCAGGATCGCCACCAGCATTCCGCCGAGGTGACCCCAGTATGGCCTGGCGTAAGCCAATACGCGCAAGAGGAGTTCTCTGGTTACCCTTGGGGGTTTATCGTCCCCGGAACGAACGTAAGCGAACCAGCCGCCACCATGCATAAAGTACAGTCTCCTTTTTCAGCCTCCGGTTGGATTCTTTGTTATCAGGCCCAACCGGGCAACCCTCTGACTATAAGGCCTTCCGATGGAATCTGCAACTATCCAAGCGATCAGGTTAATGAAAGTCAAACGGGCGCATTATTCCACTTATTCAGGTTTGTCCAAAAAAAACCCGGATTGCGCGCAACTTGGAAGGATGGGCAGGGGTTTCAATTTTTACAGGGATCGTTGCCTTTCAACTGGCGGGTTGGAACTTGCACGTGTAATTTTGGACTGGAACCAGTATTTTGCCTGGGATGCCAGGAGCTCCTCAGGTAGTTATAAGGGTAGTTTCAGCTATCACTTTACAGCCATGGGAACTGAGGTGGTAAGCGTACCCTTCGGATCGTTTGATGCGATGCGGATCGACGCAGCATTGATGTTGAAATGGGCGCTTTTCAGAAGATGACCGGCACATATAATACCTCGGTCTGGCTGGTGCAGGATATTGGACCGGTCAAAATCGAAGGCAGCATGGATATGCCACGCGTGGAATTATTAGATACCATCGAACTCGTCTTATTTGTTACGCCATAAACTGTGCTTCTCTGCGGAAGGCAGCTTATGATGATGTTGAAGTTACCATTACCGGTTTTTGCGGCAAACCACATCTCTGGTGCTGGTATTTTAATGCCACTTTACTTTACAATAGCCTGGTAGTTCCACTGCAAATTACCCGGAAATTAAAATCCATTTTCAGAGGATCTCCGATATGACCGACCAGATTGTTGCGAAGGATTCCCCAATCAGCCTGCGAGATGTGACACGTGACAACCTGAGGATGGTGCTCAAGCTGGAAGTGGCTGCTCATCAAAAACACTTTGTTGCCAGTAATGCCATCTCTATCGCCCAGGCTCATTATTATCCTGAAATTGCCTGGTTTCGCGCCATTTATGCTGCTGAAACTCCGGTTGGTTTTATGATGCTGTCGGACGACCCGGTCAAACCCGAATATTTTTTGTGGCGTTTGATGATCGATGCGGCCTACCAGAAGTTCGGCTTTGCCAAAAAAGCGATGGAGTTGTTGTTTGAATATGTTCGAACACGCCCTGGCGCAACCGAGATCCTGGTGAGCTGCGTGCCGGGCGATGGCAGCCCGTACGGGTTCTACGAAAAACTTGGATTTACGCCAACCGGCGAAGTGGATGATGGCGAAGTTGTAATGCGGCGTGATTTGTAAGCTCGGGTTCCGGTAAATTTCCTGCTCATGCTGGTTCACCAACCGAGCCCAGGTTCTCTCGTCCGGATTTGATTGTTTGCAGAAACATATCGCGGGTGTATACTCTGGCAAATTAAAGATGGATGGAGGCGCTTTCCATGAAACGAGCAGTCAGCATCAGTATCGGTTCTTCCAAACGCAACAAGGCGGTGGAATTAACTTTATTGGGGGAGCAGATCAGCATTGAGAGAATCGGCACAGATGGTGATATGGAGGCAGCCGCCCAGAAATATAAAGAGTTGGATGGCAAGGTGGATGCTTTCGGTGTGGGCGGCGGGGACTTGGGCTTGCAGGTCGATGACAAATGGTATCAGCTTCACTCTGTCAAGCCGATGGTGCGTTTTATCAAAAAAACACCCGTTGTGGATGGTTCCGGACTAAGAAATACACTTGAGAAAAAGGCAGCTCCATTTATCCTGGCCAACCTCGGCGATTACATTCAGGCTCGCGGTAAAAAAGTATTCCTGATGACTGGTTCGGATCGCTGGGGCATGACCAGTTCCTTTTTGGATGCCGGCTTTGAATGCGTCTTTGGTGACCTGATGTTTGGTCTTGATCTGCCGATTGCCTTGCGTACAGTCAAGCAGCTCAAAACTTTTGCGGCGTTGCTCATGCCGATTGCCACCCGGCTTCCATTTGAATGGATTTACCCGATCGGTGAGAAACAGGAGCAACGCAAGCCGAAATATCCGAAGTATTTCAACTGGGCTACGGTGGTGGCTGGCGACTGCCATTACATCAAGCGCTATATGCCTGATGATATGCAGGGCAAGATCGTTGTGACCAACACCACCACCCCGGAAGATGTTGAACTGTTTCGAAAAACCGGTGTGAAATACCTTGTTACAACCACGCCGGTTTTGGATGGTCGCTCATTTGGCACAAACATGATGGAAGCGGCACTGGTAGCCCTGGCTGGCAAGGGGCGCCCGCTCAGCCTGGATGAGTACAACCAGTTATTGGATAGCCTCGAATTTAAACCGCAGTTACAGATCCTCAACTGAACTCGAACAGAATCTGCCGACTTCCCAACCCAAGCGTACGGAGGAATGATCATGCATGCCATTGTTACTGCCGGTGGAATTCCACTGCCCAAAGATCCACTCTATTCGTACACCCAGGGCCATTCCAAGGCGTTGCTCGATATCGCCGGGAAGCCCATGATACAGTGGGTGCTTGATGCCCTGTCTGCCGCTGCGAGTGTGGATGATGTCATTATCATTGGTATGACTGAGAAAAGTGGCGTTACCTGTTCAAAGCCCGTGTATTATCTGCCGAATGAGGGTCGCATGTTGGCCAATATTGTTGCAGGCGTGCACAAATCCCTCGAACTGGACCCAAAAACCGAACATGTTTTAATCGTCTCGTCCGACATCCCTGGGCTGAAAGGGGAAATGGTGGATTGGCTGGTGGAAGAGGTCAGAAAAGATCCTGGGGACATTCATTACGGTATTATCCCGCGTAATGTGATGGAAAAGCGCTACCCAGATTCGCGCCGCACCTGGACCCACCTCAAGGGCATGGATGTTTGTGGTGCGGATATCAATGTTACCCACGTTCGCATGGCGACCGAACATCTCGAGACGTGGGAGGAATTGATTGGCAAGCGAAAATCTCCGCTCAAACAGGCCGCGGCTATTGGGTACGGGACACTGCTCCTGCTGGTGTTGCGCCAGTTGACATTGGACGACATGGTGCGCCGCGTCAGCTCCCAGATTGGTATTCGCGGCAAGCCAGTTGTCTGGCCGTGGGCTGAAGCCGGCATGGATGTCGATAAGCCCCACCAGTTGGAGATCATGCGCGCGGATATGGCTCAAAAATAGATTGATCTGCCGGGAGTAATGATTTGGAATTATTAAAAAAGGTGCTGGTGTTTGACCGCGATTGGTCATCGGCCTTGCGCATTGCCGAGAAGCCAGGTTCCTTGCGAAACCTTGCCATGTTTTTTGCTCATTCCGGCGATTCGTGGTTTTGGGGGCTGGGCATGGTCATCCTGTGGGAATTGGGGAACGCTTTCTGGCAGCAGTGGGCGGTCTACCAATTGTTCTGGATCTCGATCCTGGCAGCGATGGTGATGGCGCTCAAGTTTAGCATTCGTCGCAAACGACCGGCAGGCGAATGGGGCGCGATCTACCGCAATACCGACCCGCACTCCTTTCCATCCGGGCATGCCGCGCGTGCCTTCCTGATAGCTGTTATGGCCACCTTTCTGGGACCGGGATGGTTGGCAATCCTGTTGTGGATCTGGGCGCCGCTGGTTTCATTGGCGCGCGTTTCGATGGGCGTTCATTATGTCTCGGATGTGGTGGCCGGTGCTTTTTTTGGCATACTGGTGGCCTTGCTGGGTTGGCAGCTTTCACCTCAGATTTTTATGCAGATCAATCTTTTGATCATCAAGTCATTTGGTATCGTTCTGTGGTAAATCTCCCTGGATGGTCTAAATTGCGACATCATCCACCTGCGCCTGAGCATCATGCACAGCGACCGGCGATTTTTCAATGCGCCAGGCAGCCAGGCCGTGCAGGAGCAGGCTGACCTGGGAAACCCCGAACCACGCCAGAAAAACCGTCAGTATTATTGCAGTGTTGTTGATCCAGCCAGGCAAGGATCCAACAATCCACGCAACCTGGCTTCGCCAGGTTTGGATATTTTCGTCATACTGCACCACGACATTTAGAAAATTTTGCAGGTTGTTTTTTGTTTCGGTAAAATCAGCCCCCAGCAGGTATGAGGCGTCTCCGCTGAAGGTGGAGGCTTTCTGAACCAATGTCTCCACGCGGCTAATTTGCGTATCCAATGAACCGGCGCTGGCGATCAGATCTGATAATAATTTATCGCCCGGAATATTAACCAGGGAAAATACATTGAGTTGGGTTAGTAGGGTACGCAAATCTTTTAGCGCCGTTGTTGCATCGCTTATCCTCTGCCGTGAACTTTGTAATCCAGGGATTAACTGCTGGTCCAGCGTTCCATTCACATCGTCAAACAATTTCTTCGCCTGTTCCAGGTCGCCTTTCAGCGTTGTCATTGCCTGTTCCGTCGATTCCACAATCCGCAGCGTACGTTCAAGTTCCATCCTGGCATTTTGCAATGATGTTTGCGCCCTGGCCAGTTCGTTATCAATGGCGGTCAGGCGGTTGGTGCAGGCGGCTCTGAACGGCTCGCTATATGTCCATGTCATGATGATCCCTGCCAGGCTCAAACCAAGCATGATCACACTGGTGGCCATCAGAAACAATGCGATAATCTTTCGTGGCATGTGATATCCTTTCTTGGGTGGTTCAAAATAAAATTATACGCCTTACTGTGGTCTGCGCAATAAATTACTCTTGAAGGCGTAAATTAACCAGCCACAGGCGTAGTTTTCCGGATTTCTACCAGGGTTCGTTTTAAAAGCAAGGTATATCAATTTGATTCTGGAGTGGTCATGATCCCCGGTCTTGATGGGCTGCGCGCTGTTGCTTTTTTTCTGGTCTTTTTGTGCCATACCGATTACATGAACTTTGGTTGGGTGGGGGTGTTATTGTTTTTTGTGCTGTCCGGATTTTTGATCACCGGCATCCTGGTCAGGATGAAGGAAACCCTTCAGACGAGGGCATTTTTCATTAAGTTTTATGGGCGCCGTTTTCTGCGCATATTTCCCCTGTATTATTTTTACACATTACTGGTGCTGGTCCTGGCAATCATCCTGTTTGCGATCGGTTATCGCCCATCCCGCATGCTTGATTTTTTCCAGCAGTTGCCTTATGTGCTCACATATACGTACAACTTTTTTTCGGCCGGGGCGTGGTATAAGGAATCGTTCTTTCTTACTCATTTCTGGTCGCTCTCGGTGGAAGAACAGTTTTACATTTTCTGGCCCGTGGCGATCCTGCTTACACCCAGGAAATCTTATAAAACCCTTTTCATTGCTGCCATTTTTGCCGGACCTATTTTTCGAATAGGCCTTGCTTATATTTACAACCAGCATATGTTTCCATTTTTGGGATCGATCACGGCCAAAGGCATATATCCCCTGCCTTTTACCCACGTTGATGCTTTTGGATTTGGCGCTTTTATCTCCCAATATCGAATTCCCCGTGCACGACAGCAATTTTGGATCCTGCTCTTTGCGGTACCTGTTATCGGTTTCGTCACCCAATACCTGATAAGCGGCAGCTTTGGACAGCTGCACGAGTTTGGTTTTCCCTTTCCTCTTGCCAACGGTTTCAAGCATATCTGGGGTTACAGCCTTTTGAACTACTTTTTTGCAGTAACCATCTATGCCGTGGCTCGTGATGGCCTTTTTAACCGGTTCCTCGAACTGGGTTGGATGAAATATCTTGGCCGTATTTCCTACGGACTGTATGTTTATCACTACTTCTTGATCTTTTTTGTGGGGCGGCTTCAGGATGTTGTTCCGATCCGCTTCGATGATATGAAATTCCCTGGGGCAGTATTGTCATTAACCGCCACCATCCTGCTGGCATCGCTCAGCTACCGGTTTATTGAAAAACCAATCCTTGATCTCAAAGACAAATATTATCCATCTGCTTGTTGAAGGGCCGCTGTTCAACACGGGTTGCCATCTTGCCGGAAAAATATTATAATAGTGAAAGTAATATTCACAATGAGAAATAATAGTCACCCAATTTGTCTTACAAACAGTGACATTAAACGTGATGACCATCATATTGACTTTGCTTTCAAACTCGGGTAACCTTAATGTGCGCGACAAAAGGTGAATATCAGCATGAATTACATGCAATACATACTACTCTAAAAAAGCGGGCATCCGATCCGGATGCCCGCTTATAGTTTTTTATAAACTCAGTCACCTCACCCAGGAGAAAAATATGGCTGGACAAATAAATGCATTTGAAATGGCTCAGAAACAGTTTGACGGTGTCGCCAAACTGCTCAATCTGGATCCACAGATATCCGAAGCTCTGCGCTGGCCAATGCGCGAATTCAGCTTCCGTATTCCGGTCCGCATGGATGATGGTACCTTGCGGGTATTCCAGGGCTACCGTGTGCAGCACAACGATGCGCGCGGTCCCAATAAGGGCGGTATACGCTTCCACCCAAATGAGACTTTTGACACCGTTCGTGCGCTGGCTACATGGATGACTTGGAAGTGCGCAGTGGCAGATATCCCATTGGGTGGCGGCAAGGGCGGCATCATTGTCGACCCGTCCTCCATCACCACCCCCGAAAAAGAACGCCTGTGCCGCGGCTGGGTACAGAACATGTGGAGAAATATTGGTCCACGCCAGGATGTGCCTGCTCCCGATGTCGGCACCACCCCGCAAATGATGGGCTGGATGATGGATGAATATTCCAAATTGGTCGGCCAGTATACTCCCGGCGTTTTCACGGGCAAACCTCTGGGCGGCGGTGGTTCCGAAGGTCGCACCGAAGCGACCGGCTATGGCGTGATCTATACCGTCCGCGAAGCGATGAAGCACCTCAAGATCGACCCCACCAAATCCGTGGCAGCCCTGGAAGGCTTTGGAAACGTTTCACAGTATGCCGCGATTGGTTTCGTGGAAATGCTGGGTGGTAAGGTGGCGTGCGTTTCATGTTGGGACCGCAACGATAAGACCTCCTATACCTACAGCCACAAAGATGGCGTCAACCCGCGCTTCCTGCTCACCATCGTTGACCAGTACGGCACAATTGACCAGAAAAAAGCCAAGGAAGCCGGTTACGTGATCGAAGATGGCGAAAAATGGATCACAAAGGAATGCGACGTGTTGATTCCCGCAGCCATTGAGGGTCATGTCAATGGTGAGACCATCAAACAGATGTCGAGCCGGGTCCGGATCATTGCCGAAGGCGCCAATGGCCCGTGTACGCCTGAAGCCGACGAATTTATCAAGAAGAACGGAATTTTCGACATCCCCGACTTCCTGTGCAATGCGGGCGGTGTTACAACATCTTACTTTGAATCCGTTCAGAACGATATGAATTTCTATTGGACCAAGAAGGAAGTTCTCGAACGCCTGGACACCAAGATGACCATGGCTTTCCATGCAGTGCTGGAAATGAGCGAGAAGGAAAAGGTTTACATGCGCGAAGCAGCTTACATGGTTGCGATTGACCGCGTGGTGAAAGCCATGCAATTGCGCGGTTGGATCTAATTTTTACAGGGAATGCTAAATTAAAAGAGCTGGTGGTCTGTGCAGACCACCAGCCCTTTTGTTCCATTGTTTTCAGCGATCACAATCTGATGACTTCCCCTGGATATTAAAATTGATTCACTACGGTCATATATAAATTCCCAACACCGGGGCCAAGAGTGGCAATTGCGACGATAATAACGAATGCAACGAGAATAAGAATTAAAGCGTATTCAACCATCCCCTGGCACTTGAAATCCTGGACTAACATAGGGTTCACCTCCTTTCGATAAAATAGTAGAGTCAATTATCATTCTACTTATATTTATCGATAATGCAATCTCTACGCCTTACGATTCCTTAACGAAAACGAAAGCCGGGCTATTGATCCTGATGTTGTTGCCCAAAATCACATTGATTGAGCACGGGGCAGCTGGAACATTGTGGTTTGCGCGCATGGCAGATTTCGCGCCCCAGGCGGATAAGGTTTAGATGGGCTGCATAATATGTTTCTGGAGCAAAAATTCCTTCCAGGTAAGGGTGGGCCTGTTCAACAGAGATATTTTCAGCTCGCAACCCTATTCGTCCGGTCACCCGGTAGACATGTGTGTCTACCGGCAGGGCTGGTCTGCCTAGCGAAAAACACAACACGATGGCCGCGGTCTTGGGACCGACGCCGTTAAATTTCATCAGCCAGGCGCGAGCATCTTCGAGCTGCAAATCCTGAAGGAAGGATAGATCAAGCCCGCCGCGTTCAGCGGTGATTTGGTTGAGCACCTGCTGGATGCGTGGCCCTTTCTGGTTTGCAAGCCCGGCCACACGGATGCAGGCCACTACTGCTGCGGCAGGTGCATCCCTGACAGCCTCCCATGTGGGGAAGTTGGCGCGTAAGGCATTAAATGCCTTGTCGCGATTGGTATCGTTTGTGTTTTGGGATAATATGGTGGAAACCAGCTCGTCCACGGGTGGAAGTGGATTACGCCAGACCGGTTCGCCGTAAAATTTCAGCAGGGTGGTATATACCAGGGAAGCGCGCTCAACTTGGGAGAGGATCATTGCCAGACCCGTTTAGTTATTATTTAAAATAAAGGATGGGCGGCTGACGCCCACAATGAGGTTGCGGTAATTTCTCAGCTCGGTTTGTGGACCAAATGTAACCATTTGCTCGAGTTGTTCGGGCTTTAGCGCCCCAAGAGCCTGCAGGATGGCCAGCGCAACACCCGACCGCGCACGGTCAGTTGGATCGCCATCGCTGATCTTAATCGCAATGCCTATGCCGGGCGAATCTTTACCCAGGGCTCCAGGCAGCAAGCCCAGCGCTTGGAAACCCTCCGCGCCACCCTTGGACAGGATGCTGCCTTTGGCTGCTTGCATTAATAGCGTATCA
>Ga0172368_10007035_pt1 | contig 11899 bp, 11 predicted proteins | sample Lak11m_FD_114540 | JGI IMG/M metagenome (GOLD analysis project Ga0172368, IMG submission 114540) | Freshwater microbial communities from Kabuno Bay, South-Kivu, Congo - kab_022012_11m | ecosystem: Environmental > Aquatic > Freshwater > Lake | place: Democratic Republic of the Congo: South-Kivu...
CCGCCACCAAGACTTCGCCCACTGCCACCAAGACTTCGCCCACTGCCACCAAGACTTCGCCCACTGCCACCAAGGCCGCCCCCACCGCCACCAAGGTCGCGCCGACTGCCACCAAGGCCGCGCCCACTGCCACCAAGGCCGCCCCCACCGCAACCAAGCCCGCCCCCACCGCCACCAAGGTCGCCCCCACTGCCACCAAGGTCGCCCCCACCGCCACCAAGGTCGCGCCGACTGCCACCAAGGTCGCCCCCACCTCAACCTCCGGAACCACTCATGAAAACACCAACCCGGCCTTTGTTTACTCGAGCGGATGGAAGACCGTGGAAACCAGCAAAGCTTCGGCCGGCAGCTACGTCCAATCGACCACCCTCAAAAGCTCGATCACGCTCAAGTTCACCGGCACATCCTTGAAAGTGGCCTATGTGAGTCAGCCCAAGGGCGGAAAAATGCAGGTGCTGGTCGACGGCAAGCTGCTCTACACCATCAACCAGAAATCCTCCTCGACCAAGTACATCCAGACCTGGCGGCTCCCGGCCGGCACCCTGGCCCCCGGCCAGCACACCCTGACCCTGGTCTTCGACAACCCGGCCGGGTCGATCGTCAGCATGGACCGCGTCACGATTTACTAAGCGGGAACGGTATACGCTGTCCGCTGTCCGGCACCCGATTTTCGTTGCCGGACAGCGTTTTAATAAGCATGCTGTGATCATCCGCAAACCTGGCGCCGCCATGCGCGCTGCCTGCCCACATGAAGGGAATCTCCTCCCCTCCGCAATACCAGTACAAATATCTATACATGACGCGACAGCCTGTCTATTGGCGAGAGAAGGGGGAGATGCTAAAGTATTCTTAGTTGAGGGGAGCACCTAAAGATGCCGCAGGCAAACAGCCAGCGGCATTCCTCTTTAATCGGGGCGAACAGTCTGGCCTGGCTAGCGCGCATCAACTGCATCCGTTCAGGCTTTTCTTCAAATTCCTTCTTAACAGCGGGGGTTGGGGTCTATTATTAAAAAGCCCCTTCTCCGCTTCGGGTGCCCGAAGGGGCAGGTGGGCGGGGGGGAATTCGCCAACGGCATCCACTTCGGAGAAGAAGTTGGGGGTGAGGTCTTTGCTCCGTTTCCGCCAGGGCTTTCGACTTTAAGAAAGCCCTGTGCGTCCGTTTTTCGTCCCTTTACAGATGGAAGGGCATTCATTAAAATACATGGTCAATTGAACGCGCTCGCTGTCCGACAATCACATAAGCTTAACGAAGCTTAACTTCGAGATAAAGGGCCTGCCCCTTCCCTTTATCTTGAAGTTTTTATTTGGGAGTGGCGCCGGAAAGAGAGGTTTTGATGAAACTGTTTTCAATCACTCGTATGTGGGCCAGTCTGGCCCTGATCACCTGTTTCGGCCTGACGGCCTGCGCCGCCCAGCCTGCCCCCACCCAGGACCAGCCGACCCAGGCCGCGGGACCGTCCAGCGTGAAAGGCAGCCTGCTGGTGCTGGAGTGGTCCGGTTTTGAATCGACGGATTTCTACCTGCCTTTTAGCGAACAGTACCCGGATGTCGAGGTCGATTACAGTTATATGGCCGATGACGCCGAAGCGTTTGCCAAGGCGCAAAACAGCTCCGATTTTGACGTGATGCACCCCTGCGCCAACTACTACCGCCTGTTTGTCGAAAAGGGCCTGGTGCAGCCAATCGACACCAGCCGTCTGAAAAACTTTAGCTCGCTGTATCCCGAGCTGGTCAAAATTGGCCAGGTGGACGGCGTGCAATATTTCATCCCCTGGGACTGGGGCTATGACGCCATCCTCGTGCGCACCGACAAGGTCAAGACCGTGCCCACCTCCTGGGCCGACCTGTGGAACCCGGAATATAAGGGGCGCATGAGCATCATCGACACCGGCGAGGAAACTTACCAGGTGACCGCGCTGGCGCTCGGCATCGACCCATACAATGCCACCCCCGAGCAGGATGAGCAGATCAAGAAGAAACTGTTGGAATTGAAGCCCAATCTGGTCAGCTACTGGTCAGACCCGACCGAGGTGTCGAATCTGATGGCCAACGGCGACCTGTGGGTGGTGGCCAATGCCTGGAACGAGTCGTACATTAACCTGGTCAACGAGAACATCCCGGTCGAATACGTGATGCCCAAGGAAAAGGCCATCGGGTATTCTTGCGGCTACAGCATTTCCAGCAAGACCAAGAACCTCGATCTGGCCTACGCCTATATCGACGCACGGCTCGACCCGCAGTCGCTGGCCAACATGGCCAACGACCAGGGCTACGGCCCCAGCAACAAAGACGCGATCGCGCTGATGGACAAAGAAACTGTGGCGATGCTGGGTCTGGATAAGCCAGACACGCTCAACAACATTTTCTTCATGCGCCCGCTGACCGAAGCGCAGCACCAGCACTTCACCGAGGTTTGGACCGAGATCAAAGCCGCTCCTTAGGACACGCATGACAAAATCCCTGCGACTGGCCGCATTGCTTACGCCGGTGACGGTGTGGTTGGTACTCTTCTCGCTGATTCCTCTCGGCGTGATGGCGGCCTATAGTTTTCAGGGAAATTCAACCGGCGCGGTGGATGGCGTTTTCACGTTGGCCAACTACCAGAAGTTTTTTTCCAACAGCGCCTTCCAATCCGTCCTGTGGCGTTCGGTGCTGATCGCGCTGGCCACCGCCGCGTTTTCAGTGGTGCTGGCTTACCCGCTGGCCTATTTCCTGGCCTTCCAGGCCGGCAAGTCGGGCATGATTTTGCTGACCCTGCTGATCGCCCCGGCCTGGACCAGCGAGCTGCTGCGCATCCTGGCCTGGAAGATCATGCTGGGATCGAACGGCACGCTCAACTATCTGCTGACCTGGCTGGGCTGGATCGCGCCGGACACGGTCTTGATCCGCTTCGGTCCGGCGGCGGTGATCGTCACCCTGGTCTACACCTGGATCCCTTTCGCGGCCCTGCCGATCTACGCTTCGCTGGGGCGCATCGAAAAATCGCTGCTGGAAGCCTCGGCCGACCTGGGTGAGAACCCGCTGCGCAGCTTCCTGCGCGTGACGCTGCCGCTCAGCCTGTCCGGCGTGATGGCCTCGTTCTTCTATGTCTTCGTGCCCTCACTGGGCGAGTGGGTCACCCCGGCCATGGTGGGCGGCACGACCGGGATCATGTTCGGCAATCTGATTCAGGACCAGTTTGCCCGCGCGCTCAACTGGCCCTTGGGGGCGGCTTTCAGCCTGGTGATGCTGCTGGCGGCCCTGGCCCTGACCCTGCTGATGACGCGCGTCATCCCGCTGACCGACCTGCTGGAGGCCGGATGAAACTGAAACGGATCAGCGCCTCCGGGGTCAACCTGGTCTATTTCTGGATCAGCGCTTTTTTGCTCTACCTGCCCATCCTGCTGCTGATCATTTTCTCCTTCAATGATTCGACGCTGCTGGTCTTTCCACTCAAAGGCTTCACGCTCAAGTGGTACTCCCAGCTGGCCGGGGCGAACGAACTGCTGCGCTCGCTCTCGCACAGCCTGTTGGTGGGGCTGGGTTCTTCGCTGGTCTCCACCCTCCTGGGCGCGCTGGGCGCGCTGGCGCTGACCCGCTTTGACTTCAAAGGCAAAAACGCGTTTCTCAGCCTGGCGGCCGTGCCGATGATCATTCCCTATGTGGTGCTGGGCGTGGCGATGATGATTCTGTTCAAGGCCATCGGCATTCCGCTGACCTTATGGACGGTCGGGATCGGGCACGTGGTGATCAACATCCCCTACAACGTGCTGATCATCTCGGCCCGCCTGGCCGGGTTCGACAAGTCGCTCGAAGAAGCGGCGATGGACCTGGGCGCGGATTACCTGCAGACGGTCCTGCGCGTCTACCTGCCGATCGCCATGCCGGCCTTGCTGGCCTCTTTCCTGTCGTCGTTTGTGACCTCGTTCAACGAGTTTGCGCTGGCATTTTTCCTGACCGGCCGAGAAAACACACTTCAAATGTACGTCTATTCACAGCTGCGGTTTCCCAGCCGCCTGCCGATTGTGATCACCCTGGCAGCCATCACGATGGTCGCGACGATCCTGGTGATGCTCCTGTCCGAATGGCTGCGCCAGCTTGGGCAGACCGGTGAAGCCAAAGGAGAGCCAGAGAATGCCTGACACCGCCGTCGAACTGGTTGAGGTATCCAAGACATTCCGCGATACGGGCAGCGTTAAAGGCGTGGAGGCCCTCAACCGCCTTTCGCTCTCGATCCGCGAGGGTGAATTTTTCACGCTTTTGGGGCCGAGCGGCTGCGGCAAGACGACCACGCTGCGCCTGGTGGCCGGTTTTGAGCAGCCCACCGAAGGCAAGGTGTATGTGGAGGGCAAGCTGATGAACGACCTGCCGCCCTACCGCCGCCCGGTCAACACGGTCTTCCAGAAGTATGCCCTCTTCCCGCACCTGACCGTGGCCCAAAACATCGCTTTTGGCCTGGCCAGTCGGCGCGTGCCGTTCCACGAGCAGGAAAAGCTGGTCGACCAGATGCTGAATCTGGTCCAGCTGGCCGGGATCAACCGGCGCATGCCTTCGCAGCTTTCGGGCGGGCAGCAGCAGCGCGTGGCCCTGGCGCGCGCGCTGGTCAATCACCCCGAGGTGCTCCTGCTGGACGAGCCGCTCAATTCACTCGATCTCAAGCTGCGCAAGCAGATGCAGCTCGAGCTGAAGCACATCCAGGGCAAGACCGGGATTACGTTTGTGTATGTGACCCACGATCAGGAAGAAGCCCTGACCATGTCCGACCGCATTGCAGTGATGAACCGCGGGGTGGTGCTGCAGCTGGGCAGCCCGCGCGAGATCTACGATCACCCGCAAAACCGCTTCGTGGCCTCTTTCATCGGCGAAACGAACTTCCTCGAAGCCCAGGTGGAGGCCGCCCAGGCTGCCAGCGTGGATGTGCGCCTGTGGAATGGACAGGTCTTCAGCCTGCCGCCGGGCGGCGCGCGCGCCGCGGCCGGCCAGCGCGTGGCCCTGGCAGTGCGCCCCGAAAAGCTAAAGATCTCGGCCGACGGGCAGAAATCGCAAGACAGCGACCTGGAAATTCCCGGCACGGTGATCGAAGCCGTTTACGCCGGGGTCAACACCCAGTACATGGTCTCGGTGCAGACTGGCGAGCCGGTGCAGATTAATATCACCAACGCCGGGCTGTATACCGACGCGGTTTTCCAGCCCGGCCAGCGCGTGAAGATCCGCTGCGCCGCCGCCGACCTGCGCCTGGTAGAGTAAAAAGGATTCTGGTTGGCTGCTGTCGCAGCCAACCAGGACCCGAAATGGTTTATTACAGATTAGTGCCCGCCGAGGTAGGCTTTTTTGACGTCGGCATTTTGGGCGATCTCGCGCGCAGGGCCAGACAGGACGATCCGCCCGGTTTCGATCACATAGGCGCGGGCGGCGATGCGCAGGGCCATCAGCGCGTTTTGCTCGACCAGCAAAATCGTCGTGCCCTCGCGCGCGTTGAGGTTCTGGATGATCTCAAAGATCGTGTCAACCAGCACCGGGGCCAGGCCCATCGAAGGCTCATCCAGCAGCAGGATTTTGGGGTTGAGCATCAAACCGCGCGCGGTGGCCAGCATCTGCTGCTCGCCGCCTGAGAGCGTGCCGCCTTTCTGGTACATGCGCTCTTTGAGACGCGGGAAGAGCCCAAAAACCATCTCCATCCGGCGGCTCATCTCAGCCTGATCGCGCACGCTGTACGCGCCCATCTCCAGGTTTTCGAGGGTTGTCAGGCGCGGAAAGATTCCGCGGCCCTCGGGCACGTGGCCCACCCCGGCGTGGACGATCTCGTGCGGCGGGAGGGCGGTGATGTCCTTGCCCTGCAGGCGCACATGGCCTTCCTTGGCATGCACCAGGCCCGAAATGACGCGCAAAGTGGTGCTCTTGCCGGCCCCATTGGCCCCAATCAGGGTGACCACCTCGCCCTCGTTGACTTCGAGCGAGACGCCCTTGAGCGCGTGGATGCGCCCGTAATACGAATGCACGCTATCCAGCTCAAGCAGCGCCATGGTTCGTCCCTCCCGCCTCGGCCGTATCAAGCCCGGCGGCCGCGCCGCGCCCCAGGTAAGCTTCGATCACGCGCGGGGTGGCGCGGATCTCGGCCGGCAGCCCCTCGGCGATCTTCTTGCCGTAGTCCATCACCGTGATATGCTCCGAAATGTTCATCACCACGCTCATATCATGCTCGATCAGCAGGATGGTGATGCCCAGCTCATCGCGAATGCGCCGGAAGAGGGCGATCGCGTCGCCCGTCTCAGCCGGGTTCATGCCTGCGGTCGGTTCGTCGAGCAGCAGCAGGCGCGGGCTGGCGCCCAGCGCGCGCGCGATCTCAACCCGGCGCTGCCCGCCATAGGGCAGGTTCTGGGCCAGTTCGTCACCCACCCCCACCAGGCCGACAAAAGCCATCAGCTGGCGCGCCCGCTCCAGGCTGGCCGCTTCCTCCCGGCGGAAATGGGCCGTGCGCAGCAGCGCGCCAAACGGCGACTGGCGCAGGTGCGGGTGCATGCCGACCAGGATATTCTCGACCACGCTCAGGCTGCCAAACAGGCGGATGTTCTGGAAGGTGCGCGCGATCCCGCGGCTGGTGATCTGATCGGGGCGCAGGCCGACCAGGTTTTGCCCGTCGAACAAGACCGCGCCCAGCTCCGGCCGGTAGATGCCGGTCAGAGTGTTGAAGAATGTTGTCTTGCCGGCCCCGTTGGGGCCAATGATGCTGAAGATGCGGCCCTGTTCGAGCTGGAAGCTCAGGCTGTCCACCGCCGTCAGGCCGCCGAATCTTTTTTTCCTCCTCGACTCTAGCGTTGCGTAGAAAACGAAACAAACCAATGGATATGAAGAAGCGCGACGGCTGTCTTTTTTTCCAATCAGGGACGTGATGTTACTGGATCAAAAAGGGAGGGGTATTGTCAAGCGGTTTTTATCGCCCATTTGGGTACAGTAGCGCAAGATTCGCTATAATGAACCCATATACGAGGTGAAAATGAAACGATCGACAATCAACGCAATCATGTGCCGGGCGAATGATTTTATTCGCGAACGGGGTTATTATCTGCCGCCTTTTGCTTATTGGACGCCCACCGAATGGCAAAACAAGGGCCGCGAGGTGCAAGAAATTTGCGAATCCGGCATGGGCTGGGATATCACCGACTTTGGCAAGGGTGATTTCACGCGCTGGGGCCTGTTCCTGTTCACGGTGCGCAACGGACGCCCGCAAAACTGGCAAGACCGCACCGGCAAGCTGTACTGCGAGAAACTGCTGATCGCCGAAGACCGCCAGGCCACCCCCATGCACTTCCACTGGGCAAAGATGGAAGACATCATCAACCGCGGCGGGGCTTTGATGGCGATTCAACTCTACAACGCCGGCCCGGGCGATGAACTGGCCGATACCCCGGTGCGCGTGTCGCTGGACGGGGTCGAGCGCGAGGTGGCTGCCGGGACGATCCTGCGCCTGGAACCGGGCGAAAGCATCACCCTGACCCAGGGCATGTATCACACGTTTTGGGCCGAGGGCGGCCGGACATTGATCGGCGAAGTGTCGCTGGTCAATGATGATACGGCCGACAATCGTTTCCTGGAGAGCGTTGGCCGCTTCCCGCAGATCGAAGAAGACGAACCGCCGCTGCACCTGCTGGTGACTGACTACCCCCGGTACGTGCGCTGGCTGCGAGTATAAAAAAAGCGTGTTTGCCCTCGCAGTGCGAGGGCAAACACGCTTTTATACAGGGAGATCACTCTTATGTGCGGCGCACAGGATTATTGTTGCTGCGTTCACCCTGATAGCGATTTTGAGCTTGATTTTGGTTCATCGAGAGGCTGTGGTAGGTTGGCTCGGGCATCCCGCGCGAGACGGGTTCGGCCTGGCTGTTATTAACGTAACGGTTGTTGTCGTTGTTTGAACGGGCGTAACGTGATTCCTGAACGGCGGGCCGGTTGAGGGAGGGGCGCGGGTTGAGGGCCGGCAGAGGCGTGTTGGCGCGCTGGGTCTTGGAGGCCGCTGGCTGCGGGTTGGTATAGGTCGAGCGGCGGTATCCGCGCCGGTCGCCGGTGTGCAGCGCCCGGTCCATCGCCAATGAGAGCGTGCCAATGATCAGGATGCGAATGACCCAGACCATGATCGCGACGAACAGCGGCACAACGGCGGTGATCAGCTTGGGATCGATGATGCTCGAACTGTGCACCTGGTGATTGACGATCGCCATCGACACGCCCCACCAAGTCAGGATCGCATTCATCGTGGCTGCCAGCAGCCACGCGCCAAACAAGTACCAGACCTCTTTTGGCTCATCCGCGCCCTGTTCAGGAGTGAAAAGCCGCGCCAGACCTGCGAAGTCGATTCCGCAGAAGGCCAGGGCCAGAATGGTCGACCACTTCATGCTGCCAAATTCCAGGTTTCCCAACAGATCCTGCAGCGCATGATCGGTGGTCGAGTAGTTAAAAATTTCAAAAGCCACCAATGCGCCAAAAATCAGGATGACGAACAGCAGGCCGCCCTGCAAGCGCTGAACCAGATCAGTAAGTTTTTGACCAATCGACCGAGAAGGAGACATGGCTCCACTCCTTTCTAGTTTGAATAATAGAACATATGTTTGAATTGACTCGATTATAGAACGATCATTCTATATTGTCAATAGGGATTTAGAACAATCTGATATAATTGCACGCGCATGAATGACCCACAAGAGCCATTGAGCGAGCGTGAGCTGGAAATTTTGCGGCTGGTTGCGACGGGGGTATCCAATAAGGAAATTGCCTCTGCGCTCCAGATCAGCCCTAACACCGTCAAAGTCCACTTGCGCAACATCTTCACCAAAATCGGCGTGGTTTCGCGCACGGAAGCCACGCTTTATGCGATTCGCAGCGGGCTGGTCAGTTCTGGCGCTGCCGAACAGGCCATTGTGGAAGCAGAGGAAAGCCCGCAAGACAGCGCGGCGCAGCCCGACCCAACCTCCCCGCTTTCCGCCGCTGCAACCCTGCCGCTATCAAGCGGACCGACCGCCGCCGCGCCCACCGAAGCTGCTCCGCGCCGGCTGCCACGGCGCTGGTGGCTCATTCTGACCGCTGCCAGCCTGGTTGTACTGGCTGGCCTGGCCATCTTCTTCGCCGCGCGCCAACCAGCCCCGCAGGCCGCGCTGCAGCCCACAGCCCTTGCCGCACCCGCGCAGACGCTGGCCCCGCGCTGGGCGCAGGACGCCGACCTGCCAGGCCCGCGCGCCAGCCTGGGCGCTTTCCTTTATAACAATGCCTTTTACCTGCTGGGCGGGACGGATGGGCAAGCGCCCAGCCGGGCCCTCTACCGCTACGAGCCGCAAACCCGGCTGTGGATGGAACTGGCTCCCAAACCAACCTCGGCCAGCGGGATCAAGGCCGTGCTGATCGGCGAAAAAGTGTATGTTCCCGGCGGGACGACGGCCAACGGCCAGCCCTCCGCCATGCTGGAAGTTTATGATCCGCGCCTGAATCAGTGGACGAGCCGCAAGCCCATCCCGCTCGCGCTCAGCCAATACGGCGCGGCGGCTTTTGAAGGGCGGCTCTACCTGTTTGGCGGGTGGGACGGCAGCGGCTATTCGGATAAAGTCTTCGTTTACGACCCGCTGGACGACAGCTGGGGGCAGGCCTCTTCGCTGCCCTCCGGGCGGGCGCGCCTGGCCGTCGAGGCCTTTCAAGACCGCATCATCGTCGCGGGCGGCTACGATGGCAGCAAGGCCCTGACGGATGTCCTGTTTTTCTTGCCCTCGCGCGACATGCCAGGCGATTCCCCCTGGAGCGCCGGCCCCAGCCTGAGCGCGGGGCGCTACGGGATGAGCTCGGCCAGCCTGGCCTCGATGGTCTTTCTGTTTGGCGGCAAAGGCGATCAGGAGGGGGCGGCGCTGCCCCCCAGCATGCTGCACAGCGAGGCGAAAGATTGGGCTCAAATCGACAGCAGCCCGCTGCCCCTGACTTTTGATGGAGCGGCGCTGGCGGCCGGCAACTTCATCCACCTTTTCGGGGGCGAGCTGGAAAGCGGGCCGATCGCCCGCCATATCGCATACCAGGCGATCTACACCATCTCGATCCCGTTCACCAACACCCAGTAACCTGGACCCAAGCGTTCAACCCAAGCGAAAGAGGCAGATCTTATGAGTGATAATCAGGTGATTTTTTCAATGGTGCGCGTCGGGCGCTTCTACCCGCCCAACAACAAGCAGGTCCTGCGCGACATCAGCCTGGGCTTTTACTACGGTGCAAAAATCGGCGTACTGGGCCTGAACGGCGCGGGTAAGAGCACCCTGCTCAAGATCATCGCCGGAAAAGACGATGGTTTCATCGGCGACGTGGTCTTTTCGCCCGGCTACACGGTGGGGCTGCTGGAACAGGAGCCCCAATTGGACGACAGCAAGACCGTGCGCCAGGTGGTCGAGGAAGCCGTCCAGCCGATTGTGGATATGCTCAAGCAGTTCGACGAGGTCAGCAACGCCTTTGGCGAACCCGACGCGGATTATGAAAAGCTGGCCGAGGAACAGGGCCGCCTACAGGAAGCGCTGGACAAGGTGGATGGCTGGAACCTGGACAACCGCCTGGAGGTGGCGATGGACGCGCTGCGCTGCCCGCCGCCCGATGCACAGGTCGCGCTGCTCTCCGGCGGCGAGCGCCGCCGCGTGGCCCTGACCCGCCTGCTGCTGACCGAGCCGGACATCCTGCTGCTGGACGAACCCACCAACCACCTCGACGCCGAGTCGGTGGCCTGGCTGGAGAAACACCTGCAGCAGTACAAAGGCACCGTCATCGCGGTGACCCACGACCGCTATTTCCTCGACAACGTGGCCGGGTGGATCCTGGAGCTGGACCGCGGTTTTGGCATCCCCTGGAAGGGCAACTACTCGTCCTGGCTGGAACAAAAACAGGACCGCCTGCGCCGTGAAGAAAAGGCCGAGAGCAAGCGCGTGCAGACCCTCGAGCGCGAGCTGGAGTGGATCCGCATGTCGCCCAAGGCCCGCCAGTCCAAGGGAAAAGCGCGCGTGTCGGCGTATGAAAACCTGCTCTCGCAGGAGACCGAGAAGCGCCGCGAAGAGCTCGAAATTTACATCCCGCCCGGCCCGCGCCTGGGCAACGTGGTCATCGAGTTCGACGGCGTGACCAAAGCCTACGGCGAGCGCCTGCTGCTGGACAACTTCACCTCAAAAATCCCGCCGGGTTCAATCATCGGGGTCGTCGGTCCCAACGGGGCGGGCAAGACCACCCTGCTGCGCATGATCACCGGCCAGGAAAAGCCCGACAAGGGCACGATCAGCCTGGGCGCGACGGTCAAACTGGGCTACGTGGACCAGAGCCGCGCCAGCCTGCAGGATGACAACACCGTCTGGCAGGAGATCACCGGCGGCGAAGAGAACATCGACCTGGGCGGGCGCAAGCGCAACAGCCGCGCATATGTCTCTTCCTTTAACTTCATGGGCGCCGACCAGCAAAAAAAGGTCGGCACGCTCTCGGGCGGCGAGCGCAACCGCGTCCACCTGGCCAAGATGCTCAAGGAAGGCTGCAACCTGCTGATGCTCGACGAGCCGACCAACGACCTGGACGTCAACACCCTGCGCGCGCTGGAAGAAGCGCTGGAGAACTTCGCGGGCTGCGCGATCGTGGTTTCGCACGATCGCTGGTTCCTCGACCGGATCGCCACCCACATCCTGGCCTTTGAGGGCGAAAGCCAGGCGCGCTTCTTCGACGGCAACTGGTCCGACTACGAAGCCGACCGCCACAAGCGCCTGGGCATCGCCGCCGACACACCGCATCGGATTAAGTATCGCAATTTGACAAGGTAAGAAGACGCTGTCCGGTATCCGCTGTCCGGCATCCGAAACAAAGGATGCCGGACAGTTGATTTACAAATCCGCTCTTCGCAGTCCGAGGATAGGAGGGCGCCTGGCATGCG
>Ga0172368_10007036_pt1 | contig 11896 bp, 7 predicted proteins | sample Lak11m_FD_114540 | JGI IMG/M metagenome (GOLD analysis project Ga0172368, IMG submission 114540) | Freshwater microbial communities from Kabuno Bay, South-Kivu, Congo - kab_022012_11m | ecosystem: Environmental > Aquatic > Freshwater > Lake | place: Democratic Republic of the Congo: South-Kivu...
CTACGGGCTAAACAATATACAATTTCCATTCTCGTACGAAAATAAGAATTTATTTCATCGAATTTTGGGGATATGAGTTTTCAGGATTACTTTCTGTCTGGCACATCAAATAATAATTTAGCCTGTTTCTTTCATAATATAATCGTCGGTGAAATAAGATTTTTTTTAATTTTGAAAATTCAAATATTTGAAAATTAAATAAATGCCCAAGTTATCTATTGTAATCATCACTCTTAATGAAGAAAAAAATATAGGTCGTTGCATTGACTCTGTAAAAGAAATTGCCGATGAAATCATTGTTGTGGATTCCTTTTCAACTGATAAAACCGGGGCTATTGCTACTGAGAAAGGAGCTGTTTTTATTCAAAACAAGTTTGTTGACTATGTAGTACAACATCAGTTTGCCGACCTGAAAGCCACCTATGATCATATCCTGGTTCTTGATGCCGACGAGGCGCTTTCCGATGATTTACGTGAATCAATCCGCAACACCAAAAAATATTGGAAAAATGATGGCTATTCAATGAACAGGATGACCAACTATTGCGGGAAATGGATTAAACATTCCGCCTGGTACCCTGATATGAAGTTGAGACTTTACGACAGACGAAAGGGTAAATGGACAGGAAGTAAAATTCATGAACGATTCACTTTAATTGAAGGATGTACAAAAGGACACCTTAAAGGCGACTTGTTGCATTATTCATTTAAAACAATTTCCCAGCATGTAAATCAAGCAAATCATTTTACTAACCTTACTGCAGGTGCAGCTTTTGAAAATGGGAAAAAGTCAGGTTTCTTAAAAATATTCTTCAGTCCGGCTCTTAAATTCGTCCGAAATTATTTCTTCCATTTTGGCTTTCTTGATGGTTATTATGGATTTGTAATTTGCCGGATTTCTGCTCATGCCACTTTTCTGAAATATATCAAATTAAAACAGCTTTACGATCAACAAAACAAAAGCTGATTGATGGAAGTGAAAAAAATCATAATCAGCCGGACTGACAGTATCGGTGATGTAATACTGACTCTGCCTGTTGCAGGTTTGCTGAAAGAAATAATTCCCGGATGTCATATTATTTTCCTGGGAAGGTCATACACGCGCGAAATTGCCAAAGCCTCATCAAATATAGATCATTTTGTTGATTGGGAGGAGATTAACATCGGTGATTTTAAATTTCAGTTGCATCAAATTACAAAACTTAATGCCGATGCTATAATTCATGTTTTTCCGGTAAAGGAAATTGCTAGGCTGGCATACAAAGCCCGGATACCTCTCCGGATTGGTACAACTGGAAGAATTTACCACTATTCTACCTGCAACAAACTGGTTGCAATTTCAAGGAGACGTTCCTTTTTGCATGAAGCTCAGCTAAACCTGAAACTTCTTAAACCTTTAGGTGGCCTGAATTTTTATACTCAGGAAGATATCCGGCTTCACTATGGTTTTCAAATTTCTGAACCTCTGGATACATCAATAAAAAAACTAATTGTACCCGATAAATTTAACCTGGTTTTACATCCCAAATCCAGGGGCAGTGCAAGAGAATGGGGTATTGCCAACTTTTCGAAACTGATCGGCATTTTACCCCCCGATAAATTCAAAGTTTTCATAACCGGTACGGCACTTGAGGGAGAATTGATAGACAAAGAAATTTTCATTAAGCATCCCAATGTAATTGATCTGACAGGTAAACTTAGTCTTGCACAACTCATCAGTTTTATTGGTGAAATTGACGGAATGATAGCAGCCAGCACAGGCCCGCTTCATATTGCAGCTGCTTTAGGCAAATATGCACTGGGGATTTATCCTCCGATAAAACCCATGCACCCTGGGCGATGGGCGCCATTGGGAGAGAAAGCAGATTATATTGTGCTTAATAAAAATTGTTCCAAATGCAGAAAAGGAAATTCCTGTGAATGTATGGAATTGATAACACCCGAAACTGTATATGAAAAACTAATCTCGAAAATCACTCACCATGGTTAAATTAATTAAAAACAAGAACTGGATGGTTATTGTTAATCCCAATGCAGGAAGACAAAAAAGTGAAAAAGACTGGGACAAAATTAACAAACTGCTTGTGGATTTTAATATTGAATTCGAGTACATTTTTACTACACATAAGGAACATGCCATTGCACTTACTACAAGGTTTATCAAAAAGGGATACAGAAAATTTATTATAGTCGGCGGAGACGGTACCCTGAACGAAGTGCTAAATGGTATTTTTATTCAGAAAGAAATTCCTGTAATTGAATTTTTAGTTGCAGTAATCCCAATTGGTACCGGAAATGACTGGTGCAGAATGTTCAATGTTCCCTTTAATTATTTTGATGCGATTAAAATCATTAAAGAAGAAAAGACCTTTTTACAGGATGTTGGGCTGGTTCATTATTATAATTCGGCCAAATCCTTAAAAAGATATTTCATGAATGTTGCAGGTATAGGTTACGATGCGGTAGTTGCTTCAAAGACCAACAAGGACAAAGAAATGGGCAAAGGCGGTCCGTTATCATACCTTAAAAACCTGTTTACAAGCCTGATCTTTTATAAATTCACCAAAACAGAAATTAAAGTCGGAGATGAACCTGAGCCTTATAAAAACGAAACATTCAGTATGAGCATTGGAATATGCAAATACAACGGCGGTGGTATGAAACAGCTTCCATTTGCCATTGCTGACGACGGATTACTGGATATGACCCTGATAAAAAAACTTGGAAAATTTACAGTCCTTAAAGAGGTTAAAAACCTTTACGACGGCTCATTTATCAACCATCCAAGGGTACAGACTTTTATTTCGCATATTTTTCATATTAAGTCAGATCCACCTATATATCTCGAAGCAGACGGAGAATCCCTCGGACACTCTCCCTTTACCTTTGAAATAATACCGCAAAGCCTCAGAGTTGTAACCGGCCAGGGGAAAATATAATCATTTCAACATGAAGTAAATCGTTCGGTTTTGTACAACACCTGTTACTCAACGAACACTTTTAGCCCGGCCGGTTGTTATTTCAAACTGTAAATTTTTGTGTTACAATCCTTTATCTCTTTGGCATAATAGATGACATTTTGTTAATCTCAATACAAACTTTTCATGTTCAGGAATTATGTTAAGACTACATTCAGGAATTTAATCAAGCACAAAACCTATTCACTGATTAATATACTTGGCCTTGCAACAGGTATAGCAAGTTTTTTGATCATCTACCTCTATATATCAGACGAGCTTGGATACGACAGGTATCATTCAAATGCAAACAATATTTACCGGCTGGTAAATGTATATGATTTTGAAGGAGTAGGTGAAAATTCTGCAAGCTCACCATTCCCGGTGGCATTTACATTGAAGAATGAATACCCCGATATGGTCGGTAATGTGGTTAGGGTATTCAATTTTCAGGCGCCACGGAGTTTTGTCGAATATCAGGATAATAAATTTAACGAAAGGAGATTTTTCTTTGCAGATTCAACCTTCTTCGAAATTTTTAATTATGAATTTATTCAGGGTAATTCCCGGACAGCCCTTAATGAAAATGGGTCGGTCGTTATTACCAAATCAATAGCTGAGAAATATTTTGGCAAGGAGGATGCGATGGGCAAGACAATCCGGTTCGAAACAAAGCTGGAGTTGCATGTTACGGGTATTATTAATGATGTACCCGATCAGTCCCATTTTAAATTCGATTTTATCGGTTCCATGTCGAGCCTGAGAAAACAGTTCGGAGGCAAACTCCCTCAAACATGGGTTTGGAATCCATGCTGGACATATCTTCAGCTCAATGACAATGTGAATCCAAAGTCACTTGAAGCGCGATTTCCTGAATTTGTTCAAAAATATTTTCACGACGCAGAAAAGGAACACATCACTTTATACCTTCAGGCTTTAACCGATATTCATCTTAAATCAAAGCTTGACTATGAAATTGAACCCAATAATGACATCGCTTCAATTTATATTTTTTTGGCAATAGCGGTTTTTCTTTTATTGATCGCTGTCATCAACTATATGAACCTTGCTACAGCCACCTCTGCTACAAGGGCAAGGGAAATAGGTATAAAGAAAGTAACAGGTGCTTACCGGCTTCAATTGATAAGGCAGTTTCTGGGAGAATCAACCTTTCTGAGTTTTATAGCCCTTGTCTTTGCATTGATAATTGCTGAATTTGCATTGCCTTTTTTCAATGACCTTACCGGAAAATCAATTTCACTGATTACAATTTTTGAAATCCGGAATATTATCTTCATCCTTCTTATAGGACTCTTAATTGGCCTTTTGTCCGGAATTTATCCCTCCTTTTATCTTTCATCATTCGACCCGGTAACAGTGATAAAGAGTAAGCTCCTGACGGGCAGTAAAAGCGGTTTACCAAGGAAAATACTCGTGGTGCTGCAGTTTACAATATCTATAATGCTGATCATCGGAACTGTAATAATCCGCAAGCAACTTGATTTTATGAAAAGCTCCGACCTCGGATTCGAAAAAGCAAACATCATTGTAATTCCGATCAACAGAACTCCGGTTGCAAATATTTTTCCTGCTTTCAAAAGGGAACTTCTGAATAATCCGAATATCGTCAGTGTAACGGCAATGGATGATATTTTCGGCGCTTCACATAACACTCATGAATTCCGGCCGGAGGGGCATCCTGAAGACAAATGGCAATTCTATCCGGCCATGGTCGTTAATTATGATTTTATAAAGACATTCGATATTCAAATTCTCGCAGGCAGGGATTATGCAGAGGAAAATAAGACCGATCCTTCGAAAGGAATTCTAATCAACGAGGCCATGGTGAAACATCTTGGCTGGGAATCGCCTGAAAAAGCATTAGGAAAAAAATTCAGGTCGCTAAACGGGGATGAGAAAGTAATCGGCGTATTCAATGACTTTCATCCCACCTCGCTTCATCAGCAGGCAGGGCCTTTTGTACTAAATATGAAAGAGTATCCGGGTGAAATACTTTGGTTCCTAAAGTATCTTGTGATCAGGATACATCCCGGGACTGAAAAAAACGCACTGGCTTTTATTGAAAAAATGTGGAATAAAACCGCGCCAGGAAGGCCATTCGAATATTTTTTCCTCGATAAGGAATTGGCAAACCTTTATAACGATGAAGAGAATCTGAGCAAACTCAGCCTGATTTTTTCACTGATTGTCTTATTTATTGCCGTACTCGGATTGTTGGGACTTTCATCATTCCTTGCAGACCAGAAGACAAAAGAGATCGGAATCCGCAAGGTTCTTGGCGCTACAAGCCTGAGCATCATAAGTACCATATCAAAAGAATTTATCTGGCTTATCCTGCTATCCTGCTTCATCTCCTGGATACTGGGCTATCTCGTTATGGCCGACTGGCTAAACCGTTTTCCTTACCAAACCACAATGAACTGGATGATCTTTATTTTCGCAGCAGCCTTTGCATTGTTTGTGGCGCTTGCAATAACCAGTTTCAGGGCTTTCCTCGCTTCGAGAACAAATCCTGTGATTACTTTAAAATATGAATAATGAGTATGAGCAGGCAAAAAGTGGATAAGTTTCTCTCATTGCCTCTATTGGTGATTTTTTTGACTTTTAATTCGAATTTATCAGCACAAGTCAAAACATATCAAACACAAAAAATAACTTCAGGGACAATAACGATAGACGGAATTATTGATGAAACAGCCTGGAATTTTGCTGGCTGGCAGGGTGATTTTATCCAGAGAGAACCTTATGATAGTGCGGCACCCTCTCAAAAAACAGAATTTAAAATTCTGTATGACGATAACAACCTTTATGTCGCAATCAAAGCAAATGATACCGAAGTTGATAAAATAGAAAAACGTCTTACGCGCCGCGATCAGTTCGATGGCGACCTGGTGGCAATTGGTGTGGATAGTTATTACGATAAACTAACGGCTTTTGCATTTATTGTTAATGCTGCAGGTGTTAAAAGTGATATGATGATTACCAATGAAACGAATGAGGATAATTCATGGGATCCGGTTTGGTATGTGAAAACTTCAATAGCTGAAGATGGTTGGATTGCAGAAATGCGGATACCATTTACACAGCTAAGGTTTGCTGATAAAGAGGAGCATATCTGGGGTTTGCAGGTTGTTCGCTGGCTGTTCAGAAAGGAAGAATTTTCCGCCTGGCAACACGTCCCCAGGGAATCATCACGGTGGGTGAGTTTATATGGTGAACTTAAAGGGATTAATGGTATACATCCCAAAAAGGAGATTGAATTCATACCATATTTGATGGGAAAAACTGAACGGTTCGAAGCAGAAGAAGGAAATCCTTTTGCAACCGGTAAAAAAAACAGCTATGCTTTAGGCGTTGATGGTAAAGTAGCCGTTACCAACGATCTGACACTGAATTTCACTATTAATCCGGATTTTGGCCAGGTTGAAGCTGACCTCTCTGAAGTAAACCTTACTGCCTACGAAACATTTTTTCCTGAAAAAAGACCTTTTTTTATTGAAGGAAGCAATATTTACGATTATTCAATTACCGAAGGGGATGGAGATCTTTCTCAGGACAATCTTTTTTACTCGAGACGCATAGGCAGACAACCTCACTATGAACCCGAAATAAACGACGACGAATACATGGATTATCCTGAGTTTACAAGAATACTCGGCGCTTTTAAGCTTACAGGGAAAACCCGCAATGGCTGGTCGGTGGGTGTTCTTGAAAGCGTGGCAGAAGAAACCAAAGCAACTATTGACCTGGAAGGTGAGCAACGAAAAGTATTGGTTGAACCGATGACGAATTATTTCAATACGCGCATACAAAAGGATTTTGATAAAGGTAAAACAACTCTGGGTGGGATGTTAACGGCTACCAATCGTAAAATTTATGATCACAACCTGGATTCACTTCATCATTCTGCTTATAGCGGTGGTATTGACTTCCTGCATTTCTGGAAGGATAAGACCTATTTCATCTGGTTAAATACAGTTTTCAGCCAAATGAAAGGAAACAGCAAATCAATTCTTAAGCTTCAGGAATCTTCGAGGCGGTTTTTTCAAAGGCCGGATGTTAGTCATGTAAAAATTGACAGTTCAAGGACTTCGTTAACCGGTAATGGCGGAACAATAGAAGCCGGTAAAACGGGCGACGGCCACTGGAAGTATGTCGGCTGGATAACCTGGAGAACACCTGGCCTTGATTTGAATGATATGGGATATCTCCGTCAGGCCGACATAATTCAGCAGGTAGCATGGGCGGGTTATAACATCTGGGAGCCATTCAGCATTTTCAGAAAATTTAACCTGAATTTTAATCAGTGGTCGGGGTGGGATTTTTCAGGGAAAAGATTATATCTTGGTGGAAATATTAGCGGGAACGCCCAGTTTAAAAATTACTGGTCGGCTGGTATGGGGCTTGACCGGGGAGCTTCCAATCGGAACCGTTCCGAGCTTCGCGGCGGCCCTGCAATGTTATTTCCGGGCGACTGGAACACCTGGTTCAATGTTCAGACCGATGAAAGGAAAAAACTTGTGATAAGTGCATTTATGTTCAACAACTGGGGCGACAAGGATCATTCACGGATGACAAGTATGAATGCGGGATTAAGCTATCGTCCGTTAAAAGCGCTTGCAGTTTCAATGGTGCCAAACTATAGAAATCTTAGAAGAAATCTGCAATATGTTGAAACAACTGATTTTTACGGAAATGAAAGATACATTATTTCGACCCTGAACTCTCAGATATTAAGTGTTGATTTCCGGATTGATTACAGTATAACTCCTGATCTTTCGGTTCAATTCTGGGGGCAACCTTTTCTTTTTGCAGGAGATTATTACGATTTTAAACGGGTTACTGATCCACAGGCAGATGAATATCATGACCGTTTCCATGTTTTTACTGGAAAAGAGATCACTTTCAACCAGCAAAATGATGCTTATGATTTCGATGAAAATGCCGATGATACTATTGATTACAGCATTGATAATCCGAATTTTAATTTTTATGAATTCAGGTCCAACCTGGTCATACGCTGGGAGTATATTCCCGGTTCAACTATATATATAGTATGGTCGCAGGGCAGGACCGATTCCAGTGAACTTGGCGATTTCAATATTGATCAGAATTTCAACGACCTGTGGTCAATAGTGCCGTATAATGTTTTCCTTATCAAAGCTTCATTCAGGATTAGCCTATAAACGAATATTGATGACTTAAAGTAAACTACACCACCATGTTAAAAAACTATCTATTGAGCCTTTACCGGAATATTACCAGGAACAGGTTTTATTCTATCCTTAATATTACCGGGCTTTCTGTTGGAATAGCATCTGCTATCTTTATTCTCCTGTATGTTCAGGATGAATTGTCGTATGATAAGCATAATGAAAAGCATGAACGAATTTACCGGATAGAGTCTGATTTTAATATAAGCAATAAGCACGACAGGTTTGCAATAGTTCCAATACCTATGGGGCCTGCACTTAAGATTGAATTTCCTGAAGTAGAGGGATTCGTAAGAATATTCAATGCCGGAAATTCTCTTTTCAGAACCGGGGATAAAGAATATTACGAAGATTATTTTTATTTTTCCGATTCTACCATTTTCGATATTTTCACTTATCGGTTTATTTCAGGTAATCCAAATACCGCTTTAATCCAACCAAATACCATAGTTCTTACAGAAAAAATTGCTAAAAAGTATTATGGCACTGCCAATCCGATGGATAGTATAATTACATCGGGAAGCGGCAGAATATACAAAGTTACCGGAGTCATTGAAAATCCGCCGGGTAACTCACACTTAAAATTCGACGCCCTTATTTCCGGAATGTCTCTGGTTGCCGAGCAGGGGGCTGAGGATTTTAACAGCCTCGAGCCTATGCGATTCTGGAACATTGGCATTTATACTTACCTTCTTTTGAAGGAAAACTCATCCATGCAAAGCATTCACGAAAAGTTTGGGCCTTTTTATGATAAATATATGAAGCCAATCGGCGAACAGATTAACGCCAGTTTCAACCTTATGTCAACACCGCTTCTTGATACCCATTTCAGGCAGGGGCTGGATGCTGATCTGCCGACCGGAAATAAAGCATATATTGTTATTTTTTCTGCCGTTGCCGCTTTTATTTTATTACTTGCAGCGATCAATTACATGAACATGGCTACAGCCCGCTCTGTGAACAGGGCCAAAGAAGTCGGCGTTCGAAAAGTACTTGGCGCTCATAAGATACTTTTGATCCGCCAATTTATTTCAGAATCACTGACACTTGCATTTGCAGCGCTGCTTATTGCGATCCTGATTGTGACTTTACTGATGCCTGAATTCAATACCTTATCAGGAAAAGAACTCTCATTCAACTTTGCACGAAATCCAATGATCATTTTTGAAATCGCAATTATAACCCTATTAACAGGTTTAATTTCCGGAAGCTATCCCGCCTTCTACCTTTCTTCCTTTCTTCCTGTTAAAGTGCTGAAAGGAACGATGACCAGGGCCGGGAGAAAAAGTGGCGCACTCCGGAGAATACTCGTTGTTCTCCAGTTTTTTATCGCTATTATAATGATTATTGGTACGATAGTAGTTTCCACACAGATTAACTACCTGAAAACCAAGAATCTTGGATTTAATAAGGAAAACCTGGTTGTCATGGAAATACAGGATTCCACTTTCAGAAAGAAAATAGAGACTTTTAAAAAGGAATTACTGAATAATCCCGACATTGTTTCTGCCACAAATTCAACCGGAGTGCCCGGAGATATTAACTGGATACAGGTAATGCGGGTTGAAAAAGAAGATAAAATGACCGATCATGCCATTATTTTGAACCAGGCAGATTATGACTTTGTTCAAACAATGGGACTTGAGATGGTTCAGGGCAGGGATTTCGACCGGAATATGGGAACCGATGCTCTGGAAGCTGTCATCATTAATGAAACAGGTGTAAAAGAACTAAACTGGACCGATAATCCAATTGGTAAAAAAATTCATTATGGTTTTGAACTGGATGGCTCAGGGGGAAGGATGTTAAAAGTAATAGGTGTCGTTAAGGATTTCCATTTCAGATCGTTGCATAATAAAATAGAGCCAGTCATTTTGTTTATCAATGAAAATCCCGGGTGGATACTTGCCTGCAGAATCAATCCCGAAAAAAGGAAAGAAACACTGGCATATATCGAGTCGAAATGGAACGAATATGAAACAAAACGACCCTTTAATTATCATTTCCTTGACGAAAACCTCGACGGAATGTATCAGGCTGAAGAGAAGATTAGCAGCATTATACAGATTGCCACTATATTAACCATTTTCATTGCATTATTAGGCCTGCTGGGCCTGTCCTCTTACATTGCCGAACAACGAACCAAAGAAATAGGTATCCGCAAAATCGTAGGAGCATCGGTGGGTTCAGTATTGCAATTGCTTTATAGGGAATTTGCCCTTTTGATCATCATTGCATTTATAATAGCCGTTCCCGTTGCCTGGTGGCGATTGGGTATCTGGCTTGACGAAGGTTTTATATATCATGAACCTTTAAAGTGGACGTCTTTCCTGTTAGCCGGCATTTTTGCTCTTATCATCGGTATGGGAACCATCAGTTTTTATATCATAAGGGTGGCTTCCGGTAATCCGGTGGATGCGATAAAGTATGAATGAGTGATAGAAACGGAAATTAATAGATATTGATAGATATACAACCTAACAGGTTGGAAAAAATCTGTCAGAATTTTCTTAAATATCAAAAGAGGGATGGATATTTAGTTTTATGGTTTAAACATATTTTACATTCACAAGAATCATCAGTAAAATGTCTGACACTAACAACTATTTTATCTTTTCGGTCCGCCCGTTTATAGATTTCATCAAATAGCTCATTCTCATTATTTTCAAGATATCTTTGCAGTGAATATGCACAAACATCTGCAATTTGAATCATACTGGTCAATTCGGAATTCACAAAGAGTGATGTTTCAATGATATTACTAACTTTCGTCCAAAATGTCCCCTGTTTATGAAACAATTTCATAAGCTGAGTGTGACATTTTGCAATCGTCTCATTGTTATCATGAATTATCAGACCATAATTTTTATTATTTTTTTTCTTACCTCCTTCACAGGAATCCAGTATTCTTAAATACTGTTCAAATCTTGATACCAGTTGCTCAAAGGCCTGCTCATCAATGCTTTTTGGAGCTCTTTTTGGATCAAAAAAAACTTTATCAATACATTCGGCAAATAATCGTGCAAATCCCCAATTACCAATAATTTTTGTAATTTCTGTAACAAAGTCTTTACGTTAGTCTAAGGTAAGATGAATATATGCCTGAGTTTGATGATAATTTTTTTCGTCTGACGGTAGAGTCCTTTGTTGGATGATTTTTGCAGTCTAAATAATTCTGCTTTTCTGTATTTTTCAATTTCATACCGGCGTTGTACTGTGGTCAATCCTGAAAAATTGGGGATTTTATTTTGTTCAGTGTAATTTCTGATTAACCAGCCTGCATGAATTTCAGTATCTTCAAGTTTATATTTAACCTTAATTGTGTTTATGTCCTTTTCACAATCTTTCCAATTCCAGATGGGTATGGATAGGCCCGATAATATAAAGTGCGATGTATTGCCAGGAATTGAAGATGTTCCTGATTCATCAATATAGAATAAATACATTGTGGTCAAATAAAAAAAGCGACTGGTGATGAGGAAAAATCCTCTCTTTGAGTCGCCCTGCGACTCGTTCCAGACGCAATGGCAATATTAGTAATAATTTTTAATTATCAAATTATTTTATTGTTTTTCTGGCTATATTTTATTTTGATGTGCTGGAAGATAATTATTTCTTTTATTGGCGATTCAAAATGAACCATTGAACTTTGCCCGTAGGGCATTAATATCCATAGAAAATAATAATATGTGCAAGGAATTTCCC
>Ga0172368_10007039_pt1 | contig 11894 bp, 12 predicted proteins | sample Lak11m_FD_114540 | JGI IMG/M metagenome (GOLD analysis project Ga0172368, IMG submission 114540) | Freshwater microbial communities from Kabuno Bay, South-Kivu, Congo - kab_022012_11m | ecosystem: Environmental > Aquatic > Freshwater > Lake | place: Democratic Republic of the Congo: South-Kivu...
GGTTGTTAGGTGAACGCGCCGGGCAAAAGCCGGAGGAGGATTGATGAGTCTCACTTTGCCGAATATTGCTGTGCTCGTGATCCTCGGGCTGGCGGGAATCGGCCTATATGGCCTGCTGGTGGCGCGCAACCTGATCCGCGTGATCGTGTGCCTGCAGGTTGCCACCAAAGGCGCGATCCTGGCGTTTGTGGTCGCCGCGAAACTTTCTGGTAAGGTTCCCGAGGGGCAGTCGATTGCCATGACGGTGATTGTGGCCGATACGATTGTGGCTGTGGTGGCGCTGGCCCTGGCGGTGCAGGTGCGCCGCCTGTTCGACACGCTGGACATCGAAGCATTATCGCGCTTGCGGAGGTAGCCCTTGGCTGCAATATTGATCGGTCTCATGATTGGCCTGCCCTGGGCTGGCGCGCTGCTGGTCTGGTGGATTGGCGACGCCAGACCGCGCTGGCAGCATGCATGCGCGGTGACGTTTGCGCTGGCGGCGGGGCTTGCGGGTTTAATTTTACTGCGCTACGAAAGCGCCGAGGTGGTCCTGACGCTGCCGGTTGGCGGTGCTTTTGGGCATTTCACCTTCAACGCTGACGGCCTGGGCGCGTTCCTGGCGGCGATTGCGGCCGGGATCGGCAGCCTTGCGGTTATCTTTTCGGTGGATTACATGCGCGGCGAGGCGCAGCTTGGGCGTTATTACGCGTTTGTGCTGTTCTTCATCGGCGGAATGTGCGGCCTGGTCCTGACCACCAACCTGTTTTTGCTGTTTGTTTTTTGGGAAATCACCGCGCTGACCTCGTATGGGTTGATTTCGTTTTACAATGACGACCCCAAGGCAGTCGCGGGCGGGATGAAGGCATTGATCATCACCCAGCTGGGCGGGGTCGGGCTGCTGGCCGGGGCCCTGCTGGTGTATGCGTTCGGCGGTTCGTTCGAAATGTCCGATTTCTTCAAGGACGCGCACAGCTTGCCAAAGGGCGTCATGGCGATCCTGGCCTATGGGTTTCTGATCGCGGCCGCGGCCAAATCGGCCCAGTTCCCGTTCCAGACCTGGCTGCCAGACGCGATGGAAGCGCCAACCCCGGTCAGCGCCTTGATCCACGCGGCGACGATGGTCAATGCCGGGGTGTACCTGCTGGCGCGCTTTTATCCCGTTTTTGAGGAGGTGCCGGGCTGGCGCCTGGCGGTGATGCTGGTTGGGGCGCTTTCGGCGCTGCTGGCGGCACTGATGGCCCTGGCGGCTTTCGATCTCAAGCGCGTCCTGGCTTATTCGACCGTCAGCCAGCTGGGCTTCATGGTTTACGCGGTGGGGGCGGGCGGGGTATTCGCCAGCCAGTTCCACCTGTTCAGCCACGCGATTTTCAAAGCCCTGCTGTTCCTCTCAGCTGGGGCGGTGATCCACGCGGTGGGCACGCGCGATATGCGCAAGATGGGCGGGCTGGGCCGACAGATGCCGCTGGTGCGGGCGGTGTTCGTGATTGGCGCGCTGGCGCTGGCGGGTATCCCGCTCTTGAACGGTTTTTGGAGCAAGGAATTGATCCTGGAAGTTGGGTTCAAGGGCAGCCCGCTCTGGCTGTTTGCGGCGATGCTGCTGACCGCCGGTCTGACCGCCTTCTACACAGCCCGCTGCACGTTGATGGTGTTTTACGGTCCGAGAGGTGAAGCGCACGGCCACGACGCCGGTGTGGCGATGCGCTTCGCTTTAATCCCGTTGGCAGTGGGTACGCTCTCCAGCTGGCTGCTGGGTGGGGCATTCGCTCATTTTCTGGCTGGTTCGCTGCCGTTCCATGAGATCGAGGAGGTCACGCTGCTTGAGCTGCTGCTGGAAATTCTCAAAGCGCCGGTCACCTGGGGGGCTACCCTGGTTGTCCTGTTGGGGCTGGCGGCCTGGTTCTTGCGCTCCAGGCTGGCCTTTTTGACCGTCCTCTTACGGCCGTTTGCCTGGGCCGCGCAGCGCAGTTTCGGTTTTGAGGCCGTCAACCGCGCCGTTGCCGCCACGATCGCGGCAGCAGGCGAAGATTTGCGCGCCACTCAGACCGGGCTGCTCAACTGGAATATCCTGGCCATCCTGGGCGGCCTGCTGTTTGTGATTTTTGTCCTGGTAGTGGGGAAGTGACATGAACCCAAACACGGCTTTATCCATGCTGCTTGGCCTGTTGTTTCTGGCTTCCCCCCTGGTTTACCTGGTCGGGCGGGTCAGCATTCGCTTCTTCAAACGCCAGGCGTTGATCGCACGCTGGCTGGCCTTTCTGGTTTTGCTGCTGGCCTGGGCGCCGCTGTATTACGCCGGGCGGGGTGTGCTGGATGGTCAGATGGTTGTTTACCAGCTGGGCGGGACAGCGCTGTGGATGGACGGCGTCGGGCTGTTTCTGGCCGTCACCGTGCTGCTGCTGGTCACCCTGGTCTGCCTGTACTCGACCCGCTATATCGCGGGAGAAGAAGACGAGGAGAAGTATTACGCCATGCTGCTGGCGATGTGCGCGGCGATGATCGGCCTGGGCTGCGCGCGCGATCTGTTCAACCTGTGGGTCTGGTTTGAGGCGATGGCGCTGACTTCCTACCTGCTGGTGGCGTTTTATCATCAGCAGCGCGGATCGCTGGAAGCCGGCGTCAAATACATCGTCCAGTCCGCGGTTGGATCGCTGCTGGTGTTGTTTGCCATCGCGATCGTCTTTGCCCAAACCGGCACGCTCGATCTGGCAGATTTGCGCCCGGCCTTGCGCGGCAGCGGGATGCTGTCGATGGCGGCGGGCGGCCTGTTCCTGATCGGTTTTGGGGTCAAGACCGCCCTGGTCCCCATGCACACCTGGCTGCCGGACGCGCATTCGCAGGCCCCCAGCGGGATCAGCGCGCTGCTGTCGGGCGTGGTGATTGAGTGTGGCCTGGTGGCGCTGCTGCGCGCGATCGGGGCCTTGCAGGAAGTCAGCGCGGCCTGGGGCGCGCTGGTGCTGGCCTTTGGCGTGCTGAATATGCTGGTTGGCAACCTGATGGCGCTGCGCCAGACGGAAGTCAAGCGCCTGCTGGCTTACTCGAGCGTCGCCCAGGTCGGCTACATGCTGATCGGCTTTGGCGTTGCCATCGCCTACGGGCTGGCCGATGGCGCGGCGGGCGGTTTCTTCCACATCTTCAACCACGCGGTCTTGAAGGGCCTGGCGTTTTTGGCCGCAGGGGCGCTGTTATACGCCATCCACCTGTCGCGCGGCAAGCACAATCCGCTGGTGTTGGATGACCTGAATGGGGCCGCGCAGCGTTATCCGCTTTCAGCCCTGGCCTTCAGCATCGCGGTGCTTGGCCTGGGCGGCCTGCCGCCGCTTGCGGGCTTTATGTCCAAGTGGCAAATTTTTGTGAGCGGCGCCGAGGTGCGCAGCACGCCGCTGCTCTGGCTGGTGATCTTTGCCGGGCTGAACAGCGTGCTTTCGCTGGCTTACTACGCGCCTCTGGTCAACCGGCTGTATCGCCGCGAGCCTTCTGAGGCAGTCAAAGCAGGCATGCCAGCCGCCGTGGCCTTTGCGCTGCCGCTCTTAATTCTGACGCTCCTGGCCGTCCTGCCGGGCTTTTGGCCCTCTCTGCTCACCTGGCTGACCGGCCCCGCCGCGGCCAGCCTGCTGGCCAGTTTCGGTTATTGAGGTGGCCCATGAATGTCCTGCTCTCTCCACCCATGGCTTTTTTGATCTACATCCCGCTGATCCTGGTGATCATCTGGTTTGGCCGCCAGCTGGCCGGGCCGGAACGTTCTGATCCGTCCAAGAGCCGCCTGTATGGCTCGGGCGAAGAAGCGCCCATGTTTACCGCCGCTCCCGGATACAAGCCGTTCTTTCTGGTCGCGCTGTTTTTTGCGATCTTGCATCTGGGGATGCTGGTGCTGGGGTTGGCCAGCCAGTCGCTGGTCTCGGTTGTGTTTCTGGTCGGCCTGGCGGTCGGCCTGCTGGCATTGATCCTGGGATAAAGGATGCTGCGATGACTGAAATGACCGTCTCTTCCCCCTGGCAGGCCTTGCTGGATAAGATCCGTGATTGGGCCAGGATCAATTCGCCCTGGGCAATCCACTACAACAGCGGCTCGTGCAACGGCTGCGACATCGAGATCCTGGCCACCCTAACCCCGCGCTACGACATGGAGCGGTTTGGGGTCAAACTGCAGGGCAGCCCGCGCCACGCTGACATTTTGATTTGCACGGGGCCGGTGACGCGCCTGTCGCGCGAACGCCTGCTGCGTACCTATGAGCAGATGCCTGAGCCCAAGTTCGTCGTCGCGGTTGGCTCGTGTGGGCTGTCGGGCGGGGTGTTTCGCGGCTGCTACAACATCGTCGGGGATATCAGCGAGGTGGTTCCGGTGGATGTGTATATCCCCGGCTGCCCGCCGCGCCCCGAGGCGATCATCTATGGCGTGGTCCAGTTGCTTGAGAGCCTAAAGAACAAGGCCCCGGCCGCCGCCGGGCAGCTGCCCGACAGCGACGCGCTCTCTGGAAAGGAGAACCAATGAACGACACCAGCAGTTTGCTTGGTCAGGCGGAACTGATTTTGCGCCCGTGGGCTGCCGATTATACCCATCCAGAGGCTGACCGCCTGGACGTGCTGCTGCCGCCCGAGGCCTTAAAAATCGCTGTGCGTGCCCTGCAAAAAGCCCGTTGGGGCTATTTTGCCGCGCTGACCGGGCTGGACCTGCCCGCGCCCGCCGGGGCAAAGCCGGAGGATGGGCATATTGAAGGCCTGTACCATTTCTGTGAAGGTGCAGCTGTTCTGACGCTGCGCGTGCGCCTGCCATACGCCAGGGCGCAGGTTGAATCGTTGTGCGAGGTAATCCCTTCGGCCCTGCTGTACGAACGCGAATTCAGCGAAATGTACGGTGTGGATGTGCTTCAATCGCCGATGAAAACGCGTCTGCTGTTGGCGGATGATTGGCCGGAGGATGTGTATCCCATGCGCAAGTCGTTTTCCGGCCTGCAAGAACCGCCGGCCGCGGAGGTGAAGGTTGGATAATCAGGTGGAAGCCAGGAAGTTCATCGTCCCAATTGGGCCGCAGCACCCGGCGCTCAAGGAGCCGGGCCATTTCGAGTTTTCGGTGGAGGGCGAAGTCGTCACCGGTGCTTCGGTTCGCCTGGGATACGTACATCGCGGGATTGAGAAAGCGGCGGAGAGCCGCAACTGGACGCAGAATCTGTACTTGTTTGAGCGTATTTGCGGGATCTGCTCGCACGTGCACGCCACCGCCCTGACCCTGGGGGTTGAGAAGCTGGCCAACTTGCAGGTCCCGCCGCGCGCCCAGGCCATCCGCACCCTGATGGGTGAGCTGGAGCGCATCCACAGCCACCTGCTCTGGCTGGGGGTCGCGGCGCACGAGGGCGGTTTTGACACGCTCTTCATGTACTCCTGGCGCGACCGCGAAACGGTGATGGACCTGCTCGAATCGATCAGCGGCAACCGCGTGCACTACTCGGCCAACATCATCGGCGGGGTCAAGTTTGACATCGACGACCAGCGTAAAGATGCGATTTTAAGGGGCATGGATTTCCTTGAACCGCGCACGCGCCATTACCTCGATGTGGTCACCGGCGACCGCACCTTCATCGCGCGCACGCGCGGGATCGGCGGGATGACGCGCGAACAGGCCGAACTGCTCGGGGCTGTCGGGCCGACGGCGCGCGCTTCGGGGGTGACGCGCGATGTGCGCGTGGATTCGCCTTACGCGGCTTATCCGGATTTTCCAGTGAATGTCGTCACGGACGAAGGCGGCGATTTGGCGGCGCGCTTTGTCGTGCGCATCAAAGAGCTGTTTGAGACCTACCGTCTGGTGCGCGAGATCCTGGCCAAGCTGCCGCCCGGTGAGCTGGCGGTGCGCGCCCTGCGCCGGGTGCCTGCTGGCGAAACGGTCAGCCGGGTCGAAGCCCCGCGTGGTGAGTTGTTCTATTTCCTCAAGAGCGCCGGTGCGGATAAACCCGACCGTGTCAAGGTGCGCACGCCCAGCCTGTGCAACTGGGCCACGGTCACCCAGGTGGCCGTCGGGCATAAGCTGGCCGATATGCCGATGCTGCTGTCGGGGATTGACCCGTGCTTTTCCTGCAACGACCGCCTGGTGCGGGTGAACCGCGGGCGTGATTCGGAACTGATGTCCTGGGAGGCGCTGCGCCGCTACGGGATCGAGTATTATCAGAAATGAACAATCCTATCCCCCCCCATCATCGCGCTGTTGTTCTTCCCGGGCGGTCTGTTTGTAATCGCGGCCGGGCTGGTTTATGAATGGATTGACCGCAAGCTGGTTGCGCGCCTGCAGAACCGGGTTGGCCCGCGCTGGTTTCAACCCCTGGCCGACCTGGTCAAACTGCTGGCGAAGGAAGAAATTACGCCGGAGGGTGTCAACCGCAGCCTGTTTTACCTGCTGCCGGTGGTTGCGCTGGCCGCCGCGCTGTGCACGGCCCTCTACATTCCCATGGCAGGTTTTGCGCCGTCCTACAGTTTTCGCGGCGATCTGATCGTGGCGCTTTACATGCTCAGCGTCTTGACAATCTGCATGGGCGTGGCGGGCGCGAACACCCTCGACCGTTTCTCGCTGCTGGGCGCCACGCGCACCCTAACGCAGATGTTCTCCTATGAAGCGCCGTTTCTACTGGCCCTCCTAGGCCCGGCGATCGCGGCGGGCTCGTGGCAGATCAACGAGATCAACGCTTATGCGCACGCCCATCCCTGGGATATCCTGGTTTTCCAGGTGTTCGGCCTGGCGGTGGCGCTGGTGGGCACGATGGGCAAGCTGGAACTGCCGCCTTTTGACGCGCCCGAGGCTGAGACGGAGATCGTGGCGGGGGCGATGACCGAGTATTCCGGGCGCGGGTACGCGCTTTTCCGCCTGGGCAAAAATGTCGAGCTGATCATCGCGCTGACCCTGGTGGCATCCTTTTACCTGGGTGGCATTTCCAACCCGCTCGATTTCCTGCTCAAGACGCTGGGCCTGCTGCTGATCATGGCGGTGCTGCAATCGCTGTTTGCCCGCCTGCGCATCGATCAGACGGTTGGCCTGTGGTGGCGCCTGGGCGCGCTGCTGGCGCTGGTGAATATCCTGGTGGTGTTTTTCATCCGCATGAAAGGAATCCATTTATGAAACTCGGCAGCATGATTGGGGATGTGTTTCGCTCGCTCTTCCGCCGCCCTGCCACCGAGCTCTACCCGGCGGAGAAACGCCCGGCCCCCGAGCGCTTTCGTGGCAAGCTGGTTTATGACCCGGTCAAATGCTCGGGCTGCCAGCTGTGCATTAAAGACTGCCCTTCCGAGGCGATTGAGTTGATTGTGCTGGATAAGGTCAACAAGAAATTCGTCCTGCGTTATCATCAAGACCGCTGCACCTACTGCGCGCAGTGCGTGGTGAACTGCCGCTTTTCCTGCCTGGAAATGTCGAACGAGCTGTGGGAGCTGGCGGCGGTTCGCAAAGAACCCTTTGAGATTTATTACGGCAAGGACGAAGACGTTGCCTTCCTCATGGAAAAAATCGCTAAAGACAATTCTGGCGACGCCAAAATCCCCGCCGACGCGCCTTAAAGCGGCGGTGGTGGGGATCGGCAACGAACTCAACGGAGACGACGCGGCGGGTGTTGCGGCCGTGCGATTGCTGCGCCGCTTGAGCGCAGCACAAGCCCCGAATTTGCACCTGCTGATTGAAGCCGGGCTGGCTCCGGAAAGTTTCAGCGGTCCGCTGCGCCGGTTTGGGCCGGATGTGGTCCTGTTTCTCGACGCGGCCGAAATGGGGGAGCCGCCTGGAACGCTGAAGGTTATGAATTGGCGTGCTGCGGCCGGATTTGGGCCGTCGACCCATCTGCAGCCGCTTTCTACGCTGGCTGAGTATTTGATCGCCGAAACCGGCTGCCAGATGGCTGTGATCGGAGTGCAGCCCGCCCGCCTGGACTTTGCCGCCGGGATGTCCTCGCCGGTCAAGGCGGCCGTGAAGCGCCTGGCAGCCGGGCTGCGCGAATTGCTGTTTGGCGAATAGACCGGGCAGCACGCGGCCGGCTGATTTTAAAATTGTAATTTTTATGTGTTTTTTACGACAGCCTATTCCTCGCTGGGGAATTTGTGCGTTCCAAGGCCGGATTTTCAGGATAAAATAATAAGCAATGACAACTCTTTGCGGACACTGCGGGTTTGATAACCCTCCCGTGATGAAATTCTGCGGGAACTGCGGGACGCGTCTGGGCGCGCCCGGCACGGCTGAGCCTGCGCCTGTCTCCGAAGGGTTGGGGGTGATGGTGGGAGCCGATCTGCTGGAGCGCTTCCGCCGGGCCGGTCTGGAAGCGCGCGGCCAGCGCCGGGCTGTGACCGTCTTATTCGTAGATATCTCTGGTTTCACGCGGCTTTCCGCGCAGCTGGGCGATGAAGATCTGTATGAGCTGATGCAGCGCTTCGTACGCGCGCTGGCGGAAGATGTGTATCGCTACGAAGGCATGGTCGATAAGCTGACAGGCGATGGCCTGATGGCTTTGTTTGGCGCGCCGATCGCCTATGAGAACAACGCGGAACGGGCTGTCCGCTCCGCCATGGATATGCTGGTGACGGTTTCGCGCCTCAGCCAATCCACGCCAGCCCTGGCAGGCCGCCCACTCAACGTGCATATTGGCTTGAATGCCGGATCGGTGATTGTGGGTGGGCTGGGTTCGGATGCGTTGATGAACTACACCGCCATCGGCGACTCGGTTAACCTTTCACGCCGCCTGGAAGAGATCGCCGCGGCCGGGACCATCCTGGTCAGCGAATCGGTGTACCGCCAGACCTATCGTATGTTCGACTACCAGGTGGTTCCTGACTTGTCGCTCAAGGGGGTTGACGAGCCGGTCACGGCCTACCAGGTTATCAAACCCAAAGATGCACCTGGTTCTGCGCGCGGGCTGGAAGGGCTGCGCGCGCCGATGATCGGCCGGGAAACGGAGCTCTCCCGACTGCTGGCGCTGCTCGAGCGCCTATCCCTCGAGCGCCAGGGCGCGATAGTCCTGCTGACTGGCGAAGGCGGCATGGGTAAAAGCCGCCTCACCAACGAATTAAAAGCGCGCGTCGATCCGCTGCGCGTGCAGGTATTGGAAGGCCATTCCCTGACCTACCGCAAGGCCATTCCCTACTGGATTTTTCAAGACATCATTCGCAGCCTGTTGGGGGTTGGTCAGGAAAGCAGTGTAAGCGAATTTTGCGAGCGGGTTGCGGACCAGGTCCGCGAGACGCGTGCGGGCGATGTTGATGAAATCCTGCCTTACCTTGAAGTTCTGATGGGCTATGAGCCGTCTGGTCAGGCGGCTGAGCGCATCCGCTACCTGGAGGCCGGACAGCTGCGCCAGCGCATTTTCCTGGCCGCGCGCGACCTGATCACGGCCGCGGCGCGCAAGAAGCCGCTGCTATTAATCCTGGAAGATCTGCACTGGGCAGATGACGCATCCGTGGATATGCTGCTGTTCTTGATGGACAGTGTGCGCAGCGATCCACTGCTGATCTACGCGATTTCCAGGCCGTTTGAGGGCAGCGCGGTGGCCAAGGTGGCCGAACGCGGCCAGCAGCGCCTTGCTTCGCGTTATGTATCGATCCGCCTGCAGGCGCTTCAGCCAGACCAGACCGACCTGCTGTTACATTCCCTGCTCAGCATCCCCGATTTGCCGGATGCGCTGGGCCAGCAAATTGTTGCCAGAGCGGCAGGTATGCCGTTTTTCCTGGAAGAAATTGTGCGCATGTTGATTGAAGACGGCGTGATATTCCAGGAAGGTGAGAACTGGCGCTTAAAGGCCGGCTCGGCGGCCTCCAAGATCGGCGTGCCCGACAGCTTGCAAGGGTTGATCCTGGCCCGTTTTGACCGCCTGGATCCGGCGCAGCGGCGGGTTTTACAGACGGCCGCGGTGCTTGGCGACCGCTTTAAGCTGTCTTTGTTGTTTGAAGTGCTGGCGGATGTGCCCCAGGTGCGCCAGGTGATTGGGCTGTTGAGCGAGCGCGAATTTTTGAGCCCGCAGGCCGGCGGCGATGAGAACACGTACAGTTTCAAGAACACCCTGGTCAGCGATGCGATTTATTCGACGCTCCTGCAGCGCGACCGGCGCGAGCTGCACACCCAGGTCGGTCTGGCGATTGAACGGCTGTATGCCGGGCGGTTGGACAGCCAGGCGGAAATCCTGGCCAGCCACTTTATGCGCAGCCCGCTGCGCGATCGCGCACTGCGCTATTTGATCCAGGCAGGGCAAAAAGCCGCCCATGCCTTCGCTATCGCGCAGGCCAGGCAGTTGTTTATCCAGGCCGAGGAGATCCTCGGCGAGGTTGAACATACGCTTGAGCAAGATCTGGCGGTTCAAATGGGGCTGGCCGACGCGCTGGTGACGGGTGGGGAGTACCCCTCGGCTTTGGAGCATTACGCGATTGCACTCAACCGCCTGGATCAGAAAGACGGTTCGGGTTTACTGGTTGAACGCAGCGTGCTGGAGCGCAAGATCGCCACTGCCTTAGAACGCCAGGGTGGTTATGATGACGCGCTGGCCCGCCTAGAACTGGCGGAAACCTTGTTGGAGGAGCAGCCCGGCAAAGCCCCGATTGAGCAAGCGCGCATCTTGAACGATATGGGCTGGATTTACTTCCGACGCGGGGATCTTGACGAGGCCGAAGCCCTGCTGCAGCGGGCGCTGGAGATTGCGGAACTGGCCGGGCAGCACGATTTAGAAGCGTCAATTCACAACCGGCTGGGTGGGATTTGTTTCCAGCGCGACCAGGCAGGCGCTGCGCGCGACTATGTCCGGCGCAGCCTGGCGATGCGCGAGCGGATTGGTGATATTGTCGCGGTTGCGCGGACATATAACAATCTGGGTTTGCTCGACTGGAAGCAAGGCGATTGGCAGTCGGCCCTGGATAATTTTAATCGCGCATATCAGCTGCAGGCCAACCAGGGCGATGTGGAGGCGATGATCGAGCTGGAATCAAACCTGGGTCTGCTGCAGATCGATCGCGGTTTTTTTGCCGAAGCAGAGCGCCATCTGCAATCGTCGTTGGACCGGGCCAGGCAGATCGGTCATGCCTTCCAGATGGGGTTGGCTTATCTGCACCTGACTTTGCTGTGCACCAACTCTGGCGAGTGGCAGCGCGCCCTGGATTACGGGGCGCAAAGTGCAGAGATGTTCAATAATATTGGCGCGCGCGACCACCTGTTGGGATTGTATGTGACGATGGGCCAGGCTCGCCTGGGACAGGGCAACCTGGATAAGGCCGACGAAGCCGTGCGTCAATCTCAGGCAACATACGAGGAACTGGGCGGAGAAGAATCGGGGCGGGTGGATGATTACGCCCGCCTGGTCTATCTGATGGCCGAAATCGCTCAGGCGCGCGGGGTGTATGAGCAGGCGTCATTCTATTATCAGCGCAGTATGGCACTTTTTGAGCACACCGGCGACCGTCTGCAGCGCGGGCGGGCGCTTCTGCGCTTGACTGAAGTGGCCTGCCATCTCGGTTTTCGCGGCGAAGCGCGTGAATGGTTGGACGAGGCGCGGGCGATTCTTGAACACACTGGTACGGATCGCGACCGGGAGCAATTACGGGTGATCTCCAGCCGGCTGAATTCAGCATAAATCATATAGCGCGTAGCACCCTCTCAAAAAACGCTGCCCTTAAGGGGTAGCGTGTGATGATTCAGCCCAAGCATCAAAAAGCCCTCGCCATTAACGGCGAGGGCTTTTTGATGCTTGCGATCGATTGTTATTTTGCAGGCTCGTCGATCCATTGGACCGAAGCCGCCTGGTTGGTCGCCTTGGGCGCTTGACCGCTTTCGTAGTTGGTCAGGAAATCGGGGCTGGCAAACCCGGCCGCCCATGGGACGCTGCCGGACCATGCGCCGAAGCCACCGCTCCAGGCCCCGAACCCGCCCGACCATGCGCCGAAGCCACCGCTCCAGGCCCCGAACCCGCCCGACCA
>Ga0172368_10007041_pt1 | contig 11893 bp, 8 predicted proteins | sample Lak11m_FD_114540 | JGI IMG/M metagenome (GOLD analysis project Ga0172368, IMG submission 114540) | Freshwater microbial communities from Kabuno Bay, South-Kivu, Congo - kab_022012_11m | ecosystem: Environmental > Aquatic > Freshwater > Lake | place: Democratic Republic of the Congo: South-Kivu...
GAAGGTTCTCGACGTGGGGGAAGGAGTCACCGGATTCGTTCCTGGCGACCGGGTGGTATCCGACGGGCCGCACGCCGAGGTGGTCTGCGTACCCGGAAACCTGTGTGCGCGGGTTCCAGAGTGCGTTTCCGACGAAGAAGCCGCGTTCGCCGTTCTGTCCGCCATCGCTCTGCAGGGGGTTCGGCTTGCGTCGCCGACCTTGGGGGAGACCTTTGCCGTTGTCGGCCTCGGGTTGATCGGCTTGATCACGGCACAGTTGCTCTGTGCGAACGGGTGCCGGGTGATCGGAATCGACATCGATCCCTCACGGGAGGAGAAGACCCGTCTCTGTGGGGCCTCGGTATTCGTGAATTCCTCAACGGAAGATCCGGTCGCCGCGTCGATGGCCGCTACGGGGGGGCGGGGTGTGGATGGTGTCCTGATTACCGCGGCCACGAAGAGCAGCGAGCCGGTCTCCCAAGCGGCCAGGATGTGCAGGAAACGGGGTAGGATCGTTCTCGTCGGTGTTTCCGGGCTGGAACTGTCGCGCACGGACTTCTACGAGAAGGAGCTGTCCTTCCAGGTTTCCTGTTCCTACGGTCCGGGGCGGTACGATCCGGAGTACGAGCAGAAGGGGCGGGACTACCCGCTCGGTTTCGTCCGCTGGACGGAACAGAGGAACTTCGAGGCGGTACTGGATCTGATGTCATCGGGTCGCCTGGATGTTCGGCCGCTCATCGGAAAGTCTGTCACGCTGGACAAGGCCCCTGGGGTGTACGAGGACCTGTCCGGCGAAGGGTCGGGGTTTGGGATCCTGATCGAGTACCCCAGGGTGCTCGATCTCGAACCCGCATCAGGGGATTCCCGTGATATCCGCCTGCCGGGGCCTTCGTCTGCGGTTGCTCCCGCGGGAAGCGCGTCGGTCGGTTTCGTCGGCGCGGGCAACTTCGCATCTTCCGTCCTGATCCCGACATTCCGGGAGGCCGGTGCACGCCTGGTTGCGATCGTCTCCGAAAAGGGAGTTACGGCGGCCCATGCGGCAAGGAAGTTCGGCTTCGAGTGCACGACGGCGGATTTCGAAGCGGTCGTGTCCGATACGAAGATCAACACGATCGTCATCGCGACCCGCCACGATACACATGCCGGCATGACGGCCGCGGCTCTACGCGCCGGGAAGCACGTCTTCGTGGAAAAGCCATTGGCGCTGAACGAGGCGCAGTTGGAAGAAGTAATCCGGGCGTATGAAGAGGCATCGGCAAAGTGCCTCCTCCACCTTATGGTCGGATTCAACCGGCGGTTCTCTCCCCATGCGGTTAAGATCAAGTCCCTCCTTGCGGGGGCGGTTGAGCCGAAGGTCTTCGTCATGACGGTGAATGCGGGAGCGATCCCCTCTTCCCACTGGACCCAGGATCCTGACGTCGGGGGCGGAAGGGTCGTCGGGGAGGGGTGCCATTTCGTGGACCTTCTTCGCTTCCTGGCCGGTGCCCGGATCACGGATGTGCAGGTGCGATCGGTCGGTGGTTCCCCTTCGGATGGGATCCGGGACGACAAGGCGACGATCACCCTTTCCTTCGCGGACGGGTCCATCGGCTCGATTCATTACCTCGCGAACGGCCACAAGAGTTTTCCAAAGGAGCGCCTGGAGGTATTCTGCGGCGGTCGTATCTTGGTCCTCGACAATTTCCGGCGACTGACCGGCTACGGTTGGAAGGGATTCCGCGCGGACAGACGTTGGCGCCAGGACAAGGGGCATTCCGCGGAAGCGTCGGCGTTCATTTCCGCGGTGAAGATGGGGGGGGCCCCGCCGATCCCCTTCGAAGAGATCGTGGAAGTATCGAGGACGACATTCAAGGCCAGAGACGCCATCCGGGCCTGATCGATTCCCTATTGACCTTTTCACGGTTCTACCATACGGTTCGACATCTTCGTGCATGCCAGGTTTACGGCAGGGTCGCTCGTTTCATCCCCTTCCCGGGTCCATCGCTTTCACCTCCACCCGGACGCCGGAAAAGGTTGGGCCGGTGGGTAGTTCCCGCCCGCCGGTCTCCGTCGATGCTTGGCCCGGCCTGTTACCGGTTCTTGAACGTTGAGCGGGGGGTGGATGGGCCCTCGGGCTGGAACGATCCCTCGGTACCGAAGTTGTGGCTCTACAACCTTCATTACTTCGACGACCTGAACGCAGCGGGGTCGGAGGTGCGGCAAGATTGGCACAATTCCGTACTCCGACGGTGGATTGCGGAAAATCCCCCTGCTTCGGGGAACGGATGGGAACCGTACCCGACTTCGCTCCGGATCGTGAACTGGATCAAGTGGGTATTTTCGGGTCGCATGCCGCCGGAGAATGCGATCCACAGTCTTGCTGTCCAGGCACGCTGTCTGGCCTCTCGCGTCGAGACCCATCTCTTGGGCAATCATCTCTTCGCGAACGGGAAAGCCCTTGTCTTTGCGGGACTGTTCTTCACCGGGGAAGAGGCGCGCGGGTGGTTCGCCAAAGGGCTGGAGATCCTTCGCCGGGAGGTCCCGGAGCAGGTCTTGGTGGACGGGGGGCATTTCGAGCGCAGCCCGATGTACCACTCGCTGATCCTCGAGGATCTGCTGGATCTTGTCAATCTGGCTCGCCTTTGCGGCGACGATCCGGAATCGTTCCGCATCCCGGTCCGGGAATGGGAAGAAGCGGCGGTCCGGATGGTCGCGTGGCTCCGCGCCATGTGCCATCCGGACGGCGAGATCGCTCTCTTCAATGATTCGGTGTTCGGGATCGCCCCGACTCCGGAAGAGTTGTTCTCGTACGCCTCCCGGCTCGGACTGGATGGAGGTTGCCGACCGTCCCGAGGAGTTACTCATTTGAAGGAAAGCGGTTATATACGCATTCAGGAAGAATCCGCCGTTCTGTTTCTTGATGTGGGACCGCTCGGGCCCGATTATCAACCGGGGCACGGCCACGCGGATACGCTGTCGTTTGAGCTTTCGGTCAATGGACAGCGGGTGATCGTGGACACGGGCACGTCGCAGTACGATGAATCCCCTGAACGCCTTTTCGAGCGTGGAACCGCGGCGCATAACACGGTCGTGGTCGACGGCCAGGATTCGTCTGAGGTATGGGGAAGCTTCCGTGTGGCTCGCCGGGCCATGCCGTTCGGATTAAGAGTTGTGGAAGAAAAGGGCGCGACGATCATTGAATGCAGCCACGACGGATATCGGAGGTTGCCCGGCAAGGTGACCCACTGTCGCGTGTGGAATTTCGGGAAGAACACGTTGGTGGTTGAAGACCGTCTCGAAAGCAGGTTTGCTTCGGCTCGGTTCGGGTTGTTGCTCGATCCAGCGGTCGCAAGGGCATCGAAAGCGATTCTCGAAAGGGGCGAGACCTCTTCCGTAGGGGGGTGGAAGTTTCCTTGCGGGGCCACTATCGACTGGCGGTTGGAGCCTGGATCGGGGCGGCACGAGGCGGCAGAGTATCACCCGGAATTCGGCTTGTCCAATAAGACCGTGCGTCTTGCCGGGGATTTCGCGGGCAACCGCAATCGTATCGAAATCGGATGGTTCTGATTTGCACATCCTATTCTTGACTGAGAACTTTCCTCCGGAGCGGAACGCGGCCGCGACGCGGGTGTACGAGCGCGCCTGCTACTGGGTCCGGTGGGGCCACGAAGTCACCGTTTTGACATGCGCCCCCAATTTCCCGGAAGGGAAGCTGTTTCCCGGGTACAGGAACCGTTGGCGCCAGGTCGAGGAGATCGACGGCATACGGGTAGTGCGCGTCAAAACCTTCATCACGGCGAACGAGGGAGTCGTACTCCGATCGCTCGACTTCCTGTCGTTCATGTGCACAGGGGTGATTGCCGGGGTGTTCGAGAATACGCCCGACGTGGTGGTCGCAACATCCCCCCAGTTCTTCGCGGCGGTCGGAGGGTGGGGCTTGGCGGGTATACGCGGCAAACCTTTCATCTTCGAACTGGGCGACTTGTGGCCCGCTTCGATCGTGGCCGTGGGGGCGATGGAAAAGAACGCGTTCTTGTGGGTCATGGAACGCCTGGAACTGTTCCTTTACCGGAAATCGGCGGCGGTCGTAGCGCTGACGCCGTCCTTCAAGAAGGACTTGGTGCGCAGAGGGATACCGCCCGAAAAGATCGCCGTCGTGATCAACGGCGTCGACCTGCCGCGGTATTCGCCACGGCCTCGCGACAAGGAACTTGCGGGCCGGTATGGGTTGGATGGGAAGTTTGTCGTCGGGTACATCGGAACCCATGGAATGGCCCATGCTCTCGAAAAGGTCTTGGATGCCGCCGGGCGCATGCGCCACCAGGGCGATGTCCGTTTCCTGTTCGTGGGAGGAGGCGCGGGGAGGGCGAAACTCGTCGAGGAAGCGCGAAACAGGAAACTGGAAAACGTGATCCTCGTGGAGCCCCAACCCAAGGCACGGATGCCAGGGTTCTGGAGTTTGTGCGATGTCGCACTGATCCACCTGAAAAACACGCCTGTCTTTGAAACCGTGATCCCTTCAAAGATCTTCGAGGCGATGGGGATGGGGCTTCCCTTGTTGCTGGCGGGGCCCGAAGGGGAGGCGAGCCGGATCGTCGAATCGGAGGGGGCCGGCATCCGGGTTCCTTCCGAAGACCCCTCCGCCTTGGAGGAAGGGATATCGAAGTTCCGGAATGATCGATCGTTCCTTGCCGCATGTGCCGCCCGTAGTCACGCTGCCGCTCCCCGATACAGTCGAGAGCGCCAGGCACGAGACATGCTCAGAGTCGCGCAGGAAACGGTCAATGGGAATGGGGGCATGGTGGGCGTGGGGGATCGGGCGTGAAGATCTGGCTCGTTGCGGGTGCGCGGCCAAATTTCATGAAGGTGGCTCCTATCGTACATGCGCTTTCCGAAAGGGCAAGAAACGATTTGGCCCTCGGAGTCAACCTGCAGGTTTCGATCGTTCATACCGGGCAGCACTACGACAAGAACATGTCGGAAGTGTTTTTCCGCGACCTCGGCATTCCACCCCCGGATCTGCATCTAGAGGTTGGTTCGGGGTCTCACGCCGAGCAGACGGCAAGGATCATGGTTGCCTTTGAAAAGGCGTTGTTGGAAGGTCGTCCCGATCTGGTGGTCGTGGTGGGGGATGTCAATTCGACCCTCGCATGTTCGCTGACCGCCAGGAAATTGGGAATTCGGGTGGCTCACGTGGAGGCGGGGCTCCGATCCTTCGACATGGAGATGCCCGAGGAGATCAACAGGAAGTTGACCGACGCGATCAGCGATTTGCTGTTCGTCACGGAGGAGTCCGGCATGCGGAATCTGCTCCGGGAGGGCGTGTCCCCGGAAAAGGTTTTCATGGTCGGAAACGTCATGATCGATACGCTCGTTCGGAACCTGAAGCGTTTGGAGGACGGCTCTTTCGTTCCTTCCTCCGGAGTGAAGGAGTATTGCAATGGCAAAACGAGGTATGCGGTCCTCACGCTGCATCGCCCTTCGAACGTCGATCGAAGGGAGCGGTTTTCCGAGGTGTGGTCGGCGATCTCCGAACTGGCGCGGGGAATCCGGGTGCTCTTCCCCGTCCATCCGCGAACAAGAGAAAGGATGAAGACCTTTGGGCTCGTTGAGGATGGAGTGACCCTTCTGGATCCAGTGGGGTACATGGACATGCTGTACGCGGTCAAGGGAGCAACGTTGGTCCTTACGGATTCCGGGGGGCTTCAGGAGGAAACGACCGCGCTCGGGGTGCCCTGTGTGACGATTCGCGAGAATACGGAGCGCCCGGTGACGCTTGATCTCGGGACGAACCATCTTGCCGGGACGAAGGCGGAAAAGATCCTCTCGATTGCGAGAGGCATCCTGTTGGGAAATTGCAAGAAGGGGGCGATCCCCCCGCTTTGGGACGGCAAGGCGTCAGAACGAATTGTGGACATCCTGATGAAAACCGCCTCTTGAAGATCGTTGTCTCGGGAAAAAGCAATAGGAAGAAACGAAACCGGTCGCGGAATCAACTTCAACCCCGACTTGTGTTTACAGCAATGTTTGGATTTGACCAAAGGTAATCGGACACTATGGAAAAGCATGTAGATGAAATAAAGGCGGCGATGACGATCCGTCTCGTTGAACAGAAACTGCTGGAACTATTTACAGAAGGGAAGCTCTTTGGAACGGTTCATACAAGCATAGGCCAGGAAATGGTTGGGATTGCCGTTGCTCGCAACTTGCGGTCGGACGATTATGTTTTTTCAAACCATCGTTGTCATGGCCATTTTATCGCTTACTGCGATGATGTGGAAGGATTGATCGCGGAAATCATGGGAAAAGCTACCGGGGTCTGTGCTGGTTTTGGTGGCAGCCAACATCTGCATAAGGGTCGTTTTTTTTCGAATGGGATACAAGGTGGGATCGCTCCGGTTGCCGCCGGATTGGCCATGTCCCAAAAGATTCTTGCCATCGATGGCATCACAGTTGTTTTTATCGGTGACGGAACTCTTGGTCAGGGGGTTTTATACGAGACAATGAATCTGGCGGCAAAATGGGAACTGCCGCTGATATTCGTACTCGAAAACAACATGTATGCTCAATCCACTTCGCAGAAACAAACGTTAGCTGGAGAAATCGAAGCGCGTTTCAATGCATTCGGAATTCCTTCGTTCTGTAGTAATACATGGGAGTGGGAAAACCTGTTCACTTCCTTGGAAAAAAGCGTGCAACAGGTCAGGAAGACCCGGAAACCTGTATTCCATCAGGTGGATACATTTCGATTGATGGCCCATTCCAAAGGAGATGATAACCGTCCGGAGGAACTAGTGGCACACTATCGGGAACGTGATCCTCTGAATCGACTGATGGCGGAGTACAAGGATGCGGCGTGGTTAAAGAGCATGCTTTTCGAAATCAACGCCAGGATTGAAAAAGCTGTGGCCATTGCCGAAGATTCACCTTTTGTGGAATTGAGCGATCTAGTAGAAGAGCCCTCATCTCGGAGTTGGGAGACGCGTGGTTTTGAGAAAGAGCGTGTGGTTAGTGCGATTCGGAATGCGTTGGGAGAAGCCCTGGAAAAGGATGACAGGATCGTTATCATCGGCGAGGACATCGAGTCACCTTACGGGGGCGCATTCAAAGCGACTGCAAATCTTAGCGAGAGATATCCAGACAAAGTGCGGAATACGCCTATTAGCGAGGCGGCTATTACGGGGATGGGGAATGGGCTGGCTCTGGGTGGACTCTTGCCGGTTGTGGAAATCATGTTCGGTGACTTTTTGGCGCTTGCGGAAGATCAATGGATTAATCACGCCGCCAAATTTTCCGCGATGTATAACCAAAAAGTAAAGGCACCTGTCGTCATCCGCACACCCATGGGTGGCAAACGCGGTTATGGACCGACACATAGCCAAAGTCTTGAGAAGATATTTCTGGGTTTTCCGGGCACCCAGGTTCTTTGCCTGCACCATCGCTATAATCCCAGGCAACTTTACCGTTCTTTGTTTGCTTCTATTGACAGGCCCACATTAGTTATCGAAAACAAGATCCTTTATGCCCAATATGTTGATCCGAATCCTCCCCCAGGTTACAGGCTCTGTTTCAACAAGGATATTTTCCCGGTGGCACGCTTGAAACCATCGAGCCACGCCGATTTGACGATTGTGGGCATAGGCGGAATGTCACTTGATTGTGAGCAAGCCTTGAACATACTTTTTGAGCAAGAAGAGGTGGTAGTGGATCTGTTCCTGCCCTCTCGAATCTATCCGTTCGACTGCTCATTTATGATCGAAAGCTTGAACTCAACCCGACGCCTGATAGTCGTTGAGGAAGGACAGGGGTTTGTTTCATTAAGCAGTGAGATTCTATCCCAGGTTGCGGAAACCCACAGCTTTCGAGGAGTTGCCTTGGCTCGTGTAACGGCTGCTCCAAGACCTGTTCCTGCAGCTCGTCCACTAGAAGAAAAATGTCTGCCAAGCGTAGATGCTATTATCAAGAAAGCCTTGGAGATAATGAATGCCTAAAGGGCATCCAATTCGTATTCCCCGTGAGACGATCAATGATGATTTCGTGACTATAGTGCACTGGCATGTGAAATCAGGGGATGCGGTTACAGCCAAAGATCCGCTACTGGAAATCGAAACAAGCAAGGCCGTCATTGAGCTGGAAGCGGAGATGGATGGATATGTTCAGATAATTCATCAAGCGGGTGAGCAAGTCCCGGTTGGATCTGAGGTCGGATGCCTGATGTCAGAGCCACTCGGCGAGAGGCCGCCGGTTAGGGGGACACTTAGCATTCCAGTAACTTCAGGGGAAGAGCATCAACGGATTTCCCGCAAAGCTCGTATTTTGATAGAGGAGAAAGGGCTTGATCTTGAAAATTTCAGGGATCTGGAGGTAGTAAAGGAGAGGGATGTAATCAGTTATTTGGAACGCCAAGGTAAAGTTTTTCACTCGAGCACCGAGGAAGATCTTTCCGTTGTTTCGACATCCGCCGTTTCATCCGGGAAATCGAATGTTAAAAAGGATTGGGGTTGGTGGAGCGAAGTTCGCTCATCGGCTCGGGATCGAAAGACCAATATCGTCTGGCTGGCATGGAATTACTTTTTCAGGAATTATTTCCTTGGTTTTCTTGCCAAGATAGCGCCGTATGGCATGATCATTCACGTGCACCGTTGGCGTGGGGTTAAAATTGGCAAGGATTGCTTTGTAGATCCAAGCGTAACACTTGAAACCGCATATCCTGAAAACATTACGATCGGCGATGACGTACGTATCACCGTGAATGCAATCATCATGACCCACATCAAGGGACCTCGCTATCTAAGGGAAACCGGCTTGGTCCCGCGGTTAATAAAACCTGTTGTTCTGGAGGATCATTGCTTCATCGGTGTAGGAGCAATTGTTATGCCCGGAGTTACTGTGGGAAAGGCATCGGTGGTCGGTAGCGGAGCGGTGGTTGTACAAAACGTGCCTCCTTATGCAATGGTAACGGGTAACCCGGCGAAAGTTGTAAAAACATTTAGCCATCCTAAAAAAAAGAATCCGGAGTGAGTAGTTCGGGAAGTTGCAGGCCATGAAATATGCCGTCCTTTCGATGGATGTTGAGGATTGGTATCATCTTGATTATTTTGACCGTTCAAAATGCGATACCTCTCGTTCACTACTGGATGGGCTGGATACTTATAGCGAGTTAATTGCGCGACATGATTTACCTTCCTCGTATTTTGTCTTGGGCGAACTCGCCACTCAGATTAAATCCCGACTGATTCAACTGGCTGATGCTGGTCACGATATAAGCTCTCATGGTTGGAACCATGTTCGGCCACTGACTATGTCACCGGAAGCGTTTTCTTCGGAATTAATCAAAGCAAAATCGGGCTTGGAGGATATTATTGGACGCCCTGTTCCGGGCTATCGCGCTCCCTGTTTCAGCCTTGACCAAACTCGGCTAGAGCGAATTAGAGAAGCCGGCTTTGTTTATGATTCAAGCCGGATTCTCTTCGAAAATCATCCCCTGTATGGTTCCATCGATATGTCCAATTACCTTGCGGTTTCCCGGAACATTTTCCGGCGAGATGCTTTTTTTGAGTTTCAAGTCAGCACGCTTACTATGGTCGGGAGAACGATCCCGATTGCCGGTGGGGGATACATCCGCATATTCCCTTGGTGGTTGATGCGCAATCTGATTTCGAGATACTTGCAAGGGAATGAACTTTACATACTTTATATTCATCCTTTTGAGCTTTCGTGCCAATCTGCCCCGGCAGAACCTCTTGGGGTTTCACTGGCCACACGTGTGCGTTTCCGACTTGGACGCTCGAGTGTTTGCCATCGTCTTGAGGCGCTCATTGCTTTGTTGCGACAGAATGGTTTCACCTTTACTACGTTCGCACTTCTACGAAATAAGCTTTTGGCAGAGGATAGGTGAAATCTTAAATTTCCCGTAAAAAGGATTGGTTTCTTCGGCATTGACTCCACTCAAACGAATCGTTATTACCGGCAGTCGGGGCTTCATAGGACAAGCATTGGTTACGGTTTTGTCCGAAATCGGCGAGGTATGGGAAATTGACCAATTTACCCGGCCGGGAGAACGAAGGATTCAGGCTAATCTTCTAAACCCAGAAACGACGCGTGATGCCATTGAGCGAGTTTTTCCTTTTGACATCTTGATTCATCTCGCTGCTCTGGCCCACGGTCAGAGGCCAGCATTACCAGAAAACATGGTAACTATTAACACCAAAATCACCGCTAATGTATTGCTTGCAGTTGATCAGCGTTGTCCACATTTCATCTTTTTTAGTTCAGTCGCAGTATATGGGGAATATGGACGTCATACGCCCGTACGAATAGACGCGGAATTGCGTCCTTCAACGGAATACGGCATGAGCAAGAAGATATGTGAAGAAATGATTTTCAACACATCACTTCCGAACATAGATATCTTACGGTTGGCGCCAGTTTATGATGGCGCTCATATGACAGATGTCCGAAAACGTGTCTTCCCGGGCGGTGTGCCAATAAAGATCAAAATGTTCCCTCCGCCACTCTATTCGCTTTGCCATATTACTACTCTGATCCGAACTGTAATGGAATTGGTGCAACGTGGACCAGAAGGCCGAAACTACCATAATGTGGCTGATGAAAAAACATACGATCAACATGCTATTGCAAACTGGTTTCCGGGTATTTCCCTTTTGTTCCCGGTATTCCTGATAAGACCGTTATATTGGCTGGCCCGAATATTCCCGGGACATAAGGGATACGAGTTGCGTTGTCTCTATAGCAAACTATTCCATTCGAATGTCTACATCACGTGACCAGGGTGTTGGTGCAAGCGATTGACCCGGTAACCTTCGGGTTCCCCGTGCTCTCTCTGGTGGTGTCCACGATCGGGGTCTGGCTGGCGATCCGCATCGCGGAACGGGCCGGAGTGATGGACGTCCCCAATGAGCGCAGCTCCCATTCCAGGCCGACCCCGAGAATGGGCGGCGTACCGATGGTCGGAGCGGCGATCCTCGCCATCGGAGGATGGGTGCTCTTCACGGCGGGGGGAAAGCTCCCTTGGAAGGGGTTGCCGCATGCGCTACTGTTTGCCCTCGCGATGTCCATACTCGGGTTCGTCGACGACGTGAGGGATCTTTCGCCGCTGGTCCGGTTCCTGTTTCAGGCGGCGTCTGCGACGTTCGCGTTGTGGACGCTCGTTCCACCGATCCCGGCACTGTTTCTTGGGGGGTGGGTGATTTCCAATGTGGTCTGGATTCCGGTCGGCGTGCTCTTTGCGGTCTGGATGCTCAACCTCTACAACTTCATGGACGGGATCGACGGCCTGGCGGGGGGAGAGGCCGCGCTGGCGTCATCGTTCTTCTTCGTCGTTTTCGCCTGGTATGGCGAGCCGGGGTGGGCGGTCGCCAACCTCGTTGTCGCGGCGTCCTCCATGGGCTTCCTCGTCCATAACTGGCCCCCGGCGAGGATCTTCATGGGGGACGCGGGGAGCGCATTCCTCGGGGCGTTCTACGGCATGCAGTCCGTGGTGGCCGCGCTGTCGACTGCGGTCCCGTTCCTTGTCCTCGTGTTGCCGTTCGCCAATTTCATTCTGGACACCACGTTCACGTTGATCCGGCGGATTTTGACGGGAGAGAAATGGTACCAGGCGCACAGGAGCCACTTCTACCAGCGGATGGTCGGTCTCGGGATGTCCCACGGAAAGGTTACTTCCATCGAACTGCTTGTGGCGGCCGTTTCCTGCGCCGCCGCCGCCGGCTGTATCGGGGCGGATGTCCGTACTCGAGTCGCGCTTGTCGCCGCTGTGGTCGTCGTCATATCGGGCGCCGGTTGCTGGGTTGTAAGGAAGGACTCACTGCATTAACCCCCCCCTGTAATACGACAGTAGAAACTGTACCAAAAAGCGTCATTGAGAAGTGTACCACCCAAACCGGGTCATACTCTCCTTTGGGGGGGTGGCCCA
>Ga0172368_10007047_pt1 | contig 11885 bp, 11 predicted proteins | sample Lak11m_FD_114540 | JGI IMG/M metagenome (GOLD analysis project Ga0172368, IMG submission 114540) | Freshwater microbial communities from Kabuno Bay, South-Kivu, Congo - kab_022012_11m | ecosystem: Environmental > Aquatic > Freshwater > Lake | place: Democratic Republic of the Congo: South-Kivu...
CATCATGACCCCCAACAAGAAGAAGTGATGTTCGCTTTGCAAGACGCGATTATCGGAAAGAGGTCCATAAAATGAAAAAAGGCGATTTAATCGTCGAAGCCGGAGTAGCCCGCGAACGGGCTTACGCTCCTTACTCCAAATTCAAAGTAGGCGCGGCTGTTTACACTAAAGATAACCAGGTGTTTCACGGCGCCAACGTCGAAAACGCCAGTTATCCGCTTTCGATGTGCGCCGAGCGCAATGCGTTGTACAACGCCTTGATGCATGGTTATAAAAAGGAAGATCTAGTGGGATTAGCCATCATTGCCGACACCAAAGAGCCGGTCAGTCCGTGCGGAGCCTGCCGCCAAGTCATCAGCGAGTTATTCCCGCGCGACGGCATCATCCTATTGGCCAACCTCAAGGGTAAGGTCATCGAAAAAGACGTCGAGAGTCTTTTACCCTATGCCTTTGATGAGCAGGATCTGAATCGGTGAAATCCGGCTTTGTTTCGATCATCGGTAGGCCCAATGTCGGAAAATCGACGCTGATCAATGCCCTTGTCGGCCGCAAAGTGTCGATCATCACCCCGAAACCGCAAACGACGCGACTGGCAATCCAGGGCGTCATGCACCATGACGACATGCAAGTCGTCTTCGTCGATACGCCCGGCATCCATAAACCGCGTCAAAAACTCGGGGAAGCCATGAATCGCATGGCTTACGCTTCGCTGCGGGACATCGACGTCATTTTGCTCGTAGTCGACGCCGGCGAGCCATATGGACCCGGCGACGCCTATTTAATCGATAAGATCAAAAACCTCAAAAACATCATCGTCATCTTCAACAAGATCGACACCACCAACATCAAACTCGTTACGACTCTCAAAGAAACATATAAACGGCAATTGCCCGATGCCCCCCATATTGAAATATCGGCTATCAGGATGGCCAATCTCGAAGACATCGTCGCCGCCTTAAAGGAACGATTGCCGGAAGGACCGGCTTATTTTCCTCCTGATGTCTACACCAATTTTCCGGAAGCATTCAACATCGGGGAAACGGTCCGCGAAAAAATCATGCTTCTGACCAAACAGGAATTGCCGCATGTGGTCGCCGTGCAAATCGAAAAAATCACCGACCAAGGACCGATGCGGTTCGTCCAAGCGACCATCATCGTCGAAAAAGACTCCCAAAAGGGAATTATTATCGGGCAGGGCGGTCAAATGATCAAAAAAATCGGCACCTGGGCGCGCCATGATCTTGAAAACGAATATGGACGGCATTTTCATCTCGAATTGTTCGTGCGAGTCGAAGCGGAATGGCGCGACTCGCTACTGCGGTTGAAGGAATTCGGCTTCACGAATGGAAATTGACGGTCTCGTACTCCGCCTGATTCCCATTAAAGAACAAGATGCGATGATGCATGTGCTGACTTGTAACGGCATCATGTCCATCTTCGCGCGGCGCGTCATGAGCCACAAAAGCGAACTGCACGAGGCGACGCAACCATTTTGCCGTTCCTCGTTCACACTGAGCGAAGGCACGCAAGGAGGTCTACGGTTAAGGCAGGCCAAACTGATACAAGCGCCGCCGCTAGTTGAAAACTCCTTGACCGCTTATGCAACACTGGAACTGATCAGCGAGACCCTTACGCATCTAGAGGGCGACGTGGCGTGGAACGACTTAGTCGAGTTGACCTACATGACGCTCGCTCAGCTACGCGAAAACCGACATATCGCCATTGCGGCCGTTTTTTTCCTTGCCAAGCTACTTTCTTACGGCGGATGGCTTCCCGAGGTCAACGGATGCGTCATCTGCAAAGCAAAATCGGACATCGTCGCTTTCGATCACCAGGCAGGCGGGTTCGTATGCCGTAAACATTACAATCCCGAGACGAGCACGATCATCAATCAAGAAATTTCAAGAGCGATTCGAGTGGTGTTCTCCGCTCCGTCTTTGCAAATCGCTTTGCCATACCTTGACGACAAACTGACCGAACCGCTTCTGAACTTGCTTGGCGCCTATTATCACATGCATCTGGGACGCGAACTTCGAAGCATTCGGATGATATTGGCCTCAATACACTGATAATAGGTTGACAAGATATCTATTGAATATATAATAAACCCCGCGCACTTATCGTGCTAAGGGAGATTTTTCATGGCCATCAAGAGTTTTGAAACGCTCGTCAATCATCTGCAAACATACGGATTCGTCTATCAAGGATCGGAAATATACGGCGGTCTTGCCAATAGCTGGGACTACGGTCCTTTAGGCGTCGAACTGATCAATAACCTCAAACACGCCTGGTGGAAGAAATTCGTTCAGGAGAGTCCGACAAATGTCGGTATCGACGCGGCGATACTTATGAATCCCAAAGTTTGGGAAGCGACCGGCCATGTTTCGACATTCAATGATCCGCTAATCGACTGCAAAGCCTGTAAAGCGCGCCACCGCGCCGACAAGATCATCGCCGACTTTGCCCCCGAGGTCGACACCGGCAAGATGACCAGCGCCGACATGATGGCCTACATCCGCGACCATAAAGTACCATGCCCGGTATGCGGCAAACACGATTTTACCGACATCCGGCAATTCAACATGATGTTCAAGACGCACATCGGGGTCACCGATGACAGCCAATCGCTCGTCTACCTGCGCCCGGAAACGGCTCAAGGGGTCATCATCAATTTCAAAAACATCGCCAGAACCACAAGAAAGAAACTGCCGCTTGGCGTCGCCAGCATCGGCAAATCGTTCCGCAACGAAATCACGCCCGGGAATTTCACGTTCAGGACCCGGGAATTCTCACAAATGGAACTCGAATTCTTCTGCGCGCCTGGAACCGACCTCAAATGGTTCGCCTACTGGAAAGAGTTCGCCGTGCATTTCCTTAAAGGTTTGGGAGTCAATGAACAAAATCTCCGCATCCGCGACCATAGCAAAGAAGAACTGGCCTTTTATAGTAAAGCCACCAGCGACATCGAATACCTGTTCCCGTTCGGCTGGGGCGAAGTATGGGGCATCGCCGATCGCGGCGATTACGATTTGAAACGCCATCAGGATTACTCGGGCAAGGCCATGGACTACCTTGATCCGGAAACTAACGAGAAGTTCATCCCCTATATCGTCGAACCGGCTTTGGGTGTCGACCGGCTGGCGCTGATGCTTTTATGCGACGCTTACGAAGAAGAACAATTAGAAAAAGACGAACGAGTCGTCCTTCACTTGCACCCGGCCATCGCTCCTTACAAAGTAGCGGTTCTGCCTCTTAGCAAACAGTTGGCCCAGAAAGCCGAGGAAGTGCAATCGATTCTCAATCAGCATTTCACGACCACATATGACGAGACCGGCAGTATCGGCAAGCGTTATCGAAGACAAGACGCCATCGGCACTCCTTTCTGCGTTACGATCGATTTTGACACGGCTGCCGACCAATCAGTAACCATTCGTGAACGCGATTCCATGAAACAAATCAGATTGCCAATTGACGAACTAATTAAGTATTTGCGTGTAAAAGTCTTTTATTAGTAGATAAAAAGTAATAAATAAGTAAAAAGGAACAATAATGGATTTTGATCGCGATCTGATTGACAGCCTGCTCAAAAAGGCAGACATCGTGTCTGTCGTTTCGAGTTACATCAACGTAATCCGCAAAGGACGCAGTCACGTCGCTCTTTGTCCTTTCCATGACGACAAACACCCTTCGCTTCAAATAAGTCCTGATAAGCAGATTTTCAAATGCTTTGTGTGCGGCACTGGCGGCAACGCGATTCAATTCGTGCAGAAGTACGAAAAAATTGCTTATCCCGACGCGATCCGCAAAGTAGCCGACCTCGTCGGATTCACCGATGAACGTCTTGATCGACGGACGTTGCAAGTACCGCTCAATCCAGAGTTGGAGCCATACTACCGCTGCATGAACGACGCGATGGAATTCTATCGTTTCTCATTGGCGACCGAAGACGGCGAAGCCGGACTAGCCTATCTTGAAAGCCGCCATCTAACCGAAGCGCTACGCGCGCGTTTTAATATCGGATATAGCCTTCCGGATGGCCGAGGAACGATCCAATACCTGATGGGTAAAGGCCATTCGCGCTCGACGATGGAACATCTAGGTTTGATTAGCTTAACATCCGAAGCCCGCGACAAATTGGCCCATCGCGTCATCTTCCCCATTCTTGACCGCTCCGGCCGCGCGATTGCCTTCTCCGGGCGCGTGATTGAGAAAAACGACCAAGCCAAGTACGTCAATTCGCCGGAATCGAAGATATTCGTCAAGAGCAATGTCTTATATAACTATCATCATGCCCGTACGGTCGCCCGGCATTACGACTACGTGTACATTCTTGAAGGGTTCATGGACGTGATTGCCCTTTATCGAGCCGGTATCGAGTCGGCCGTGGCCATCATGGGTACGGCGCTTACCAAGAGTCACATCGCCATGCTGCGCATGCTTAAGTGCGAGCTGCGCATCTGCCTTGACGGCGATGATGCCGGTCAGGCAGCGATGATGAAGATGATTCCGCTGCTCGACGGTGCCGGATTACGCTACCGCTTTATCCTTAATGCCGGCGACAAACGGGATACCGACGAAATCCTCGATCAGCAAGGGACGGACGCGCTTAAGCAATATCTCAATAACCTTGTCAACCGAAGCGAATTCGCGCTTGATTATTATACAAAGACCCGCGTCTTGAAAACGAGCGAACAGCGTAGCGAGCTCGTCAAACTGATGCTGCCGATCGTATCGGCGTCCGCCAATGACCTCGAACGCGAGGAATTCACCCGCAAACTGGCACAAGCCTCGGGATATTCGCTGCAAAACATCGAAAAGATGGTTAAGGAGTACCGTAACACCAATGGCCAAGTCGACCAAGACTTCTATCGCGCGTTCCGACCGGAAGCGCAAGTATTACATAAATTTAAGGCGGCGGAACGGCAACTGCTGTACTTCATGATGCATGACGTGCGCGCCATCGAGTTCTATAAGACGAAAATCGAATACTTCTACGATGACCTCTATCGCAAGATCGCCAACTTCATCATCGAACGGTCGGCGGAAGAAGAAGTCCCGACGATCACCGAACTGCTCGACGACATCAGTCAGCTCGATGGGGAGCAAAAAGACGCCTTGGTCAAGGAAATCACCAACCTGGCGCTCGACAAGAACTATCCTCAATGCGACGAAACATTGTTAGGCGAAGTCCATGGCGTGATCGACACCGAGCGACAACGGTTCGTCATCAACGAACAGCTAAGAAAGGCGTTAATCGGCAAAAGCGACCAGGACAAAGCCCGCATTTATGCCGAGTTCCAGAAGAAACATCGCAATCTCATCAATCCAAACATCATCAAAACCAAGGGAGAAACCAAATGACACCACGTAAAAAGAAAGAAGTCGCCGGCGAAGAGCTCTTGCTGCAAAAAGTAAACGACGACGGCGTGATCGAAGAGACGGAAGAAGAACTCGAATCGCTCGAAACGATTAAAAAGCGATTCTCGAAAAAAGCGGAAACCGACGGTTTCATCAGCCAAGATGAATTGTTCGATTCGATCGAACATCTCGATTTAAGCGACGACGACACTGAAAAGCTGCTTTTTTTCTTCAAGAACAAGGGCATCGAAGTCGTCATCGACGAAGAAGAGGAAACGATCGACGAAATCGAAGTCGACGAAACCAAGATCAAGGAAGCGGAACCGATTGACTTCATCGAAGACGATTTGTTCAAATCGAGTTATGAGGAAGACGTCGTCGACGAAGACATCGACATCAACCGCATCGAAGCGTTTGCGCCCGGCGACATCAAGGTAAACGATTCCGTTAAGCTATATTTGAAAGATCTCGGACGCGACGATCTATTGAAGCCGAGCGAAGAAGTCGAACTGGCCAAACGGATTGCCGAAGGCGACATCGAGGCCAAACACCGTCTCATCAACTGCAACCTGCGCCTCGTCGTCAATCTCGCCAAGCACTATACCGGCCGCGGAATGCTGTTTCTCGATTTGATCCAAGAAGGCAACCTCGGTCTCATCAAAGCCGTCGAAAAATTCGATTACACAAAAGGATTTAAATTCTCGACTTACGCCACCTGGTGGATCCGTCAAGCGATCACCAGGGCAATCGCCGACCAAGCCAGAACGATACGCATCCCGGTCCATATGGTCGAAACCATCAATAAAATCACGCGCGTGCAGCGGCATTTGGTCCAAGAACTCGGACGCGAACCGACCGCGGAAGAAATTTCCATGAAACTGGATGGGTTTTTATCTCCCGAACGCATCCGCGAAATCCAACGCATCGCCCAAGAACCGGTCAGTCTTGAGACCCCGATCGGCGAAGAAGACGATTCCCATTTAGGCGACTTCATCGAAGACAAGGAAGCGACAAGCCCATCGGAACATACGACCCAGATTCTTCTAAAAGAAGAACTTTATAACATCATGCAGGATCTCACCGACCGCGAGGAACGCGTGCTAAGGTTACGTTACGGACTCGACGACCATCGGCCGCGCACATTGGAGGAAGTCGGGCATGAGTTTGGGGTTACTCGCGAACGTATCCGCCAAATCGAAGCCAAGGCCATCCGCAAATTACGGCACCCGACCCGGGCGAAGCGCTTGGGCGACTACCGCGATGTCTAATATGGCCGTGGGCCAACGTCTTGCGGCCATCGCCGCCATGGTGCCCCCAAAATCCGTCGTGGCCGACATCGGTTCCGACCACGGTTTGCTTATCAAGCATCTATTAAGCCAAGACATCATTACCAAAGCCTATGCCACCGACAACAAGATCGGACCGTACAATCGACTAAAAAGAGAATTCCAATCAGACGCGCGGGTAAGCGTCTATTTAGCCGACGGGCTGACTTCTTTACCTTCCAACGTCGACACGATCGTGATCGCCGGCATCGGCGGAAAACTGATCGGTGCCATCCTCGAACGGGGAATCGACAAGTTAGCCTCCGTCACGCGGATCATCGTCAGCCCTCATAATCAAGTCGATGAAATAAGATGGCGTCTTTCCCGCTTGCGCTTTCAAATCGTCGACGAAGATATAGTTGAGGAAGATCATACTTTCTATGACATCATCGTCTGGGAACGGGGAATGGTCTCTTATTCCGAACAAGAATGCCGGTGGGGACCGCTGAATCTTACTAGATGCACCGAAACCTTAATCAAGCGAATGGCGGCCCGGCGTGCCGAAATAGACCGGATTTTGGAAAAACAGGTTCCGCAAGTCAAACAAGACGAGCTTAGGCGTGAAAAGGAGTGGCTCATTTCATATGGTATCCACACATAAACTATTATCCCATCTATCAAAACGCTTCCCGAAACGGCTGGCAAAACAGTACCAAGACAAGGTCGGATTGATGGTCGGTCGTCTCCCTAAGGACATCAGCCGCATATATTTGGCGCTTGATCTTGAAGAGATGAACTTGGCGGAGGTCGCAACGTATCGACCGGACATCATCATCACCCATCACCCGTTCGTATATGGGACCAGACGCGACATAAAAGCCAAAGATCTAAAGAAAAACGCCCTTATCGAAGCGATCGAGTCATTAAAAATACCCGTTTACAGCTTCCACACCAATTTCGACGAAGGTCCCGGCGGCATGAACGACGCTTTGGCGGAAGCCCTGGGCTTAGTTGCCATAAAGCCACTCGTCGGCGATCCGATGGCGCGCGGCGGACAGTTAGTCACGCCTATGTCCATTAATGACTTTGCGGCTTACGCTAAAGATCGTTTGAATGCTCCTTATGGCTTATTGATCAACCGTGGAAAGCCACTAATCGGCTCGGTGGCTATCGTCGGTGGCGGTGGCTCCCGCAGCCACGGCATCGCCCAGGCCGAAGGTTATGACATCTACATTTCCGGAGACGCTCCGCACCATGTTCGTCGCCGCATCGTGAACGAAAACTACAATTATCTTGATTTGCCACATGAGATCGAATCGATTTTCCTGCCGCGGATGGAAAAACTGCTGCTGGAGATCGACGGAACGCTTCAAATTAAAAAAGCGGCATTGCAAGTGCCGCCTTCAGTCGTCTGATCAGTATTTTCTTAGAAATGCGATAATCGCCTCGGTAATGTCCGGCGGTGTTGAAGCACCGGCGGCGACGGCGACGAGTTTTTTATTGGCCAAGTCGCTGACGTGGATGTCTTCGACCGTGTTAATGCGGTATATCAAAGCGCGCGGATGGGTTTTCTTGGCTACTTCGACCAATTTCTCGGTGTTGCTGGAGTAAGAGCTGCCAACGACATAAATCAAGTCGACGTGGGGCGGGATGTCCATGACCGCTTGTTGACGTAACCGCGTCGCCGAGCAGATTTCTTCGTTGATGGTGATATGCTCGAAATGTCTCGTCAGTTCGCTATGAATCGGTTTCAATTCCAAAAACGACAACGTCGTCTGATTCAAAACGAATGTTTCCTTGATGATGTCGACATCGGTGTATTTCATCTTTTCCTTGATATCGTACAAGATGATCGATTGATCAAGCGACAAGGCGGCGGTCGTCTCCGGGTGGCCTTTCTTGCCGATGAAGATGACCTGCTTGCCATCTTGAATCGCCGAGCGGATCAAGTCATGGTTACGGGTCACGCGCGAACAGGTGGCGTCGATGAAAGTCAACTGCCGCTGATTGGCGATTTCTTCCAATTCTTTGACGTGTCCGTGAGCCGAAAACACGATGATCGTCGCCGGATTGATTTCCTGCAGCAACTCTTTATGGCTCTTTGCGGTGTCGTAGAGTGTAAAAATGCCCTTTTTGTGCAAGCGCTTGATGACTTCCTCGTTATGGACGAGCATTCCTAAAATGGCGACAGGACGATGCGGATTCTCGTATTTAGCCTGTTCGGCGAGTTTGATTGCATTGACGACTCCCATGCAATAACCATGGGGATTGGTAACGTAGATGTTCATAAGTAATGAAATTGTAACACAAGTAAATAGAGGCTGCATTGTGTATAATATGGCGTAGGTAATTTATGGGATCATTTGGAACTTTCGCATTAAAAGACACGATGGTGCAGGCTTTGCGACGCCTCGGCTACAAGAGCCCGACACCAATCCAAGAAGAAGTCATTCCTAAGGCGCTCAAAGGCGAGAATATCATCGCCAAGGCTGAAACCGGCAGTGGAAAGACGCATGCTTTTCTGATTCCCATCATCGACCGTCTTGACATGACGCTCGGTTTGCAGGCAATCATCATTTCCCCCACCAGGGAATTGGCACGCCAGACTTATGAATTTGCCCGGGAATTGGTCAAATTGCTGGAACCTTTTAAAATCACGCTGGCCGTTGGCGGCAGGGAAATAGAAATCCTGTCACGTAGTAACGAACCGCATATCTTGATAACGACGCCCGGCCGCTTGACTAAACTTGCCGCTGAAAGCTCAATCAATCTGTATAAGGTTAAGACAATTGTCATCGATGAAGCCGATATGCTGGTTGATGCTGGTTTCTTGCCAATTATCGACCAATATATTACTAAAGTTCAGTCAACGCATCTAATGGCGTTTTCAGCTACCTATCCGAAAGCACTCGAACCTTTCGTTAAGAAGTTCATTAATCCCGATTTCATCATCGATCAGAATGAGGGCATGCCGACGCCCAACCGCGTCAAGCATCATCTGGTCGACATCCACCATAAACCAGTCGAGGAAGCCGTCGCCGCTTTCATCGATGCCAAGCAACCGTATCTATTGCTCGTCTTTGCCAGCACGATTCCCGTCGTCCAACTTGTATATGACTATCTACTGAAGCAAGGTTATAAAGTTGGCGTCATCCATGGCGATTTAACGATGCGGCAGCGTAACAGCATGTATAAACGAGTCCGCGCCAACGAATTTCCGATCATCGTCGCCTCGGACATAGCAGCCCGCGGTTTAGACATTCCCAACATCAGTGACGTCTTAAGCATCGATTTACCGCTCCAAATCGAGTTCTACATGCATCGGGCCGGACGGACGGGCCGTTATGACGCCACCGGCGATTCCTATTTGTTCTATTCGGGCACCCCGGAATCACAACTGACAAGGTTAACGCCTTTTTCCATTGCTTTTGATTATCTGTCGCTTAAGGCCGGCCAACTTGTCGCCGAAACCCCACGGGCATTACGGCCGCGGAAAGCCCCGCAGGATTCTTCATTGAAACGGGACATTAAGATTGCTATTCGCCATGCAAGTTCGGATGAAGTGAAGCCTGGATATAAGAAGAAGGTCAAGCAAGCGATTGCCAGAGTGAAGTCGCGGCACCGCCGTCTGGCCATCAAGGGCAAAGTCCGTGAACAATTGAATGAAATGTACAAAAAACAGCCTAAAGAGGATAAAAAACAATGAGCAAGCTATGGATTGGCAGCCACGTCGCCATGAACGGGCCCGAATTTTACCTGGGCTCGGTCAAGGAAGCGCTCAGTTATGGGGCGACGACATTCATGTTTTACACCGGCGCGCCGCAGAATTCGCCAAGAAAGCCGACGGAAGAACTCCGCATCGATGAAGGTCAGGCGCTTATCGCCACTTCGGCTATCGATCCTTCGAAAATCGTCGTTCACGCCCCCTATCTGATTAACTTGGGTAATACATTAAACGAAGCCACTTACGATATGAGCGTTAAGTTCCTCATCAGCGAGTTAAGGCGCGTCGAGGCGTTTGGTTTAGGCATCATCGTGCTGCATCCCGGTGCCCACGTCGGCGCCGGCGATGAAGCGGGTTTAGCCAAAATCGTCAACGGACTGAACGAAGTGCTGTCGCAAGACGGAACCAAGGTGCGCATCGCTCTTGAAACGATGGCTGGCAAAGGGTCGGAACTCGGACGCACGTTCGAACAGGTCCGCTATATCATCGACCATTGCGCCTATCCCGACCGTCTCGGCGTTTGCATGGACACCTGTCATATCAACGATGCCGGATATGACGTCCATGACGTCGATGGCGTCATCGAGCAATTTGACAAAATCATCGGGCTCAACCGGTTGTTAGTGCTCCATGTCAATGACTCCAAAAACATCCGCGGCGCCCAAAAAGACCGCCACGAGAATCTCGGCTACGGCCAAATCGGCTTTGCGACGCTAGCTAAATACGTTCATCATCCGCGATTGGCCGACGTAGCAAAGATATTGGAAACGCCATGGGTGGGCGAAAAAGCCCCATATAAAGAAGAAATCGCGATGTTACGCGACAATAAACTGATCGAAGGTTGGAAAGACAGCCTTCAATAAAGGTCGATTTGTTCTTTTAAAGCCTCAAACGCTTCATGGGCGGTCACCGTCTTGACGATGACGCCTTTTTTGAAAAGAATCCAATGATTCTTGCCGCCGGCCAATCCCAGGTCGGCGTTTTTTGATTCGCCCGGCCCGTTGACGATACAGCCCATAACGGCAACTGAAATCGGCTTTTTGACTAGTTCAAGGTACGCCATCACTTTGGTGGCCATGTCGCGGACGTCAACTTCGGTGCGACCGCAAGTTGGGCAGGACACCAAGGTTGGATAATCAGGATAAAGATTGACGTCGTGCAACAATCGTTTGGCGGTGATGATTTCGTCTTCGGGATCGGCGGTAAGCGAAATACGGATCGTGTCTCCGATGCCTTCGAGAAGAAGCGGAGCCAAACCGGCGACCGAGCGGATGATACCGATGTCTTTGATGCCGGCTTCGGTGATGCCAAGATGAAGAGGATACTTGAAAGTTTCCGATGCCAGACGGTAAGCGGCAATCGTTTCGGCGACCGAACTTCCCTTTAGGGAAATCACAATGTCGTGGAAATCGAGGTCTTCAAGAATTTTAACGTGCTTTTGGGCCGAAGCGACTAGTTTCTGGGCGGTGTAATGGTCATCGTAATGATGAATCTCGCTGTCAAGCGAACCGGAGTTGACGCCGATGCGGATCGGGATG